>Ga0247760_1000142_pt1 | contig 75391 bp, 58 predicted proteins | sample UWRJL171409R4_FD_179936 | JGI IMG/M metagenome (GOLD analysis project Ga0247760, IMG submission 179936) | Plant litter microbial communities from Arlington Agricultural Research Station in Wisconsin, United States - UWRJ-L171-409R-4 | ecosystem: Environmental > Terrestrial > Plant litter >... | reverse complement strand
AACCCGAACTAACAGCTCGGATTGGGAGAAGCTGCAAAACAGCACCGAGAGCTCGGAGACCGCGCCGGCCATGGTTTGCCCGTGCAGCGGCAGCAACACCGGAGTCGGCGGTGCCTCGACCCGCAGACGCAGCGTGCGCCGCGCGTGAGCCGCGAATGCTCGGTTGGAAGCTTCCTTCACCAACGCGCTCAAGTCCGTCGGTTCACCGAGCTCGAGCTCGGCGCCATCCATCAAGCGCGCCAACACCGAAAGCCGATCACCGAGCAGTAGCAGCCGCTGAGTGCTCCGCGTCATCATGAGCGTGAGCTTTGCCGCATCGGCGTTGTCGTTCGAGACTTCGCGCGTCAGCTCCTTCATGGCGCCGTCTAAGACCCCCACCGCGCCACGTAGGTCGTGCGCGGTGATGGCCAAGAAGCGGGGATCAGGCTTCTGGGGCACGCTTGGGCGCCTCGTGCTCGCGCGGCGGCTGCTGACGCGATTGATAGCGCTCGAGCTTCCTGTACATGGTTCGGCGGTCGAACCCGAGGAGCTGCGCCGCTCGAGACTTGTTGCCTTCCACCAGCGCCAACACGCGGTGGATGTAGCGGCGCTCGAGCTCGTCCATGCTGACGACCTCGGCCATTTCGTCGACAGCGACCACGAAGCGGTCGGCGGTGTAGCCGCGCACGTTCTCGGGCAAGTCATCGACCGAAATTTGGTTGAAGCGCGCTAGAGCGACCGCGCGCTCCATACAATTCTCCAGCTGCCGGACGTTGCCCGGCCAATTGTAGGCCAAGAGCTTTTCGGCCGCGCCTTCGGAAAGCGTGAGCGCGCCCTTGTTGCCCTTGGCAGCGAAGTTCTGCAAGAAATGCGCGGCTAAGTGCACCACATCCATGCCTCGCTCGCGGAGCGGGGGAAGAGCGATCTTGACCACGTTGATGCGGTAGTAAAGATCTTCTCGGAACCGCTTCTCGTATACCTCGCTCTCGAGATCGCGGTTCGTCGCCGTAATCACCCGCGCGTCGAACGGCACCTCCGTGTTGGCTCCGACCGGACGAATCGTGCGCTCCTGCAGCGCGCGCAGCAATTTCGGCTGCATTTCCAAGGGCATTTCGCCGATTTCGTCCAAGAAGAGCGTGCCACCGTCGGCCAGCGCGAACAGGCCCGTGCGCTGTGATTTGGCGTCGGTGAAGGCGCCTCGAGCGTGCCCGAACAGCTCACTCTCGAGAAGGTGGGGTGGCATGGCCGCGCAGTTCACGGCCACGAACGAGCCTTTTCGTCCGCTCGCCTGATGAATGGCCTTGGCGACCACTTCTTTGCCGGTGCCGGTTTCACCGGAGATCAGCACGGAGGCATCGCCTTCCGCGACGCGAGCGACGAGATCGAACACGCGCTCCATCGCAGGGCTGTTGCCGATCACGCCTTCGACCTTGAGGCTCGACGCGCTCTCCTTGAGTCTTCGCACTTCCTCTCGAAGCTCGCGATGCTGTGACGCGCGGTTGACGCTGATCGACAAGAGTGAGGGGTCGACCGGCTTGGTCACGAAGTCGAACGCGCCAGCGCGCATGGCGGCAATCGCGTTCTCCAGACTGCCCATGCCGGTGACGACGATCACGGGAATATCGGCACGCACGCCAGCGATGCGCTGACACAACTCGATGCCGCCGAGCTCAGCCATGTCGAGATCGGTGAGTACCGCCGTGAACTCCTCATTCGCAATGCGATTCAAAGCCGCGCGCGCCGAGGTTTCGGTGACAGCCTCGTAGTCCTGGCGCTTCAGCATCATCTGAAGCAAGTCACAGGTGGCTTCGTCATCGTCTACGACCAGGATCTTTCGACCGTTACTCATGTGACCTGCTGGGTGGTTTGGGGAAGGCTAGTGGTAGTGCACGAACTGCTTGGCGCGATTGAGGTCGCAACTCGAAGCTGGTGCGTATTGCGACGCGAGTCGTCGTGTGCCGCAGTTAAGCAAGGTGCGTGCCGTGCTGCCACAGCCAGCAAGCGCACGCTTTTTGGCGGAGTGTGCACAAAACGAAGTGCTCGTTTTTGGCTCGATTCATCACTCTAGCGTGACACGTTTGTGGCCCATGTGGCAATCGGCCACGGCCAAGGCAGATAGCGGGGAGGGGCAGCCCTAGCTGCGTTTTCGAGTTCGGAGTTGCAGCCCACTCGGAAGCTCACGCGCGGCGCTCCGCCTCGCGAATAGTGAAGCTGTGGCATTTTGCGGCTCCTTCCGGCCCGAATCGGCGAGTTTCGGCTCCGAATGTGGCTCAAACGCCGGCATGTTTCATGCAGCCCGTAGCAAGTCGACTGGCACCGTTACTGACCCTTTCTACGAACCGACAGAGTTAACATGAGAAATTCGATTCTGCTCGTTGACGATGATCAGGACCACTGCGAGCTGCTCCGCGCAATGCTGGTTCGGCTCGGCTATGGCGTGACAGCAACGACTTCCGGGGAGGAAGCGTTGGACCATGCGGGGCGCGAACGCTTCTCGGTGGTCATCACTGACTTGAGCATGTCTCCAATGAGCGGCTTCGAGCTTTGCGAAAAGCTGGTGAGCCGGGGAAACGAGGCCCCGATCATTGCCGTTACGGGTCACGCCAATATGGACTTCGCAGTCAGCGCGCTGCGCGCCGGGGCCTATGATTTCCTGGCCAAGCCGGTGGATGAGAAGCTCCTGGGTTTGTGCGTGGCACGTGCAGCGCAGCATCAGCGTCTGCAGGTCGAGGTCAAGAAGCTCCACTCGGACAAGGATCTTTCGATCGACGGCCAACTGATCGGCGACAGCATCGCCATGCGGCGCGTGTACGAGACCATCCGTCGAGTCGCTGCGAGTGACGCCTCTGTGTTGATCCAGGGTGAAACCGGCACGGGCAAAGAGCGCGTCGCCCAGGCGCTGCACGCAGCAGGGCCGCACCCCGAAGGTCCGTTCATCGCCATCAATTGCGCGGCGCTTCCCGCAGGGCTCCTCGAAAGCGAGCTGTTCGGCCATGCCAAGTCGGCGTTCACTGACGCCAAGGCCGCGAAAGAAGGGCTCTTCGTGCGCGCCTCCGGAGGCACGCTGTTTCTCGACGAGATCGGCGACATGCCGTTGGAGATGCAGTCGAAGTTACTGCGTGCGCTGGAAGAACGCACCGTTCGTCCCGTCGGTTCCAATGAGGAAGTGCCGTTCGTGACCCGAGTCGTTGCCGCGAGTCACAAGGACTTGCAGGAAGAAGTCGCGGCGCGACGTTTCCGCGAGGACTTGCTGAACCGGATCAACGTCATCCAAATCGACGTGCCGCCGCTGCGCGAACGCACGGGAGACGTGCTGAAATTGGCGAGCTTCTTCCTGCGTCGTTCGTCGGAACGCAGCGGGAAGGGGGAGATGTATTTGCCTCCGGTCGTGGCTGAGCGGCTGCTCGCCTATGATTGGCCCGGCAACGTACGGGAGCTCGAAAACTGCATGGAGCACGCAGTCGCGCTGGCCCGCTTCAGCCACTTGAGCATCGATGATTTGCCACCGCGGTTGCGCGCTCAGCGCACGGGGCGGCTCATGCTCCCAGCGGATGAGCCCGGCGAAATCGTGCCCCTCGATGAGCTCGAACGCCGCTACATCGTGCGCGTGGTCAAGCTGCTCGAGGGCAATAAGTCACGCGCCGCACACGCGCTGGGGCTGGATCGTCGCACTCTGCATCGCAAACTCGAACGCTACGCGTCCGCCGACACGCTGCCAGAGGCGGAGGAGCACAGTTCTAGCAACGGAGTTTCGTAAATGATCGCTTCCGCTTCGCGTTCTTCGGGTCTCGATATTCCATTCGTGGAAATGCCACCCCAGGCGTGCGAGGCGACGCGTCGCGCTTCTGATTCGGACGGCAGCGCGTTCTTGCCAGGGGCGTTCATCGCGGCGCGCTACCGTGTGTTGCGCAAGATCGGGGAAGGGGGCATGGGCCTCCTCTACGCCTGTTTCGACACGGTGCTGTCGCGTGAAGTGGCGGTCAAGCTCATGCAGCGGAGTCTGGCTTCAGAGCCGCTGCTCGCCGAGCGCCTGATGCGTGAAGCGATGCTCGCAGCGCAACTCCGACGCCATGTGGCCCAAGTGTTCGACTGCGGAATGCTGGAAACCGGCGAGCCCTACATCGTGATGGAGCTGCTCTCCGGGCGCGACATGTTCGCCGTCCTGCGAGAGTCCGGTCCCGTCACGCCGGAGGACCTCAGCGCCGTCATGTTGCAAGTTTGCGATGGCCTCGCCGAAGCCCACGAGAAGGGCATCATTCATCGCGATCTGAAGCCCGAAAATTTGTTCTGCGCGAACGAGCGTGACGGGGGAGTCGTCATCAAAATCGTGGATTTTGGCGTCTCCAAGCAGCTCTCAGGTAGCCGTCTGCGGGCCCAAACCAATCCCAGCGAAAGCGTGGGCTCGCCTCAATATATGTCACCGGAGCAGATCACGAAGCCTTCGGAGGTCGACGCGCGAACGGACATCTGGTCGCTCGGTGTCGTCATGTACGAGCTCTTGACCGGTGTGCTGCCATTTCGCGGGGCAGGCACGGCCCAAGTTTGCGCGGCTGTCTTGACTGAACCCGTTCCGCCCATCTCCCAGTACCGGCAAGACGTTCCCCCTGCCTTGGAATTCATCATCCAGCGCTGCCTGGAGAAGGATCGCGAGCGACGTTTTCCCGACGTATTGCAGCTGTCGGCGGCCCTCGCTGCGCTCGATTCGCCCGCGACTCAGCATTCCCGCTTCGCCTCGGTCCGCCCGCTGGGGCCTAATGCAACAGAGGATAACGACGAGGCACTGGAACTCGCGCCCCGTCCGCGTCGGCGATGGATCGGCGTGCTGTGTGGGTTGGCTGTGGTCGGCGGCTGCCTCGCGGTGTTGGGGCAGGGCGTTCGTCAGGGCCGCATTCATGTGCCCTCCAAGGAGGAGCTTCGTCAGGTGCCTTCCCGAATTGCCGCCTGGCGGTTTTCGCTACCCTCCCGCACGCCAGCGTCCGATTGAGTGAGATCGTCGAAACGTTAGCAACGCTTACTGTCACGCGCCTGCAATACGGCTGACACGTTGTTCACTCGCGTGCACTCGCGGAAACGTGTTCGATACGATTTTCGGATCAGCGGTCGCAATTCATGGCGACTTGTCCCAAGTAATCCCCAGCCTGTGTATTACTCGGGGATTGTTCAATTCAATTCATCGAGCAGCCGCCGAAAACTTGCCCAATCGACGGCTCAGGCAAACTCCTCGAACTCCAAATCAAGTTCTTCGGGTCGCGTCGGGACTGCGTGTCGGACGCCGGAACGTTGCTCCGCTTCGCATGCCTGGTGATTCATTGCAATTTGACGCTCTGCCAAAATAGGTCCGAATTGCGTCAGAATGGCGGCCAAGTCGGCATTGCCGCGCGCGTCGCCCGAGCCCGACCAAAGCGTCAACCGGCCACCTTTGGCCATTTGGACACCCAAGTCCTCAATCACCTCACGGCGGGCCGCGGAGCTGAGCCAGTCGCTATCCGGGCCAGCGTACATATCGACCGAGTCGATCTGGGCGTCTTCCTTGCGTAAACGTTGGGCTCGCTGGCGTACGCGCCGAGTGAAATCGGTAGCGGCTTCGTCGCTCTGCTGAGCCACCACGATCCAATCATCTGCGCCGAGCCCGTGGCACGAGGCCCAAGCCGTCGCTGAAGCTCCTAACTCTAGAACCGTGAGGCGTGCGCGTCGTGACATTGAGGGAATTCCTGAGGAACCGTCGCAACAGAGCAGGGATCGTGCCAGGGAAGCGCGCCGCACGAGCTGTATCAATAACCGAATGTTGAGCTGAGTTTCGGGTTACAGCGGCGCGCCGGCCTGCGACAGATTGCCCCGTGAGAGTGGGGAACTGACGCAAGCTGACCCTACGCTCGTGGTTGCGGAAGCAGCGAGTCTCGCGGTGTGGGGAGACCTGTCGGAAGAAGAGAGTCGCGGCCCGCGTTGGGCTCGGTGGAGTTTCGGGCGCTGGCCGGTGGTGTCGGGCCCAGCAACACGGCAACCCAGTGCAGGTCGCTGGTATTCCAGAGCACAATTTTGGCGATCAAGGTGAGTGGCACCGAGAGCAGGGCGCCGATCGGGCCCAACAGCCAACCCCACACGAACATCGAGACCAGCACGATCAGAGGAGAGACGCTGAGAGAACGTCCGAGCGCATTGGGCTCGATGACGTTTCCAATGACGAAGCTGAAAACTGCCAAGCCGCCGGCCACTACACCCGCGCGTCCAAAGCCGTACGCGGTCAAGGCAATGAATACCGGCGGCATAGCCGCTACCAGGCCGCCGACAGTCGGCACATAGTGGAGCGCGAAGGTGACCAAGCCCCAGAGCGCAGGATTGGGGACACCACACAAGGCGCACCACAACCCCGCGCAAATTCCTGTTGCCGCGCTGGTGGCGGTCTTCACGCTCAGGTAGCGCTGAATTTCGGCCATGGTGCGCGAAAGGTCACTGAAGGTACCCGGGGACCAACCGAGCGCCGCGTGCAAGCGCTTGGGCATGGTGGTCACTTCCAGCAACATGAACGCGATCAGCAACAAGACGGTTACCAATGCCGACATCACTGTAGGCAGGCTCATGACCACGTAGGTGATCGCCTCTTGCAGCAGTGTATCTAGCCGAGAACCGTGCAGCGATTGCGCTAGCGCGTGCTGGTGGTGAGCCTCGAGCCAGACGGTGGCTTGCACTTGCACTTGGTGCAGTGATGACACGTACTGGGCTGCCGAGCCGCTCAAGTTCGCGAGCGCCAATACCAAGAGAGCGCCAACCCCTCCTAAGAGACCAATCACCACGAGCAGCGAAATGACGACTGCGCTGACGTCAGGAATGCGCGAGCTGTGTACCCAGCGAAAGATCGGCTGCACCGCAATTGCGATGCAGGCAGCGACCAAGAAGGGGGCAACCACGGCGGCGGCAAGTTTGATGGCGCCGGCCACGATCGCGGCCGCAGCCAATACCATCAGCGCTTGCGCGCCTTTTCCCATCTCATTTGCAGCCATCACGCGCCTTCGTTCTCGTCCGCTCAGCCTACGCCAGGCGAATAGCTGGGCGGATCGCTGGCAGGGAATGAGTCGAACGACGCCGCATCGACGATGTCATGCTCGCCATCGTTGAAGCGCTTCTCGAGATCCGTGCGGTGCGTGAACAGCTTTTGTACGAAGGCACCGAGTTGCTTGACGCTCAAGCCAGAGACGCCTCTCGCGATCAGTAGTCCACCCGCCGTGGCCAAGACCACGCGTGTGAGCGATTTCTTTCCGCCCCCGCCCAACGCTGCGGCGCCGCTCAAAATGAGCCCGGCGGCCGCGCTGCCGATGCGCTCGTTGCGTTGGCGTGCGTGGGCGCGGCGATGGAGCGCCAAGATGTCGACGGTGCTGTTTTCTTCAGGCATGGGATGCAATCCTTTCGGAGGGATGTGACGGACGTCAAAGCTGACTCAGCAAGTGCAGTGCCAAGCGTCATCGCTGCGTGTTTCCTGCCGCTCTCCGCCAACGCGGCGGTTGTGCTCTGTGCCAGCGCACGCGTTTTATCGCTAGTACGAGACATCTCGCCTCGGGGGTGGGGCGCCGCGCCACGACCTTCCTCACTAGGCCTGCTCGGCCGGCGGCTGATCCGCGCCTAGCTCGAAGATCTACGCGCGATCAGCGGCTGGCACGGGGGCTGCACAAGCTGCCACGCGATGCTCGAATCTGCCGCACCGAACAAATCCACACCGAATTTAGGCGATCTCGTAGAAGACGCGCTGCACCAAGCGAAGACGCTGGTCCAGGCCGAATTCTCCCTGGCTCGCAACGAGCTCAAGGGTGAGCTGAAACAAGCACTCGGCTCAGCGCTTCTTCTCGGCGCGGGGGCGATGTGCTTGCAGGCCGCGCTCGTGACGTTGGGCGTGCTGCTCGTGCTCGCGCTGGGTGTAGGCATCGCGTCCGTGTTCGTCGTGCTCGGGCTGGTCGCAATTGCTGCCTCGTTGCTGATGCTGGGCGTGCGAGCTGCACAAGGAAAGAAACTCCCACGCACTACCGAGCGACTCACGTCGGACGCGAAACAGGTCATGGAGACGGTCAAGTGAGCGACACGACCGCATTGGACACGCAGCGCGCCGACGAGGCGCGAAGTAAGCTCGTAAGGGACATCCTCGAGATTAAGAAGATGGGTAACAAGATGATCGAAAATACGGAAACCGCGATTCAGAAAGCCCCCGTCATGCTCGGCCTGGGAGTGGTGGCGCTAGTCGGCATTGCGGTGTTGGCGAGCCGTCGTCAAAAGCCAACTTTCCCGGGCTTCAAGCGCGAACGTTCCTTCTTCGCCGAGGCCGCTCGAAGCGCCGCGCTATCGGCGCTCGGAATTTTGAGCGGCCGGCTCACGCAGCGCCTGCTGGCCAACGCTCTCGATGACAAGCTCGATGACAAGCCACGCACGGCTTGAGTTGAATCGAGCCTGACAATCGAAAGCCGCCGAGGCCCCGTTCTTGACGGGGCTCGGCGGCTTTTGTCGTACGCTCTCTACGCTTTGGCATTGGCTTGCGACATGCCGAGCTTGAGCGCTCGAGCGATGCCGTGCGTCTCTGTCTGGGCCGGTAAGACGCGCGCTTGAATGAAGTCTTGCGTATCGGCGTCGAGCTCGGCGAGGCGAGTCCGGTACTCGTTCAGGCCGTGGTCTTCGCCCTCTTCGAGCGCGCTAATCGCCGCTTTTTCTCCGATCACCGTGGCGGCTCCCTCGACGGCCTTGGCGAATACGCCCCACGCTCCCGAAGACTCGGGCGGCGTGCCGCCGAGCAAGTGAATGCGCCACCCCAACAAATGCACCCGATTTTGGTGCGAGCGTTGGCACTGAATCAGCTGCGGGCGAAAAGTGCCGAGAGAAGCCGAAGACAGCGCGGTGTTGTAAGTTTCGACCGCGGCCAGTTCGCCGCGACAGAGCGCTTCCAAATTGCTCAGTGCTTTCTCGTTCTTCGATACGTCGATCATTGATCGTCTCCTTGAGTGGACGCTTGCCTGAGCCAAAGCACAGCGCGTACCAAGCCGAGACCGGGCGGGCACGCAACGTGCTCTCGAGTTGGCGTTCAGCATCCAAGCCAGCGAAGAGAGGCACTGATGAACAAGCGGAAGAAAATCGGCTCAGCCACTCGAAGGTGAGGGGGGTATCCGGCGCCACGCCGCTACAACCAGCATCTGGAGATGCGGTCGCGAGCGGTGACCTCGACGCCGGGGCCGAGGAGGCCCGCCAAGCAGTGGAAGGCCCGGAGGGTCAAGAAGCTCGGTGCGCCGCCGAAGAGGCCAAGAAGGGGCCAAAGCGCGCGGCTATCCATCAAGCCGCCGCTCGCAAGAGAACCAGGCGCTGTCCGGCAGCGATTGAGTCGTCGAGGCGTTTTGCCTCAGTGTGACAGCGCCGCTCGGACCAGCCGCCTTTCACTTGCCTTGGATTTGCGAGGTTCTGAGGCATTTTCGCGCAGATCTTTGCGGGCGCACGCCTTGCATTCTGGCGCGACACCGGAGGCTGCCTTGTCAGAAACATTCGACGTTCCCCCCAAACGCTCGCCCGCCCGCTCTGAAAAAGTAAACCGCTCTGACAAACCCACCCCCGCCAAGCGAGAGTCCGCGACCGCGAAAAATGTGCGTCTGGTCGAGGCCTTGGCGGCGCTCATGCATGGGGATTTCAGTCGCCGCTTGAACGGACGAGAAGGCGTGGCCAGGGACGTCGCCGATGCCTTCAATGCGCTCGCCCAGCAGCTCGACTCTTCGACGCGTGAGTTTTCTCGTGTCGCCCGCGTGGTAGGCCGCGATGGCGACATGACCGCGCGCGTGGAAACTCACGACTGGAGCGGCAGCTGGGTCGTCACGGGCGATTCGTTCAACGCGCTGATCGGTGACTTGGTCCGTCCGTCCACGGAAGTCGCGCGCGTGATTACGGCGGTGGCTTCTGGAGACTTGTCCCAGAAGATGGCTCTGGAGATCGAAGGTAAACCGGTCCGCGGTGAGTTCCTGCGCATCGGCGCGACCGTGAACACCATGGTCGATCAGCTCAATGCCTTCGCCAACGAAGTGACGCGCGTTGCGCGCGAGGTAGGTACCGAGGGCAAGTTGGGCGGGCAAGCGCATGTGCCGGGGGTCGCCGGTACTTGGAAGGATCTCACCGACAGCGTGAACGGCATGGCCACGAACTTGACCACGCAGGTGCGTGGTATCGCCGGTGTCGTGACCGCGGTCGCCAATGGCGACTTGTCGAAGAAGCTCGTGGTCGAGACCAAGGGCGAGATTCTGGAGCTGAAGAACACCGTCAATACCATGGTGGATCAGCTGAACGCGTTCGCCGGTGAAGTGACCCGCGTTGCGCGCGAAGTAGGTACCGAAGGCAAGCTGGGCGTGCAAGCGGAGGTGAAGGGCGTCAGCGGCACCTGGAAGGGCCTGACCGACAGCGTGAACGCCATGGCCGGCAACCTCACCGTGCAGCTGCGCGACGTGTCGAAGGTTGCCACCGCGATCGCCAACGGCGATCTGACGCAGAAGATCACCGTCGATACGCAGGGCGAGATCTTGCAGATCAAGAACGTGATCAATCAGATGGTCGACAGCCTCGGCACGTTCGCCGCAGAGGTGACGCGCGTCGCTCGTGAAGTTGGCACGGAAGGCAAGCTCGGCGGTCAAGCGCACGTGCCCGCGGTCGCCGGCACGTGGAAAGATCTGACCGACAACGTGAACTACATGGCCGGCAACCTGACCGACCAGGTGCGCAACATCGCGCTCGTGACCACCGCCGTCGCCAACGGCGATCTTTCGAAGAAGATCACGGTGGACGTGAAAGGCGAGTTGCTCGAGCTGAAAAACACCATAAATACCATGGTGGAGCAGCTACGAAGCTTCGCTGCAGAGGTGACGCGCGTTGCCAAAGAGGTGGGCACGGAAGGGAATTTGGGAGGGCAAGCAAATGTGCCCGGCGTCGCCGGTACCTGGAAGGATTTGACCGACAACGTGAACTACATGGCGTCGAACCTGACCGGTCAGGTGCGCAACATCGCGCTGGTGACGACCGCGGTCGCCAACGGTGACTTGTCGAAGAAGATCACGGTCGACGTCGAAGGCGAGATCCTCGAGCTGAAGAACACCATCAACACCATGGTGGATCAGCTGCGAAGCTTCTCCGGTGAAGTGACGCGCGTCGCGCGCGAGGTCGGCGGTGAAGGCAAGCTGGGCGTGCAGGCCGCAGTGCCCGGCGTCGCCGGCACCTGGAAGGACCTGACCGACAGCGTGAACTACATGGCGAACAACCTGACCGATCAGGTGCGAAACATCGCCTTGGTCACCACGGCGGTCGCCAACGGAGATCTCTCGCAGAAGATCACCGTGGACGTGCGCGGCGAGGTCTTGCAGCTGAAAAACACCATCAACACCATGGTGGATCAGCTGCGCAGCTTCTCCGCGGAAGTGACGCGCGTGGCGCGCGAGGTAGGTACGGACGGCAAGCTCGGCGGTCAAGCGTACGTGCCGGGCGTCGCCGGTACGTGGAAGGATCTGACGGACAACGTAAACAGCATGGCGTCGAATCTCACGACGCAGGTGCGCGGCATCGCCAAGGTAGTGACCGCGGTCGCCGACGGCGATCTGTCGAAGAAGTTGGTCGTGGAAGCCAAGGGCGAGATCGCCGAGCTCGCCGAGACCATCAACGACATGACCGAGACGCTCGGCATCTTCGCCGAACAGGTGACCACGGTAGCCCGCGAAGTAGGCACCGAAGGCAAGCTCGGCGGTCAGGCTCGCGTGCCCGGCGTGGCCGGCACCTGGAAGGACCTGACCGACAGCGTGAACAGCATGGCGAGTAACCTCACGACCCAGGTGCGCGGCATCGTCAAGGTCGTGACCGCCGTCGCAAACGGGGATTTGACCCTGAAGTTCCTGATGGAATCACAGGGCGAAATCGCCGCGCTGGCCGACACCATCAACACCATGACCGACACGCTGCGCGTGTTCGCGGAACAGGTGACGACGGTGGCCCGCGAGGTAGGCACGGAAGGCAAGCTCGGCGGTCAGGCCAAGGTGCCGGGCGCCGCGGGCACCTGGCGCGATCTGACCGACAACGTCAATCAGCTGGCCAACAACCTCACCGGCCAGGTGCGCGCTATCGCAGACGTGGCGACGGCGGTCACGGAGGGCGATCTCACCCGCTCGATCACGGTCGAAGCCCAAGGCGAGCTCTTGGCCCTGAAAGAGCGCGTCAATCAAATGATCGCCAATCTCCGTGAGACGACGGAGAAGAACCGCGAGCAAGACTGGTTGAAGACCAACCTCGCGAAGTTCAGCGCCATGATGCAAGGCCAGAAGACGCTCGAGTCCGTGTCGCGCTTGATCATGAGCGAGCTGACGCCGCTCGTCGGCGCCAGTCACGGCGCGTTCTTCATCGCGGCCGAACCGGATGAAACGCTGCGTTTGACTTCGAGCTACGCGTACAAAGAGAGGAAGCACGTCTCCAGCCGCTTCACCCGCGGCGAAGGCTTGGTCGGCCAGTGCGCGCTAGAGAAGAAGCCGATTTTGCTGACGCGCGTGCCTTCCGACTACATCCAGGTCAACTCGGGCTTGGGTGAGGCGCCGCCGCTCAACATCCTGGTCTTGCCCATCTTGTTCGAGGGCGAGGTGCGCGCCGTGACGGAGCTCGCCAGCTTCGAGCCGTTCAGCTCGATTCATCGCATCTTCTTGGATCAGCTGTCGGAGAGCATCGGCGTGGTGCTCAACATGATCGCCGCGAACATGCGCACCGAGGAGCTCTTGAACCAGTCTCAGTCTCTGGCGCAAGAACTTCAGTCGCAGTCCCTCGAGCTGCAATCGCAGCAGGACGAACTCAAGCGTTCCAACTCGGAGCTCGCGCAGCAGACCAAGACGCTGAAAGCGTCCGAGGAGATGCTGAAAGAGCAGCAAGAGGAGCTGCAGCAGGTCAACGAAGAGCTGGAAGAGAAGGCGGCGCTGCTCGCCGAGCAGAACAAGGCGGTCGAGCAGAAGAATCGCGAAGTCGAAATGACACGCATGGCGATCGAAGAGAAGGCGGAACAGCTCGCCGTCTCGTCGCGCTACAAGAGCGAGTTCTTGGCCAACATGAGCCACGAGCTGCGTACGCCGCTCAACAGCCTGCTCATCTTGGCGCGCCTGCTCAGCGACAACAAGGAAGGCAAACTCTCGGAGAAGCAGGTCGAGTACGCCAAGACCATTCAGGCGGCAGGCACGGACCTCTTGAATCTGATCAACGAGGTGCTCGACCTGTCCAAGGTGGAAGCGGGCAAGATCGAGATCTATGCGAGCGACGTCAGAATCGACGAGGTCACGGAGTACCTGGAGCGAACGTTCCGGCCGATGGCGCAACAAAAGAACGTCGGCTTCCAGCTGACCGCGGACCGCGCGAGCATCGATACCTTCCGCACCGACGGTCAGCGCCTGCAGCAGGTGCTGCGCAACCTGCTGAGCAACGCCTTCAAGTTCACCGACACGGGGACCGTGTCGATTCGCATCGGCTTGCCCGAGCCGGGCGTCGTGCTCCGCTCCGATCTGCTCCGGGCGGTCCCCGAGAACGTGATCGCGTTCAGCGTCAGCGACACCGGCATCGGTATCCCGGCCGACAAGCAGCAGCTGATTTTCGAAGCCTTCCAGCAGGCCGACGGCACTACTAGTCGCAAGTACGGCGGTACGGGCCTCGGGCTCTCCATCAGCCGTGAGCTCTCGCGTCTCCTGGGAGGCGAGATCCACGTCAAGAGTCAGGTGGGCAAGGGCAGCACCTTCACGCTCTATTTGCCGCGTGAGTATCAGAGCCTGGACCTGCCGGGTGAAGCCGACGTGCGGGAGGCGCCCGAGTTCGCCGACGAAGTCGGGAACTTCGGCGGCGTGCATGCCGCTGAAATTCCAGACGATCGTCAATCGGTGCGGCCGGGTGATCGCGTGCTGTTGATCGTCGAAGACGACGTGGCGTTCGCTAGCTTGCTGCTCGACGCGGCGCGCGAGCGCGGCTTCAAAGGCATCGTCTCCCTGCGCGGCGACACGGGCTTCGCGCTCGCGCGCCGCGTCCGGCCCGACGCCATCTTGCTCGATATCGGCCTACCGGCGATGGACGGCCTGAGCATTTTGGACCGCCTCAAGCAAAATCCAGATACCCGGCACATCCCCGTGCACATCGTCTCCGGCACCGATCGCAGGCGTGACGGCCTGCGCTTGGGCGCGCTCGGCTACGCCCAAAAGCCAGTCAGCAAGGAGGCGTTGGACGAAGGTCTGTCCAGCATCTTGAGCTTCTTGTCGCGCAAGTCCAAGAGCCTCTTGATCGTGGAAGATGACGACGTGCAACGCTCCAGCATCGTGGAGTTGATTGGCAACGGGGACGTCACGTCGACCGCGGTCAGCTCCGCAGAGGAAGCTTTGGAGCTCTTGGCCTCGCAGCACTTCGACTGCATGGTGCTCGATTTGGGACTGCCCGGCGCGAGCGGCTTCCAGTTGCTGGAGCGGGTGAAGACCGAAGAGTCCCTACGGAACCTGCCGGTGATCGTTTACACCGGACGCGAACTTTCGCCCGCGGAGGAAACGCGCCTGCGCAAATACGCGGAGTCGATCATCCTCAAGGACGTGCGCTCGCCGGAACGGCTGCTGGACGAAACGGCTCTCTTCTTGCATCGCGTCGAGGCGCATTTGCCGGAAGAAAAACGACGAATCTTGCACACGGCCCACGGTCGCGAGGCGGCGTTTCAAGGCGCCACGGTGCTCGTCGTCGACGACGACGTGCGCAACATCTACGCCGTCACCACCGTGCTCGAGAGCCAAGGCATGAAGGTGGTCTTCGCCGAGAACGGTCGCGACGGCATCGAGCTCTTGCAGAAGACGCCAGACGTGGCACTGGTATTGATGGACGTGATGATGCCGGAGATGGACGGCTACGAGACGATGCGGCAAATCCGTCGCATCGCCGAGTATCGCACGCTGCCGATCTTGGCCTTGACTGCCAAGGCCATGAAGGGCGACCGTGAGAAATGCTTGGAGGCCGGCGCGTCCGATTACATCACCAAGCCCGTGGATCCCGATCGGCTGCTGTCGATGATGCGGGTGTGGATGTACGCGCCGAGCGTGACGGGGTGATGCAAGGCGTGCATGGCGGGTTCGTATCAATCAGGCGACATCGATTCGGCGAGCGAGGCTCGGGCGCAACGCTTCAACGCGGGGACGTCGGAGCTCGAGCGCTTGGAGATGGATCTCTTGCTCTTGGCGATCTATCGCCATCATGGCTTCGATTTCCGTTCGTATGCGCCGGCGTCGCTCCACCGTCGCATCCGAAAGCACATGGAGAGCGCCCATGTGACGACGATCTCCAGGCTGACCGAGCTGATCTTGCACGAGCCGACGGCCCTCCAGCGGCTGCTACACGATCTGTCGGTGAACGTTACGGCGATGTTCCGCGATCCGTCGTTCTTCGCGGAGTTTCGCAAGTCGGTGGTCCCGCTGCTCAGGACCTATCCGACGGTGCGCATCTGGCACGCCGGCTGTTCGACGGGCGAAGAAGTCTACGCCATGTCGATCTTGCTCGAAGAAGAAGGGCTCTACGATCGCTGTCGCATCTACGCGACGGACATGGACTCGACCGTGTTAGATCACGCGCGTCAGGGAATCTTCCCCGTCTCTCGCATGAAGGAGTACACGGCGAACTATTTCTTGGGCGGCGGGAAGCGCTCCCTCAGCGATTACTTCACGGCGAAATACGACGGCGCGCTGTTCGCGCCGCGTCTGGCCAAGAACGTGCTCTTCACCCAGCACAACCTGGCGATGGATCGCGGCTTCAGCGAATTCAACGTGATCGTCTGTCGCAACGTGCTGATCTATTTCGATCGGGCGCTCAAGGATCACACGCTCGGCTTGTTTGCCGAGAGCTTCGCCACGCTCGGCGTGCTCTGCTTGGGCCGCAAGGAGTCGCTGCGTTTCACCGCGTTCGAAGACGATTTTTCCGCCCTCTCGGCGCGCGAGCGGATCTACCGGAGAAACAAGTGATCGCGCGCTACAACCTCGTGGTCATGGGCACCTCGACCGGTGGCCTGCACGCCTTGACCCGCTTGCTCTCCGGCTTGCCGGCGAATTTTCCGCTGCCGATCGCCATCGTGCAGCATCGCTCCCGGGACTCCGACGAACGGCTGTCGCTGCTCCTCGGGGGAGCCTCACTCGTTCCCGTCTACGAAGCAGAAGACAAGCAGCCGCTGCAGAGCCCAGGAGTGTACTTGGGCCCGCCGGACTACCATCTGTTGATCGAGCTCGATTCCGTGGCGCTGTCCACCGAAGAGCCAGTGGCATATAGCCGCCCCTCGATCGACGTGCTCTTCGAATCGGCCGCGTATTCGCGCGGCAGCGGAGTGATTGGGGTGCTGCTCACAGGCGCGAACCAGGACGGAACGCGCGGTCTACAGCGGATCAAGGAACGAGGCGGCTACGTGATCGTTCAGAACCCGGATTCCGCGGAGAGCGCGTTCATGCCAAAGCACGCAGTCAAGAATCTGCTTCCGGATCGGGTGCTGAATCTCGAGCAGATTGCAGCCGAGTTGATCACCCGCGCCAGCGAAGCGAGGCCTACATGAACGAGGATGTGGCCTCCGCGCGCGTCGAGCCGAGGGCAAGTGGCCTTCCGCCCGCCAAAATCCTGCTCGTCGACGACCAGCCGAAGAACTTGCTCGCGTTGAGCGCGATGCTGGAGCCGCTGGGCCAAGAAGTGGTGCAGGCGAGCTCCGGCAAGGAAGCGCTACGCTACCTGCTCAGGGACGAGTTTGCGTTGGTCTTGCTCGACGTGCAGATGCCTGTGCTCGATGGCTACGAGGTCGCAGAGATGATTCGTGCCCGAGAGCGCTCTCGCGCCGTGCCGATCATTTTTCTGACCGCCATCCATCGAGATCAGCGGCTGGTGGCGCGCGCGTACACCGTGGGCGCCGTCGACTACATCTTGAAGCCGATCGACCCTGAGATCTTGCGCAGCAAGGTCGCGGTGTTCATCGAGCTCTACCAAAAGGGCCAGATTATCAGCCGTCAGGCCGAGGAATTGAAGCGGGCCACGGAGCGCGAGTTCGCGGACTTCAGGCGCGTCAGCGAGTACCGCTACACGATGCTGGCCGAGTCCATGCCGCAAATCGTGTGGACCACCGATAGCCAAGGCCTACTCAGCTACGGCAACGGTCGTTGGTTCGAATGTGCGGGTCTACCGGAAAGTGAAGAGCTCTCCTGGCGTAGCATCGTGCACCCGAGTGAATATTCGGAGTTCGCGCGCGGTTTCTCCGAAGCTCTTGCCGACGAGCGAGCGTGGGAGGCCGAGTTTCGCCTGGGCAACGTCGCCGAGCGGCGCTTTCGCTGGCACCTGGTGCGCATGCTGCCGGAGCGCGACGCTACCGGCAGCGTCAACGCGTGGGTGGGTACGAGCACCGACATCGATGCCCGCAAGCGCGCGGAGCAAGCGTTACAAATGCTGGCGAGGCTGACCCGACGCTTGGGGGAGCTCACCGATCGCAGTCATGGACTCGACGAGGTGCTTGCCGCTACCTTGCCGGTGCTCGGTGATTCGGCCGTGCTCTACCTGCGCGCGGATGAAACCGTGACCAAGCGCGCGTCGGCCAGCCTGAGCCCTGATTTGAACTTGGACGATCCGCGCTTCGACCTCGGGCCATCGACCGTGTGCTTCGATGGCCAACCCGAAGTTTTGGCGAACGTGGCGGCGATCTTGGCGGACGCTGGCCCTTCGCGCGCGGGCGAGCACGTGTGGTTTTTGCACGAGCTCGGCGTCTCGTCCTACATCTGTTGCCCGCTGTTCATTCGCGAGCGGGTCTTCGGTAGCCTGGTATTTTTGAATCGCGATCCCGAGAAGCACTACCTCGATTCGGACGTCGAGCTGGCCCAGGACGTCGCGGGCCGCATGGCCACCGCGCTCGACAACGTCGGGCTCTATGAGCTTGCACAGAGCGAGCGGGCCAAGCTTCAAGAAGCCAACCGCGCCAAGGATATGTTCTTGGCCACCGTCTCGCACGAACTGCGGACCCCGCTGAACGCGATCGTGGGTTGGGGGCAAATGCTACGTAGCGGCGGCCTTTCGCACGAGACCGAGCAACGCGCGATCGACACCATCGAGCGCAACGGGCGCGCGTTGGCGCAGCTGGTGGCGGACTTGCTCGACGTCTCGCGCGTGGTCTCCGGTAACCTGCACGTCGACGAAGGCAACGTTGATCTGCGAAGCATCGTCGACGCGGCGCTCGACGCCGCGCGCCCGGTCGCGACCTCCAGCGGCGTCGAGCTCTCGGCCGAGCTGCCGGATCAGCCTCTCAACATGGTGGGCGACGCGACGCGATTGCAGCAGGTGGTCGGGAACATTCTGGGCAACGCGCTCAAGTTCACGGGCAAGGGTGGCCACGTCGCGCTCTCCTTGCTGGTCGAGGGCAAGTTTGCTCAGCTCGAAATCAAGGACGATGGGCCCGGCATCGCGCCCGAGTTCTTGCCCGTAATGTTCGATCGCTTCAAACAGGCAGACAGCGGCGCGCATCGAGCGCAGCGGGGGCTCGGACTCGGGCTAGCCATCGTGAAGCATTTGGTGGAGCTACACGGGGGTACGGTCACGGCTCACAGTGAGGGCCTGGGCAAGGGCGCGCGCTTCGTCGTCAGCTTGCCGCTCGGATCGCCAGCGACCCTCGACATCGATCAAGTCGCTGCCGCGGTTGCGCAGCCGGAGGCCCCTCCCGCAGCCGCTGCAGCTCGCGGCGCGTTGTCCGGGATCTACGCACTATTGGTCGAGGATGACCCGGACGGCTGCGATTTGATGCAAATGATGCTGCGTCGTTTCGGCGCCGAAGTGACTGCAGTCTCCACCGCAGCCGCGGCGCTCGAATCGGTGCGCGCGCGCCGTCCCGATGTCCTCGTTTCAGACATTGGTTTGCCAGACGGAGATGGCTTCCAGCTGCTGAAGCGGGTGCGCGAACACAACCAAGACTTGCCGGCGGTCGCCGTCACCGCATACGCGTCTCGCCAGGATGTGGCGAAGGCTCTGGCAGCAGGGTTTCAGGCGCACGTGGCTAAACCAGTAGAGCCCGCTCAGCTCAGCGCCGCGGTGGCGCATGCTTCAGGGCGTTGACTCGCCGCGGTGCGCGTCGCTAGGCCGGCTGCGACGCGCACCCACTTGGCGAACGGCGCTCACGCTGGGCTGCGTCGACCAAACAGGAACGACACCACCGCCAGTACGAGGAAGACGAAAAATAGAATTTTCGCCACGCCGACTGCGCTCGCCGCCAGCCCACCAAAGCCAAAGATGGCTGCGAGTAGCGCAATTACGAAAAATACGGCTGCCCAATACAACATGACAATCCTCCGGGTGAGAAACGTGTACCCTCGGGGCGTTGCAGCGTCCGTGCCAGCTTCCTGGCTAGCCAGCGGTCCGGCTTCTGCCTGAATTCTGCCCGAAAAAGCGCGTCCAGCGCGCACTCGAGCGGTAGCTTTGCGACAAAAAGCGTCACGGATCGCCGTGGCACTCGGTATTGGTGACTAAGCGCCACAGAAACAGCCTGATAGTCGAGTAAATACAGGCAAAAAGCCGCGCATCAGGCCACGGTCGGTGTGCGGAACGAGCTTTGCAAAGGGCCAGGACACCATGAGTGACTTCCGCAAGATCGCCTTCGTCGGAAACTATTTGCCGCGCAAATGCGGTATTGCGACCTTCACCCATGATCTGAGAAATGCCGTCCAAGGCGCGATGCCGGACGGGCAATGCTCGGTGATTGCGGTCAGCGACGGCAAGGAGAACTACGAATATCCGGATGAAGTGCGCTTCGAGATCGCGGAGCAAAATCCCGATGACTACCTGCGTGCGGCAGAATATCTGAATTTGCTCAATGTCGACGTAGTGTCCTTGCAGCATGAATTCGGCATCTACGGCGGGCCGAGCGGCAGCCACGTGCTGAACATGCTGCGCCGCTTGCGGATGCCTTTCATCACCACCCTGCACACCATCCTCAAGCAACCGAGCTTGGAGCAGCGGCGGGTGATGCAGGAATTGACCAGTTTGTCCTCGCGGCTGGTGGTCATGTCGGACTGCGGCCGGGCGATCTTGAAAGAAACTTACTCGGTTCCCGAGCGAAAAATCGACGTCATCCCGCACGGCATTCCGGACATGGCGTTTGCTGATCCGAATTTTTTCAAGGATCAGTACTCGGTCGAGGGTCGGCGAGTCCTGCTCACGTTCGGGCTTTTGTCGCCAAACAAGGGGATCGAGAAGGTGATCGAGGCTTTGCCGGCGATCGTGGCGGAGTTTCCAGACGTCGTGTACATCGTCCTCGGTGCAACGCACCCGAACCTCGTGCGCGAGCACGGCGAGGTTTATCGCGAGAGCCTGCAAGCGTTGGCTGAGCGCCTCGGCGTCGCGGAGAACGTGCGCTTCTTCAACCAATTCGTGGAGCTCGAAGAGCTGAAGCGCTTTCTGGGCGCCGCCGACATTTATGTTACGCCATACCTGAACGAGGCGCAGATCACCTCCGGCACGCTCGCGTACGCGTTCGGCTGCGGGAAAGCCGTGGTCTCGACCCCGTACTGGCACGCGCAAGAGTTGCTCGCCGACGGGCGTGGGGTGCTGGTGCCGTTCGGCGATTCAGGAGCCATGGCTCGCGAGATTTGCGGGCTCCTCCACGACGAGGGGCGTCGCCACGCGATGCGTAAGCGCGCTTACATGGCGAGCCGTGAAATGGTCTGGAGCAAGACGGCCGAACATTACCTGTCCACCTTCTCCGCCGCGCGCAAAAATCGCAGTGAGCGTTCGTTGAAGGTGGTGCCGCGGCGCACCGTCGATTCGCGGGAGCTGCAGCTCCCGGAGCTCGGCTTCGAACATCTCAAGCGCATGTCCGACTCGACCGGCATGCTGCAACACGCGCGCTTCACGCTGCCGAACTACGCCGAGGGCTACTGCATCGACGACAATGCGCGCGCCTTGATGCTCACCGTGCAGCTGGAGAAGCGCGGCGTGGGTGGCGAAGAGGTGGCCGCCTTGGCCACGCGCTACGCGAGCTTCGTCGACTACGCTTACAACGCCGAGCTGGGTAAATTCAGAAATTTCATGGGCTACGACCGACGCTGGCTAGAGACGGTGGGTTCGGAGGATAGCCAAGCGCGCGCGCTGTGGGCCCTCGGTACCTGCGTCGGTCACACGCAACGTCGAGAGCTCCGAGCGTGGGCTGCGGACTTGTTCATGCGCGCCTTGCCGGGCATCGCGGAGTCGGAATCGCCGCGCGCTTGGGCCTTCGCGATCCTGGGCATCAAAGAGTATCTACGCCGGCTGCGCGGCGATCGACGAGCTGCCAGCATGCAGGTCGAGCTCGTCGGCCGCTTGGTTGGCCTTTACGATCGAGTAAAGACTCCAGAATGGAATTGGTTCGAAGACGTCGTCTCGTACGACAACGCGCGTCTGGCGCAGGCGGTGATCGCTACCGCGGGTAAGAACCCAGAGATGGCCGGCATGCTCGAGATCGGTCTGCAGTCGCTGCGCTGGTTGCTCGAGACGCAACGGGCGGAACGTGGACACTTTCGCCCGATCGGCTCGAATGGATTTTATCGTCGCGGGGAGCCACGCGCTCGCTTCGATCAACAACCGCTCGAAGCGCACGCGACGGTATCGGCCTGCAGTGAAGCCTACCAAGTCACGGGTGATCGCTTCTGGGTGACCGAGGCTCGCCGCGCATTCGGTTGGTTTTTGGGCCAAAACGATCTCGACACCAGCGTCTACAATCCGGACTCCGGCGGGTGTCGCGACGGCTTGCACGTCGACCGCGTCAATCTGAACGAGGGCGCAGAATCGACCTTGGCGTTCCTGGGAGCGTTGGTCGAGATCCAAGCGCTCGAGACACGAGCGGTCGGCCTGGACGAAGCTACGGAATCGGGCGAGCGCGGCATTTCGTCGTTGCGCAACGCAGCGAATCAGAACGCGACATGATAAGATCTCGCCGATGATCGTGCGTCGAACGAATATCGTCATCCGCCCCAACGCGGCGCGGGTGCTGTTCCGTCCATTCAACCAAATCGACGAGGCGCGGGTAGTGCGAATTTTCGCGCGCGTCATGTCCCTGCGCGACGATGAAGTCACGCATTTGCTCGAACACGTGATGCACGAGTTTCGCGGGCGTCACCATCGCCTGCAGCAATTCTTCTTGCTCCGTTTCGAGCAGATGCGCCGGTTCATGGTCAGCGATCTGCCGCTGGCCGAAGAGCGCCGCATGCTGATCGGTTCGTATTTCACCCAAGAATACTCGGTGGAATCCGCGGCGTTGTTCAACCCCTCCCTGGTCTGGCATCCGGATCAGAGCAACCTGCCGGAGGGCTCGCGCCGTTTCGTGCTCAGCTTACGCTCGACTGGAGAAGGGCATATCTCGTCGATCACCTTTCGTTCCGGCGTGATCGACACGCACAGCGAGATTACGCTCGATCCGGTGACGCCGTTCGTGACCACGCCCGAAACGGTTCCAGATCCGTTCTACGACAAGTTCTTGTTCGAACGCACGCTGTTCGAATTGGGGACGGCGGATGGTTTCTCGCAGCGCGTTCTCGGGCGCTTGGGTGATTCCTTCAACATGAAGGAGTTGCGCGCGGCCGTGCGTGCCATCGAGGTCGAGTACCGAACGCAATCGAAGAGCCTGCCTCCTGCCACCTCGCGTTCCATCCTCGCGCTGGCGGAAGCCAACTACGAAGTCATCTACGAGCCGACGCACCAAATGTCGGAGCGTATCATCTTCCCGAACTCTCCCACTGAGTCGAACGGCGTGGAGGACGCGCGGTTCGTGCAGTTCACGGAGGATGACGGGCAGACCAAGTATCTGGCCACGTACACCGCCTACGATGGCCGCGTGACGTTCCCGCAAATCTTGGAGACCACGGACTTTCTGCGCTTCAAGATCAGCACGATGAACGGCCCGCAGGTCCAGAACAAGGGCATGGCCTTGTTTCCGCGTAAGATCAACGGGCGCTACGTGATGCTATCGCGCCAAGACGGCGAGAACATCTTCTTGATGTACTCGGAAGATCTGCACTTCTGGTTGACCCGTGAAACGTTGCTCAAACCAACCTACGGTTGGGAATTCGTGCAGCTCGGCAACTGCGGCTCACCGATCGAGACCGAGGCCGGTTGGCTCGTGCTCAGCCACGGTGTGGGACCAATGCGCAAATACTCGATTGGCGCGTTCTTGCTAGACCTCAATGATCCTTCGAAGGTGATTGGTCGCCTGCGCGAGCCGCTGTTGTCTCCCGAACACACCGAGCGTGAAGGCTACGTGCCCAACGTCGTGTACAGCTGCGGTGGCCAAATCCATGGAAAAGACCTGATCATTCCGTACGCGATGAGCGACTGGGCGAGCACCTTCGCGCTCGTCAATGTGGAAGAGCTGTTGACCGCATTGAAGGCCAACCCGGTGGGCTGACGAGGGGCCGAGGCGGCGCAAAAATGGCGCCGCCTCTCGGTTTCTGGCCCATTTTGGAGCGAGGTGCTCTAGGCTGCGCTCGTGATGCGTCGCGTGCTGGCCGCTTTGGGCTTCTTTCTCATTTGCTTACTTTGCTCGGTTGGTTGCACATCTGGCGGCAATTGCTCGTCGGGTGGTCGCTGCGACTGCTCGGGCGGGGAGCAGTGCTTCTTGGACTGCAACGATGACCGCTGTGATCAGTCGTGTCACAACACGGGCAGGCTGTGCGGAACGATCTGCGGGGACAATTGCACGTCGCAGTGTCACGACGTTGGCAACACGTGCTCGCAGTCATGCGGCTCGGGTTGCGGCCTCGAGTGTTCGCACGTGCCCAACTGTGGCGTGCTCTGCGGAGACCACTGCCGCCTCAACTGTCACGACACGGAGCTTTGCTCAGTGGAAGTTGGCTCGAACAGTGAAGTGACCTGTCAATCCGTGGGCGCCTGCCGGGTGCAGTGCACGGGGAGTTGTGTCGTGCACTGCGCAAATACCGGCTGCGAGATCACCTGCAGCGACCACGTTCCGGCTACCGAATGCGGGCCCGGGCGTTACGCCTGCGGAGGATGTTGAGCGATGATCGGCGGTATTTCGAGCCTCGAGCGCTTGCTCCCGCGGGCGCTCATCGCCCTAGGCTGCTTTGCGCTCGCTTTCAGCGTTGCGAGCCGCGTGCACGCACAATCTACGATCCGAGTCCCAGGCCAGCGCCCGGCCTACTCCTTCGAGCTAGAGCCGCACGTCTTGGTCACCCCCTTCGAGGCGCCCGATAGCCCGAGTAGTGATGGCTATGGCCTGGGTGTGCGCGGCACGATCGAACTCTCGCCCGAGGGCTTCCTGCCCAAGGTCAATGATTCGGTCGGGCTCGGCTTCGGCCTCGATTGGCTCCACTATGACGGCCTGGGCGGTCGTGGCTACTGCTTGCGCTTCGAGTCCACTCCGCAGGGCATCCCCGTGTGTGTCGAGACGAGCGCGCACTCGTCGAGCTACGTGTTCATCCCGGTGGTCATGCAGTGGAACTTTTGGCTGCATCGAAAGTGGTCCGCGTTTGGCGAGCCGGGCGTTGCGCTGTTTCACCGAACTGGAGGGGATTTCGGCGTGGTGCCCGTGTTCAGCGCCGGCGGACGCTTCCATTTCAACGACAGCGTGGCCTTGACCTTGCGTCTCGGCTATCCGTCGCTTTCATTGGGTGTCTCGTTCTTGTTCTGAATGGGTACTGGCCGCGATCGGCGGTACCGTGGGTGTTTTGAGCCGAAATGGCTCATTCATCGATCCTTTCCGCGCCTCCGGCTACACTCCCGCCATGCTCGCTGACCAGGCGCGGCCGCACCCGGGGTTACGATCGCTGAGATTCGATCTGCTCGCTGACTCCTCGTCGGCGTTCGGTCGTGGGGTAGAGTGATGCAGGTCGTGTCCGGCGCGCCGCTCTTGCAAGACGAAGCCTGGGCGTGGAGTTTGCTCCGGGCTTTGGCGCGCCGGGCCAGCGCGGGCGAGGCCATTCGTGAGCGCACCGGCGTCTCGTGTGATGCGCTCGGGCGACTCGAAGAGCTGGCGATCGAGCGCGCGCAGCTCGTGCTCGATCCGAGCAGCGACCCGAGTTATTCCTGTGCGCAGCGGCTGACGACCAGCGTCCGGCAGCTGCTCGATTTGTATTTACCGTTATGCATCGGTGAGAGCGCCGAGCGTCTCGTGGTCGGTCATGTTGGGCAAAGCTTGGACGGCCAAATCGCAACTTCGGCCGGCGCGTCGCGCTATGTCACAGGTCCAGAGAACATCACGCACATGCACCGCCTGCGCTCGTTGATGGACGCCGTCGTGGTGGGCGCGGGCACCGTGGAGTTGGACGATCCGGAGCTGACCACGCGCCTGGTTTCGGGCGATCACCCGACGCGCGTGGTCATCGATCCGAAGCTTCGCGTGGCTCATGCTCGCAAGTTGTACCGCGATGGGCTCGCGCCCACGTTGATCGCTTGTCAGCGCGGATCGGGGCGCGCCGCCGGGCCGCCACGCGTTCCGCTCCTGGAGCTTACTTCGGAAAATGAGCTGCTTTCATTGCCCGAGCTGCTCTCTGCGTTGGCCGAGCGTGGCCTCGGCCGCGTCTTCGTCGAAGGTGGGGGAGTGACGGTTTCGCGCTTCATTCAAGCGCGTTGCCTGGACCGGCTGCACGTCACGGTTTGCCCGATCTTGATCGGCCGCGGTCGCCCGGGCTTGAGCCTGCCCGGCGTAGAACGGCTCGAGCAAGCGCTGCGTCCTGCCACGCGTCGCTTCACGTTGGGTGAAGACGTGCTCTTCGATTGTCGACTATCGAGCCGATGAATCAAGATGGAGCAGGCCGCATGATCGAGAGAGCTCGCGCCTTTTGGGTGGTAGAGCCCGGCCAGGGTGAGCTGCGCTCCGAGGAGTTGCGACCGCCGGCAGAGGGGGAGGTGCTGGTACGCGCGCTGTACAGCGCGGTCAGCCGCGGCACCGAGTCACTCGTTTTTCATGGTCGCGTACCGGTCAGCGAGTATCAGCGTATGCGTTGCCCGCACCAAGTCGGCGAATTCCCGGGGCCACTCAAATACGGCTACAGCAGCGTGGGTGTAGTGGAGGCGGGCAGCGCTGCGCTGCTCGGTCAGCCGGTGTTTTGCCTGTTTCCGCATCAGTCCGCGTACGTCGTGCCCGCGCGCGCCGTGCTGCCGCTGCCGAGCGGCGTGCCGCCGGAACGCGCCGTGCTGGCGGCAAATATGGAGACCGCGATCAACGCCATCTGGGACGCCGCTCCGCGTCTCGGCGATCGCGTGACCGTCGTCGGCGCGGGTGTCGTGGGTTGTCTGTGCGCGTACTTGCTCGGTCGGCATCCGGGCGTGGCCGTCGAGCTCGTTGACCTGCGCGCCGAGCGCGCCGAAATTGCGCGCGCGTTCGGCGCGAGCTTCGCTCTGCCGGAAGACGCGCAGCGAGAACGTGATCTGGTCGTGCATGCCAGCGGCCGCGAGACGGGCCTATGCACGAGCCTGCAATTGGCAGGAGCGGACGCAACCCTGCTCGAGCTGAGTTGGTTTGGCGATGTCCCGGTCAGCTTACCCCTTGGTGCAGCGTTTCATGCGCGCAGGCTCTGCTTGAGGTCGTCACAAGTGGGCACGGTCAGCCCGCGGGCGCGCGCCCGCTTCGACCATCGGGCGCGGCTCGCTTTGGCCCTCGAGCTGTGCCAAGACCCGCTGCTCGATCGCCTGATCGACGCTGAAAGCCGCTTCGAGAACCTGCCTGAATCGATGCCGCAGCTGCTCCTAGCCGGGGGCGGCTCGCTTGGTCATCGCTTAAGATACGATCCCTGAAGGAGTCCTCATGTATAGCGTTTGCGTCCGCGGTCACGTGATGATTGCCCACAGCTTCCGTGGTGAGCTGTTCGGCCCGGCTCAACGCCTGCACGGCGCGACCTACGTGGTCGACGCGGAGTTCCGCGCGCGTGAGCTCGGCCCCGAGGGGGTGGTGGTCGACATTGGCCGCGCCTCACAGGCCCTGTCCGCGATCTTGGAGGAGCTCAATTTCAAGAACCTGGACGACGAGCCTGCGTTCGAGAACCAGAACACGACCACGGAATTCCTATCACGCGCGGTGTTCGATCGCATGGTGGCGCGGATTTTTTCGGGTGAGCTCGGGCCGGGCGCGCAACGCTTGAGTGCGCTGCGCGTTACGCTGCACGAATCGCACGTGGCCTGGGCCGCGTATGAAGGCCAGCTCTCATGCGGCGGAGGGAGCGCTGGCTCGTAGCATCGCCGCGTGCACGAACAGCAGGCTCTGTTCACCGGGCACGCCGAGGCGCAGCGGAAAGCCGTAGTGTCCCGTGCCGCGATGCACGTACAGGCGGTCATTGCCGCGCGCCCAGAAGCCGTGATCGGGCGCCTTCACGAACAGGCGCATCATCGTCCAATTGAGGCCAAGGCTGACTAGGCCGACCTGGCCGCCGTGCGTGTGCCCAGACAACGCCAGATCGGCCTCGCCTTCCGGCAGATGACGGAAAGCACCGGGGTCGTGCAAGAGCACGATGCGCAGATGATCGGGCAAGCGCGGGTGCTCGGCGCAGACCCGCGCGAGGTGCTCTTTGCGCTCGCGCCAAACGAAATCCATACCCACGATTTGTACGGGGCCGGCGGCGGTGGTCAGCGCGCGAGCGTCATCGACGAGCAAGGTCACGCCCGCTCGCTCGAGCGCGTGACGCACGGTGTCCGGCGCCTCGTGATCGTGATTGCCGAAGCAGGCAAAGCAGCGACCGGGGAGTGCAGCCAACGGAGCCAGCGCGGCTCCCAAGAGCTTCGGATCACTCTGCGACTCCATGGTCAAGAAATCACCCGTGAGCAACACCAGATCTGGCTGGCGCGCCACGGCGCGTTCACAGATACCGCGCAAGCGCGCCACTGACATGAACGGGCCCAGGTGCGGATCGGTGATCTGCACGATTGAGAGCGGGCGACCTGCGCTCGGCCCGCGCAGCGGATGTCGCTTGAGCTCCGGCACGGACTCGCCGTCAGCTACCACCAGATGTACGTGCTCCTCGGAGCTGCGCAGCGACTGCAGCACGCCGAGCAAGGCCACGGCATACGGCGCCCAAGGCGCGGGAAGCAGCACTCCGAAGGCCCCGAGCAGCACCCAAGGCAACGCCAGCAAGGTACCGGCGCCGAAGAATGCCCCGGGAATGCTGATCAACACGCGATAGGCCAGGCCGCGCATGCGGGGTCGAATCAGCACCAACGATTGCACGAAAACCGCGGCGTGCCCGTAGACGAAGAGCGGCCAGACGTAGTGAAAGCGCGGGAATAGCGCGCTCGCGAGCAGCACCTGCAGGCCGAGCAGTACGCCACGGAAGGTTGCATAAGTGCGCGAGCGAAAGCACCAAGCAGCAGCCACCACCAGTAGCCAAGCGACGGCAGACGAGAGCGCGAAGGGACTCACCGTCGCCGTGTATGCGACCGGCTCTGGCTTGCGGCAAGCGGTGACGCCGGTTGATTCCGCGCTGTCGGCTATTGTGTGGACGGAAACAGCGAGTGCCACTATCCTGCCGTCGTGGCTGAAGAAGCAATTTCGAAGGTCAATCACCGGCGCACGCTTCTGGCTGCCTGCGTCGGGGTCATCTTGGGCTTCGTGGGTGCCAGCGTGAAGGGTCCGGAGCTGGTGAGCTTGCTGTTCAAGCCACTGCAGGATTCGTTCTCCTGTTCCGGTAGCGTGAACCTTGCGCTGAACCAGTTCGTGCAGCTGCAGGTGACTTGTGCGGTGCTCGGTGCGGTGCTCGCGCTGGTTGCTGTCTTCTTCTGGCGTCGCTTCTTCCGCCGTCGCGCTGAAGCCAAGCAGCGCGCTGCGAGCTGAAGATTTCTGCCGTCGAGTTCGCGACGAGCTATTTCGCGAAGAAGCGCGTGCGACAGCCGCGACAGCGGTAGGGCTTGAAGCCCAGCGTCCGCGCGATGCCGTCGAAGAGACCGCGCGAGTGCGAGCGCCGCACGTCGTTGCGACCGCATGACGTGCAGTTAGGCAGGTTAGTCGCAGGTGGTTCCGAAGTTCCTACGGGACGAGTGCTGCTAGTCGTCACCCACCCAGTATTGAGCGCGCGGAGTTAGGAGCAAGCCATGCCGCAACACTTTTTGCAGGGGAGAAATGCCACATCACTCGAGTGATGTCGCGGCCGTCTCGTCAGCGTCAACGTGACGTTTCTGGAAACACTCCAACGGAGGGCGTAACGCTGCTGGCGGGCGCGGCACTCGACAGCGCAGCGGAGGCAGGCGCAGTGGGTGGTGCGGCACGCTGCGCGGAAGCGGGCGGTGCTGCTGATGTTGGCGGTGCTGCTGATGTTGGCGGTACTGCTGATGTTGGCGGTACTGCTGATGCTGGCGGTACTGCTGGTGCTGCTGGTGTTGGCGGTGCATGCACAGGCGTCGGCGCCAGCGGGGCGCCCAAGCGGTGCAGGGTTAGCTCCGTGGTTTGCACGTGCCGTGTGCAGTCGCGCGCGTGGTCGACTTGGACGGTGGTGAGTGCATCCGAGAAGCCGGCAAGCGAGGCACGCAACGTCCACAGGCCGTCAGTGAGCGGCGTGTAGTAGCAAGACGTGAGTTCGACTTCACTTCCGCCGTTGGTCGCGGTGACGGTGGCGGCGCATGTCTTGCGACCGTCGGCGTCCAACACGGTCACGTCGAGGTAGTCATAACAACGTGAGGTGAGGGCGCCGACCGCGACCAACCCGAGCACCGCCGCACCGCCTACGAGAGACGTGCAGGCGCTCGTCGCAAAAACCAGCAAGCTTGCCACCAGCGCACCCTGAACCAACCGGCCTCGTTCTCTTCGCTTACGCATGACCCTGTGGCGCGCGCTATAGCATTGGTTCGCAGCGAGCCCAGATTGAGATTGGCGATCCGCTCATTCGCCTCGCTTCGGGACCCGTGCTGCAAGGCGCTTTCGTCCACGCCGGATGTCGGGAAATCTGCGCGTCTGCAGCCAGTTGGCACAATACCTCAGTAATTTTGCCGAAATATCGCAGCCTGTTAGCCCTGGGGTGTGGCTCAGGAATTTTCGACCAAGCGGTACGCCTCTTGCTCCACCACAGGCATGATCGCAGCGCGATTTAGGTCCGTTTTGGCAGCGCCTTACGCCGCTGGTCTGGTCGCGCTCTCGCTACTGCTCGTGAGTGGGTCAGCACCTGCGGGAGAGGTGCCGATTTTTCTCGGTGCAGTCGGCGTTGGCAAGGCGCAACCCGAAGTCCAAAGCGAGCTCCGTTCATTACTGCGCGCGGAGCTTGCATCCGCTGAGTTTTCTCGCGTCAAGACCCGCGAGCGCTACGTCTTGTCGGCGACGCTCGTGCGCTTGGACAGCATTGAATCAGCGGAGTCCGCGCGCGCTACGTGCGTGCTTTCAGTAGCGATTCTGCGCGACGGTTCTACGCTGCACGCCCTGATTCATGGCCGAGCGACTGCGGAAGAAGCTAAGGCCCCTGCCGCAAGAAGCGACGCCCTGCGCGCGGCAGTTCACAGCGCGATGTTGCGCGTACCCAAAGCCCTTCGCTGACGCTGGCGCCGGATTCCAGGCTGGGCGAAGAGCTGCGACGCGAATCGCTTCACATCTCCCGTGGAAAAGGCGCCGTGCGTCGGAGCCGGGTGGACAAGCGCACGAGTTTTCCGGTACGTTGCGAGATCTCACAATTTTCGAATTGTGAGATCTCGCCCTATACACAAACTACTGCCTGCCGACTCGCAATCAAGAAGCGTCGGCCCGCTTACATCTCTCATTCACGCAATGGCTTCCATACGTTGTTGCATCTCGCCCAGGTGCGACGAAATCCTCGGCTGCGGACAGGCATGGGCGCGGGGGGGCGAGCGCTACAGAACCCACGCACTCACGTTCGGCGTGGACCGAGCGAAACCCCGCGCCAGCGTGGCAGGCGCGGTCGCGATGGATGTGGTAAATATCGGATGTTCCGGCCCGGGAGCCTTGATTTTTGGACGACGATAAGGTAGGTAGGTTAGGCTCCTTGTCGCATATTTGCTTACTGGATTTGCGTGCGTCTGGGGAACGAGAACGCACGCGCATCGACGCGATCAACTTAGCTAGCCCGAACACTTGAGACCGAACCTCGTGCAAGCAGCCGCTACTGGCAGCATCATCGCGGACCGCTACTGCCTGCTTCGAAAGCTTGGGGCGGGTGGCATGGGGTCGGTGTGGCTTGCGCACGATCAGTCGCTCGATAGTCAGTGCGCCGTCAAGCTCGTCGACCCCGAGAAGGCCGCCGATGAGGAGGTGCGCATCCGCTTCGAGCGGGAGGCGAAAGCGGCCGCTCAAATCCGCGGCGCGAACGTGGTGGACATCTTCGATCACGGGATCTGGGATGGCACACCGTTCATCGTGATGGAATATCTCGAGGGCGAAGACCTAGGCGCCCGCTTGGATCGCGAAGGCGCGCTCGACACCGAGCAGACGTATCAAATCGTGAGTCAGGTCGCCCGCGCGCTGGTGCGAGCTCACGCGGCAGGCATCGTGCATCGCGACCTCAAGCCCGAGAACATTTTCCTCGTGCCGGGCGACGATCAAGAAGTGGCCAAGGTGCTGGATTTCGGCATCGCCAAGCACGAACAGTATTCGCTCGCGGGCAAGACGACCAAAACCGGGTCGTTCATGGGCACGCCTTACTACATGAGTCCGGAGCAAGCGCGCGGGCGCGCGATCGACTGGCGCTCCGACCTGTGGGCGCTCGGCGTGATCGCCTATCAGTGCCTCAATGGCCGTCCCCCGTTCGAGAGCGAGGCGCTCGGCGAGCTGATGGGCATGATCATTTACGATCCGATTCCGCCCATCACCTCGAGCGTGCCGGGGCTACCCGACGCGCTGGAGCTTTGGTGGCAGCGCGCCGTCTCGCGTGATCGTGAACACCGCTTTCAGTCAGCCAAGGAATTGGCCGACTCGTTCGGTGAGGCGATCGAGACCTCGAAGCAAATGACCGTGCCGAGCATTGCGCCGCGTATGTCATTGCCGAGCTTTCACGATTTCGATGCCGTCCGCAGCGTATCACTGCGCACGCCTCCCATGCCGCTCGCGGACCAGAGCGGGCGCTTCAGCTCGCCCGCGCTGTTCACGGATCGGACGCGCGTGGATCTGGATGAAGGCACAGACGCGCCGGTCACACGCACGCGCGGTTCAGTCTTGCCTGAACTTTCCTCGCTGCCACGTAAACAGCGTTTGATCGTGTTGTCCGTGGGCGGGGCGCTGCTGGCGGTGCTAGGATTTTTGGTGATCGCGAGTCTACGCAGTCCTCCCCAAATATCGGTCGCCGCGACCCGCCCGTCCGCTGTGCCATCCATCGTGGTCACGCCCGTCGCGTCCAGCAAGTTGCAACCCGCCCCGATGATCTTCGATCCCTCCTCGCTGCCGCTCGAATCGCTGCCGCTCGAAGAAGACCAAGACAAGAAGAAGAAGCCCGCGATTGGCGCCGGTTCTGCGGCTCCCACGGCACGCCCCGCAGGAGCTGCTCGCGACTACGGCATTTGAGTGAGAGTCGATGACACGCCGTTTAACTTTTTGGTCGGGCCTTTGCGTTGGGTTGCTTTGGGTGGGGACGAGTTGGGCTGAGCCGAGCGCGGCAGACCGCGCTACCGCGCGCTCGTTGGCGGGTGAAGGTTACCAAGCCTTGCAAAACAAGGACTACGCTACCGCGACCGATCGCTTCAGTCGTGCCGACGCGCTGGTCCACGCGCCCACGCTGATGATCGACTGGGCGCGCTCGCTCGTCGGGCTCGGTAAGTTGGTGGAGGCGCAAGAGCGCTACGAGCAAATCGTACGCGAGGGGGTGGATGCGAAGGCTCCGAAGTCTTGGCATCGAGCGCTAGCGGACGCCGGTACGGAGCTAGCCCAGCTCAAACCACGGCTCGCCTGGATCACGATCTCTGTCTCCGGCAATGAGGACGCGCACGTGACGATCGACGGTGCACCGGTCCCGCCCGCCGCAATCGGTGTTCGTCGCGCGGTAAACCCAGGGGCCTTGCAAGTGCGAGTTCAGGCCAAGGGCTTTCTGGGGCAGAAGAAGACCGTCGAGTTGCGGGAAGGCGCGGAAGATGCGGTCGCGTTCAAGCTCGAGCCCGATCCGGACGCGCAAACGCCGGTCCCCGTGAAAGCGCCGCCACCACCCGCGCCTGTCCGCGAAAAGCCACATGATCCAACGCCGATGTACGTGGCGTTCGGTGTCTCCGCTGCGGGCTTGGTGGTGGGGGCCGTGAGCGGCGGGCTATTTCTGAGCAAACGCTCTGACTTGATCGGGGTTTGCGATGCCAATCGCAACTGTGAGTCGAGTCAGACGGACGCGGTGAAACAGTATAACACCTTTGGTACGGTGTCCGTACTCGGCTTTGCGGTGGGCGTTGCGGGCGCTGGCACGGGCCTCGCGCTGTGGCTCCTCAATCGCGACGCGAGCCATGCGGCTCCGGCGCAGGGGCTCGTCGTGCGTCCGTATGTCGGGCTCGGCAACGTTGGCGCTGTGGGGAGCTTTTGATGAGTCGTTTTGGACACGTGCTGCGAGTCTTCGGCTTCGCGTCATCGCTGGCGGCGTTGGTCGGTTGCCAAGCCATCTTCGGTGAGTTCAAAGTAGACGACAACGCGTTCAACCCGGGTGGCGGGACGCAATCTGGCCCAATCCGACTCGCGCCGACCAAGGGCCTGTACACGACCGAGTGGGGCGGGCAGGCGACATTCACGATCGTGCTCGACCACCAGCCGACGGCCAACGTGACGGTCGCGCTGTCCAGCAGCAACACGAATGAGGGCAGGGTTTCTCCGGCGAGCGTGACCTTCAACAAAGACGACTGGAAAGCTCCTCAGGTGGTCACCGTCACGGGCGTCGACGATACGCTGCCAGACCCCAACCAGACGTACAAGATCATCACCGCTCCTGCCGTGAGTGAGGACTCGTCCTTCAACGGTAAGAACCCGATCGACATCGAGCTACAGAACATCGACAACGAGACGGCCGGCATCACCCTCGTGCCCAGGGCGGGTCTCGTGACCAGTGAAATCGGGGGGCAAGACACGTTTACCGTCGTCCTCAACTCGAAGCCCGAGAAAGACGTCACGATCAACCTGGCCAGTAGCGCGCCGACCGAAGGCACGGTCGGCCCGGAGAGTTTGGTCTTCACCCCTGTGAACTGGATGGCCCCGCAGCTAGCGACGGTCACCGGTGTGGATGATGACGTCAAGGATCCGGAGCACCAGTACAAAGTCATCGTCTCCACCACGAGCGAAGATCAAAACTACGCTCGCCTCGCCCCGCAGAACGTCGAAGTGGTCAATCAAGACAACGATTCTGCGGGTGTGACGATCGCCTTGGTTACAGGAGTCGACCCGATCGACGCGACCAAGCTCCGCACCAGCGAGGGTGGCGACTCGGCCACTTTCACTGTCGTGCTGAACGCGCCTCCTTCCGCGGACGTATCGATCCCGGTTTCGAGCAGCGTAGCCAGTGAAGGCTCGGTCACCCCCGAGCTTATCCTGACGTTCACGCCGCTCAATTGGAACGCACCCCAGACCGTCACGGTGATGGGTGTGGAAGACGATGGCACCGCCGACGGCGACCAACCGTACGCGATCGTGTTGGGCGTTCCGACCAGCGACGACGCGGACTATGCGGCGCTTCCCGAGAAGGAAGTGCCGGCGTTCAACGTCGACAACGACAAGCCAGGCTTCACTCTGATGCTGATCAGCGGCATCGACCCTCAGGACCCGACCAAGCTGCTCACGACCGAAGCCGGTACGACAGCAACCTTCTCTCTGGCCCTCAACTCGAGGCCGTCGGACACGGTGACCATCGCGCTCTCCGCCAGCCTGCCTGGCGAAGTCACGATCACGCCCAACTCGCTCACGTTCACGACGGACAACTGGCAGTCGCCGCACGTCGTGAGCGTGACCGGCGTCAACGACGACATCCAGGATGGCAACCCCGTCTTCTACGTGCGCACGGGCGCTGCCATGAGCTCGGACCTGAGCTACGCGCTCGATCCCCCGGATGTCCAGGTCACCAACCAGGACGACGACAGCGCTGGCGTGCGCGTGCTCTTGGCCAAGGGCATCGATCCGAACAACCCGATTCGGCTGGTCACGGACGAATACGGGAGCACCGCGACCTTCACCGTGGCGCTCACCTCGGAGCCCACGGACGATGTTTCGATCCAGGTGACCAGCAGCAACACCAGCGAAGGCACGGTCTCACCGGCCACGCTGACCTTCACCACGCTCAACTATCGCGCCCCCCAGACAGTGACCGTCACCGGCGTCAATGACGACGTAGTGATCGTGGACGGCAATCAGCCCTTCAGTATCAACCTCGGCGCGGCTACCAGTAGCGACCAAAACTTCCACGGTAAGTTTGCGTCTCAGGTGCAGGTCACGAATCGGGACGACGACACGGCCGGCGTAGTCGTGACGCCGACGTCAGGCTTGACCACTTCGGAAGCTGGGAAAACCGACTCTTTCAGCATCCGACTTCAATCAAAGCCGGCCGCCGACGTCACCATCGCGCTCTCCAGCGACAAGCCCGCCGAGGGCAGGCCGAGCGTGAACAGCGTCACGTTCACGCCCGTGAACTGGAACGCCAATCAGACGGTCACCGTGATTGGTCAAGAGGACGATGGCGTGGCGGACGGTCCTCAAACCTACAAGATCATTCTCGCTCCTGCTCAGAGCAACGACCCGAACTACAAGGGCAAGCCCGATCCGGTGGACGTCAACGTCACGAACAACGACAACGACAGCGCGGACATCGTCGTCACTCCGACGTCAGGCCTGATCACCGGGGAGAACGGGCTCAGCGCGACCTTCACCATCGCGCTGGCTTCGAAGCCGGTCGGGGCGAACGTGATGGTAAAGATTCAGCTGAGCAGCAGTGACACGAGCGAAGGCAACGTGAGTCCGGCCACCGTGATTTTCGACGCCGTGAACTGGAAATCGGCCCAAACCGTGACCGTGACCGGTGTGAACGACGATCTGGCTGACGGCTCCCAGCCGTACACGATCATTACTTCAGCTGCATCGAGCATCGACGCGAAATACAACACGCTCAATCCGAGCGATGTCTCGGTCAGCAACACCGACAACGACAGCGCGGGCTTGGATATCATGCCTGTTCCGAGCGCGACGCCGCTGGTGACCACCGAGAAATCGGCCGGGAAGGCCACGTTCACGGCGGCGCTCTATTCGCAGCCGACCGCCGACGTCACGTTCATGGTGACCAGCAGCAAAACCGCGGAGGGCAAGGTCTCGCCAGCGACGCTGAGGTTCACCACCGCCAATTGGAAGACCCCGCAAGTCGTGACGGTGACCGGCGTGGATGACGATCTGGCGGACGGTGACCAAGAGTACCTAGTACAGGTCAGCAACGCCAGCAGCGCAGATGCTGGTTACAACGGCAAATTCGGCATTTCATTGCCGTTCGTCAACTCGGATGATGACCATCCCGGTTTCGAGATCGACGCTGCGCCCAACCTCAAGACGACCGAAAACAATGCGGGTACCGCCACGTTCACCGTCGCTTTGCGCTCACAGCCGCTGGCGAATGTGAGCATCGGCGTGAGCAGCAGCGACACTGCAGAGGGCAAAGTCTCGCCGTCCACGCTCCAGTTCACGTCTGGCAACTGGTCCACTCCGCAAACCGTGACCATCACCGGCGTGCAAGACGACGGCGTCGCCGATGGCGACCAAACCTACCAAGTCAGGCTCGCCAACGCGAGCAGCCCGGGCGACCCCGGCTACAACGGTAAGTTTGGCACGCAGCTGGACGTGAAGAACATCGATGACGACCGCGCGGGCTACAACGTCGACGCCGCTTCGATGCTGCAAACCAGCGAAGCCGGCGACAAGGCCACGTTCAAGGTCTCGCTCAAGTCGAAGCCCGCGGGCACGTCGACCGTGACCTTGGGTCTGACCAGCAGCAACACCAAAGAGGGTACCGTCGCACCGAGCTCATTGCTCTTCACGGGTGCTGATTGGGACCAACCGCAGCTGGTGACGGTAACCGGCGTCGACGACAAGAAGGCCGATGCGGATATCGGCTACAATATCGTGTTCGCAGCGGACACGGCCTACTACAGTACGGCCCCAGCTCCTGTAGCGCTGACGAACGTGAACGACGACACGGTCGGTGTGCAGGTGACACCGACCACTTGTGCCACGACTCCGGGCATGACGGCGACCTTCACCATCCGCTTGAGCTCACAGCCAAGCGCCAGCGTGAGCATTTCCCTGACCAGCGAAATGCTGACCGCCGGCACGGTGTCGCCCGAAGTGGTGACCTTCGCTCCTTCGGGTCCGGGCAGCTGGGATACCGCGCAAACGGTCACCGTGACCGGTGCAAGTGGCGGTCCGGCGGGTGCGACGCCCTACAAGATCATCACGGGCGACGCCTCCGCTCCCGGAGACACTGGCTATGATGGTTTCAGCGTGGCCGACGTCTCGTGCACGAATACTACTCCGCCGCCGGAGCCCACTCCTTAGGGCCCGCGCTCACCGGCAGCGCTCAGCCCTGCTCGATGCGCCAACCCAACGCAGACACTTTCGGGCGCCGCACGCGGACGAAGGGTGAGGGCGAGGGTGAGTGGCCAGGGGTGGCGTTCGAGCAAGCGGGCGCGCCGTGCGCGAAGCGCTCGGCGAAGCTGCTCAGCAGATCGGCCGTCGCGTCGCCGCGATAAACGCTGAACTGGTCGTAGTCTTCGTACCAGCCGCCTTGCTCGGTGTCTCTGCCCGCGAGGAGCCAGAACATTGCTGCGTTCCCGCCGTGCGCCAAGACACGCTCGTTCCACGCCGCGTAGGTGGCAAGCCGTGTCGGAAGACCGTCGCTGACGCGGCCCAGGCGATCCCGCGTCACCTTCAGACCGTACTCTTCCAGCACGGTCGGCTTGCCGAGCTGGCGAGCCAGACTCAGGTGATCGTCGATCCAGCGCTCGCTCCAGCCGATGCCGGTGCCCCAGGTTTCGGGGTACATGTGAAACGTTCCGTAGTCGATGCTGGGCAGCGCCGTCAGCGCGCGATGATCCACGCCGTTGTCGGCGTGATAGGTCCAGTGGTCCGACTCGCCTGCGAGGAACCCTTCATCACCCACGGCGACCAAATGGTTGTTGTCGATCGACTTCAGGTAGCTGGACATCTCGCTCGCCCAGCGTGAAAGGACGCTGCTCGGAGTGCCGGTCGTGCCGCGCGGCTCGTTGCCGAGCTCCCACGCGAAAATGGTCGGGTCATCGCGATAGGCACGGTGGGTCAAGCCGTTCACCCGCATGCTCAGGTGCCAGAGCCAAGCCTGGTAGGCCTGGCGAACTCGGGGATCGGTGTAGAAATCCGAGTGCGCGGACAGCCCGTACCACGCGAGGTATTGATCCATGCCGCCGAATTCGTGCCAATTGTTGGTCAAGACCAACACGACCTTGAGCCCCAATTGGCCCGCCTTGGCCAGCGCGTAGTCCAGCCCCTGAAGGCCGTTCGGGCCGTCGTTGAAGATCGCGCGTTGCTCCACCGGATCCCAGGCTTGAAAGTAGAAACCTTGCTTCGTGCCGTCGCCGTCGATGCTGCGCACGCTGCCGTCGAGCGAGCCGCGGTCAATGAAGCCCCAGATACGCACGACCTTCACGCCCATCGCGCGCGCGCTTTCGAGCACGTCGTCGACCATCGCTCGAGGTTTGTAGGCGAGGTAATAGTTGTTCGCGCCCACGAAGCAAAACGGCGCTCCGTCGAGCTCGAAGCTCGTGGCGGGGTTCTTGCCTACGTCGAACGCGGTTCTCGCGGGCGTATTCGCGCAGCTGGCGCTGAAGCCGCACGAAAGCGAACCGAGAAGTGCAAGCCGAAGCGGCGCGCCGGCAAACGCGACCCGCAGCTCGGCCAGACACCGCGCACCGAGTGCAGCAAATCTGCTTTCAGCGCGACCTGCCACGCCTCGCCACCTCTCGCTGGTTCACCCCGCCGCTGAACAGAAACAGTGCACAGGCGACGAGCGCCAATGTGCAATGCCCGGAAAATGTGGGGAACGAGCCAACCTCGGAGCAAATGTCGAGCGCGAACACCGGCTCGCCGAAGCACAGGTTGAGTCTTTGCCCGAGCCGGAATAGCGGGCTCGCGCTGTCGCCGAACAATGTGTAGAGGCCTGTGCTCGCATCGCCCAGTAGACCAAGCGTGGCGGAGACCGCTGCACTGAGTACGCTGCAAAGCAACGCAGGTGCGCCGCCGCTGGGCGCTACCTTCGGAGGGAACGCGTAGTCGAGCGCCAAGCCGAGCAGGCCCAAGAGGACCAGGCGGATCCGCAACACGCACGCCAGTTCCACGACCCGTTGCCAGAAATGGGCGACGGGCCGGGGCAGGCTTTTCTTCAGATCGCGAAGCTCAACGACGAACGTCATGGGTCTCGGCTCCGCCTTGCCGAATGCAAGGCTACAAAAGCGAAAACGCCCCACCGGAGACCGGAAGGGCGTTCGCCAAACGATGCGATGTTACCCTTCCGACTACACAACGACCTTTTCCGTCAGCCAGATGACGGCGCAAAGCGAGCGCTTGAGCTCGAGATGCAGGGCGAGGGGCAACATGGCGGGCGGCGATGGTACGTCCCGCGGAGCGCATTTGTCAACGCGCCATGCCGCGTCTTGGGCGCGCGTACCGAAACCTGCTACGAAACCGGTGATACGAGTTGGAAACACGACTGAAAGCGTCGCGATCCCTCGAGCGGCGTTAGGTCGTGCTCAGTTCCGGGATAGGTTCTGGGTTAGCTCGGTCGGTCAGCAGGGCCGCCGACTGCTTACGGAAAGCTCATGAAGTTCGACGTTTACGACCCACAAAACGGCCCGTTCTATGACGAAACGTTCGCAGCTCCGGGGGTGCCTCGCCCCGGCTTCGAGCCTCTCGTGAATGGCATCAACTCGCTCGAAAACGGCTCGCTCTTGATGCGTCAAGCAGCCGCGGAGCGCGCGCTGCTCAGCATGGGCATCACCTTCACGTTGTACGGGGATGGCGGCAGCTCCGAGCGGATTTTCCCGTTCGACGTCATCCCGCGCGTGGTCGGCGCCAAGGAATGGGAGCGCATCGATCGCGGTCTGCGTCAGCGCATCGAAGCCCTCAATTTGTTCCTGTGCGACGTGTACGGCGAGCAGAAGATCTTGAAGGACAAAATCGTCCCCGAGAGCCTAGTCAAGACCTGCGCCGATTTTCGTCCCCAGTGCATCGGCATGAAGCCGCCTCGAGGGATTTGGTGTCACATCGTCGGCACCGACCTGGTACGCGACAAAAATGGCGAATTTTATGTGCTGGAAGACAACCTGCGCTGTCCGTCCGGCGTAAGTTACGTGCTCGAGAACCGTCAGATCTTGAAGCGCACGTTTCCGCGCGTGCTCGAGCAAATGTCGATTCGCCCCGTCGACGACTATCCGCTCAGGCTGCTCGAAACACTTCGCTACTTGGCTTCGGATCGGCGAGACGACCCGCAGGTGGTCGTGCTCACTCCGGGGCGCTTCAACAGCGCCTACTACGAACACGCGTTCCTCGCGCAGCAGATGGGCGTGGAGCTGGTCGAACCTCAAGATTTGGTCGTGCGCGAAGGCTACGTGCAGATGCGCACCACCGAGGGTTTCAAGCGCGTAGACGTCATCTACCGCCGCGTCGGCGATGATTTCTTGGACCCGCTGGTGTTTCGTCCGGACTCACTGCTCGGGATCCCGGGCGTGATGGACGTCTACTTGAACGGTCGGGTCGCGCTGGCCAACGCTCCGGGCACCGGCGTCGCGGACGACAAGGCGATCTATCGCTACGCCGAGCGCATCATCAAGTACTACCTCGACGAAGACGCGATCATCCCCAACGTGCCGACTTATGTATGTAGCGACGAGAAGGATCGCAAATACGTGCTCGAGCATTTGCCGGAGCTGGTGGTCAAAGCCACTGACGGGGCTGGCGGCTACGGCATGCTGATCGGTCCGCACTCCACGCCCGAGGAACAGGTGGACTTCGCGGGGCGCATCAACAAGAATCCGCGCGGTTACATTGCCCAGCCGACTCTCTCCCTGTCGCGCGTGCCAACGATCATCGGCGACCAGTTCGAAAGTCGCCACGTCGATTTGCGCCCCTACGTGCTGTACGGCCAGGACATCTACGTGCAACCAGGCGGACTGACGCGCGTCGCGCTCAAGAAGGGATCCCTGGTGGTGAATTCATCCCAAGGTGGCGGAAGCAAAGACACCTGGGTGCTGTCCGATGACAAGAGCTCCCAGTCCCAGTCCCAGTCCCAGTCCCAGTCCCAGTCCCAGTCCCAGTCCCAGTCCCAGCCTTGAGTTTTCGGCGCACGAAACTCTGTTGTCTGAGTAAACCTTCGCAATCCCGATCTCGAACTAGACAAGACATACGATGCTGAGCCGAGTTGCCGAAGCAATCTACTGGTCGAGCCGCTACGTCGAGCGCGCGGAGAACGTCGCGCGCTTCATCGACGTGAATATGAACCTACTGCTCGATTCCCCGATCGAGCAAAAGAGCGGCTGGGACAGCCTGGTCATGATCACGGGCGACCATGATCTTTTCGCGAAGCGGTTTGGCAAGGCCACGCCGCAAGCGGTCACGCAATTTCTCACCTTCGATCGGGAATACCCGAACTCGATCGCGTCCAGCGTCGCGTCTGCGCGGGAGAACGCGCGCACCGTGCGCGACATCATCTCGCGCGAGATGTGGCAGGAGCTGAACGAGTTCTATCTGATGGTCGGTCAAGCCGCGCGCCCCGACGTCAACCCAGAAGATCTGAACGATTTTTACGGGCGAGTGAAGCGCGCAGGCATCTACTTCGAGGGCGTCACGGACGCGACGCTGTCGCGCGGAGAGGCCTGGCATTTCGCGCGCCTCGGCCGCTTGCTCGAGCGCGCGGACAAGACCTCGCGCATCTTGGACGTGAAGTATTTTCTGCTCTTGCCGGCTGGCAACGGCGTCGGGACGACGGTCGACCAGCTCGGCTGGACGGCGCTGCTCAATTCGGCCAGCGCGCTGCAGATGTACCGGCAGCTATTTCACGTCACCTCGCCGGCGAACGTGACCAGCTTCTTGCTCTTGAATCAGAATTTCCCGCGCTCGATTTCGTATTGCATTCGCCAAGCGCAGGAGAGCCTGCATGCCGTGATGCGCTCGCCGATTGGCACTTATCAGTGCGAAGCCGAACGCCTCTTGGGACAGCTGCGGGCGCGGCTAGATTACGCAACGATCGAGGATGTCATGGCGGGAGGACTTCACGAATATGTCGACGGTTTGCAGGGCGCGATCAATGACATTGGGACTGCGATTCACAAGCAATTTTTCGAGGTCTGAGTAACCGTGGCCATTCGAATCGCACTCCGTCACAAGACCAGCTACGACTACGAGCGCGCGGTCACGCTCGGTCCGCAAGTCATTCGGCTGCGGCCGGCCCCGCACAACCGCACTCCGATCCACAGCTACTCGCTGGATATTCAGCCGCCCGATCATTTCATCAATTGGCAGCAAGACCCGCAAGGGAACTACCTCGCGCGCGTGGTCTTCCCGGAGAAGACCAAGCACTTCAGCGTCACGGTCGATCTGGTCGCGGATCTCGAATCGTACAACCCGTTCGATTTCTTCTTGGAGCCGAGCGCGGAGCAGTCGCCGTTCTCGTACGAAAAGGTGCTCGAGCACGAGCTCCAGCCGTATTTTGCCAAGGTACCCGCAGGTCCCCACTTCGACGAGTTGATGAAGAGCATCGACCGCACGGAGCGGCGTACGGTCGACTTTCTGATCGACGTGAACCGCGCCGTCAACGACGCGGTGAAATACGTCATTCGTCTCGAACCAGGCGTGCAGACGCCGGAAGAGACCCTGGAGCTCGGTAAGGGGTCCTGCCGCGATTCGAGCTGGCTCTTGGTTCGAGTGCTGCGCGAGCTCGGCATCGCGGCGCGCTTCGTCTCCGGCTACCTGGTGCAGCTGGTTGCCGACGAAAAGCCAGTGGTCGGCCCCAGCGGCCCAAGCGCGGATTTTACGGATCTTCACGCCTGGTGTGAAGCATACGTGCCGGGCGCCGGCTGGATCGGCCTCGATCCGACCTCCGGTCTGTTCACGGCCGAAGGCCACATTCCGCTGGCGGTGAGCCCCGATCCGTTGTCCGCCGCGCCGATCGAGGGCGGCGTCGAGAAGGCCGAGACCGATTTCGATTTCGAGATGTCGGTCGAGCGCGTGATCGACGTGCCGCGTGTCACGAAGCCGTACAGTGAGGAGCAGTGGGAGGCGATCCTGAAGCTCGGTGACGAAGTCGATCTGCAGCTCGAAGCGCAAGACGTGCGCCTGACCATGGGCGGCGAGCCGACGTTCGTGAGCGCGCTCGAGCCGGACGCCCCAGAATGGAACGTCGCGGCGCTCGGCGGTCAGAAGCTGCCCACGGCGGATCGCTTGCTGCGTCGCTTGCACGCCCTCTGGCAGCCGGGCGCGATGCTCCACCACGGGCAAGGCAAGTGGTATCCGGGTGAGCAGCTGCCGCGTTGGGCGCTCGGCTGTTTCTTCCGCAAAGACGGCGTCGCCGTTTGGCAAGATCCCAAGCTCATCGCGCAAGAGTCTACGCCCCCGGGTCACAAGCTCGAGCAGGCCGAGATCTTCGTGAAGCACCTGATCGAGGTGCTGGGTTTGAAGAAGAACGGCCTGATGCCGGCCTACGAAGACGCCTGGTACTACCTGTGGCGTGAGCGCCGCTTGCCAGGCAACGTCGATCCGCTCGACAGTAAGCTGTCCGATCCGATCGAACGTGCGCGTATTGCCCGAGTTTTTCGGCAAGATCTAGGCAGCGCCGTCGGCTACGTGCTGCCGCTTGCGCACGTCGGCGGCTGGGTTTCTGGTTCCTGGTTCCTGCGTGAGGAACACCTGTTCTTGATTCCGGGCGACTCGTCGATGGGCCTGCGTTTGCCGCTCGACTCCATCCCCTGGATGGCGCCCGGTGACTCGGACGTCGAACCCGAGCGCGATCCGTTTGCCGAGCGCCCCGCTTTGCCACGAGAGTTTCGCTTTCCACCGTCTCCGCCTACTGCGCGGCCCGCGGTGCGCCGGCCGCAGCGCCCGGGCTTCCCGAACGAACCGTTCACGGCTGCCGATCCGCAGCTCAAGCCCTTGCCGTTCGAGTCGGCGACGGGCATCACCCGCACCGCGCTGTGCGTGGAGCCGCGCGGCGGCATCCTGCACGTGTTCATGCCGCCGATCCCGAAGCTCGAGAACTACTTCGAGCTCGTGGCGGCGATCGAGCAGACCGCCAAAGATCTGAGCTTTCCGGTCCAGATCGAAGGCTACGAGCCGCCCAATGATCCGCGCATGGGCGTGTTCCGCCTCACGCCCGATCCTGGCGTCATCGAAGTGAACGTGCCGCCAGTCAAAAACTGGCAAGAGTTGGTGGAGCAAACCGAGAGCCTGTACGGCGCGGCGCGCGAAGAGCACCTCACCGCCGAAAAGTTCGAACTCGACGGCGCGCATATCGGCTCGGGTGGCGGCAATCACATGGTGATGGGCGGCGCGACGTCCGCCGATAGCCCGTTCCTGCGGCGCCCCGATCTCTTGGCGAGCTTGGTCGCTTATTGGAACAACCACCCGTCGTTGTCGTACTTGTTTTCAGGCCGCTTCATCGGCCCGACTTCGCAGGCTCCGCGCGTCGACGAGGCCCGCAATGACTCGGTTTACGAGCTGGAGGTCGCGTTCCGTGAGCTACCGGAGGTTGGGGGCTACACGCCGCCCTGGCTCGTCGACCGCATTTTCCGGCACCTGCTGACCGACGTCACCGGCAACACCCACCGCTCCGAGTTTTGCATCGATAAGATGTACTCGCCGGATGGGCCCACCGGCCGCCTGGGCTTGCTCGAGCTGCGCGCGTTCGAGATGCCTCCGCACTACCGCATGTCGAGCGCGCAGCAGCTGCTGCTCCGCTCGCTGGTTTCGGCGTTCTGGGAACGTCCTTATCGGGTACCCCTCGTAAAGTGGGGCACGCTACTGCACGACCGCTTCCTCTTGCCGCACTTCGTGCGCCAAGATTTTGGCGACGTGATGAGTGACCTGCGCGAGCGCGGATACGAATTCGACGACGAGTGGTTCCGCCCGCACTACGAGTTCCGCTTTCCGTTCTACGGGCGCGTGAGCAAAGACTCGATCTTCATGGAGCTGCGCGGCGCTCTCGAACCTTGGAACGTGCTCGGGGAAGAGAGCGGTGCCGGCGGCCAGGCTCGCTACGTCGATTCATCCTTGGAACGGCTGCAGGTCCGGGCACTCGGTCTCACCGAGGGACGCCACATGATTACCGTCAACGGCTACCCCCTGCCGCTGCAGCCCACGGGCATCTCCGGGGAGGGGGTTTGCGGGGTGCGTTACCGCGCATGGCAGCCATCGTCTTGTCTACACCCGACGATCGGCGTCCACGGCCCGCTGCACATCGACATTTACGATAGCTGGAATCAGCGCGCGATCGCGGGCTGCACCTATCACGTCGTTCACCCCGGCGGTCGTTCCAACGAAGTACGACCGGTCAACGCGGCGGCCGCGGAAAGCCGACGGATTGCCCGCTTCGACCACATGGGGCACGTCCCCGGCCGTTTCGCGATTCGACAGCCGAAGCTCGACGCGCACTTTCCGTTCACTCTCGATTTGCGCCGCATGCCGTGAGTTGCGTGACATCCGCCCCGGGTCTCGCGTATGACACTGCGTGGTGGCTGTTGATTCTTGGCCGTACATCGGTTCGCCGAACGCGCTCGAGCAGGACGTGACCGCGTTTGACGAGTTCCGTGACGCAGGCGGTGCGCTGCGCGCGCACCAGAGCTTGCTCGAGCGGTTCCTCGCTGAGCGGTCGCCGGCTGAGCTCGACCAACTGCAGAAGACCGTTCGTTGGCGCATCACCGAACAAGAGGTGACGTTCAACATCCTAGGCGTTCCTGAGGGGACGAACCGACCTTGGCATCTAGACGTGCTGCCGTACCTGGTCGAGCGGAACGAGTGGCTGGCGCTCTGCCGCGGGCTACGCCAGCGCGCACGACTGCTGAACGAGATCATCGCCGATTGCTACGGCCCCCAGCGCCTCGTTCGTGAGGGGCTCTTGCCCGCCGAGCTCGTGCTCGGCCATCCGGATTTCTTGCGCCCCTGTCACGGCTGGGAGCCCGTGGGGCGTCACCGCTTGCATTTGTACGCGGTGGACATGGGGCGAGACCCGAACGGAAAATTCGCGATCTATTCGGATCGCACCCAAGCGCCCACTGGCGCCGGCTACGCACTCGAGAATCGGCTCGTCATGGGCCGCACCTTGCCCGATCTGTTCCGAGACTACCGTGTCGAACGTATCGCGGGCTTCTTCGCGAAGATGCGGCGCACGGTGGAGAGCCTGGCTCCCAAACTGAATGGCGGGCAACCGCGCGTGCTGCTGCTCTCCGCAGGCGCGCGCGACGAGAGCTCGTTCGAGCACGCCTACCTCGCGCGTTACCTCGGTTATGAGCTAGTCGAGGGCCGCGATCTGACCGTCAGGGACAACGTTGTTTACCTGAAAACATTGTCCGGTCTGCGGCGGGTGGACGTGCTCCTGCGTCGCGTCGGCGATGCTTGGTGTGACGCGCTGGCCTTGCGCGGCGGTTCGACGCAAGGCGTCGCGGGCTTGGTTTCGGCGGCGCGTTCCGGCAACATCGGGCTAGCCAACCCGCTCGGCTCCGTGATCACCGAAATGCCGGCGCTCAAGGCCTACTTGCCCGGACTCGCGCGGGCCGTGTTGGGTGAAGAGCTGATGGTCGAATCGGTGCCTACCTTCTGGTGCGGCGATCCACAATCACTGTCTTTGGTGCTCGGCGCACTCGACGAGATGGTGATCAAGCCCGCGTTCGGCGATCGCCGCGGTGATCCCTTCGTACCCGCGCAGATGGATCAGAAGGCCCGCGCGCAGCTGATCGAGCGGCTCAAGGCGCACCCTGGCGATTTCGTCGGTGAGCGCTGGGTCGGGCTGTCCACGGTTCCGGTTTGGGAGCCGGGCGGCGTGGTTCAGGGCGGTCTCGCCTGGCGCGCATTCTTGTGCCGCGACGGTGAGGATTACGACGTGATGCCGGGCGGCCTGGCCCGCATCAACGAATCGCCCGACGGCTTGTTCTTGGCGATCCGCAGCAACGCGGTAAGCAAAGACGTCTGGGTGCCCGCGGCCGCGGGGACCGCCGAACCCGTGCTGCCATCCATGCCGGACCGCCGGGTGGATTTGAAGCGCGGTGGCTTGGATCTGCCGAGTCGCTTGCTCGACGATATTTATTGGCTCGGCCGTTACGTCGAGCGCTGTGATTGCACGGCACGCTTGGCGCGCGCGGGCATCGAGCGGGCTACCTTGGAGGCAGCGCCGGATGCGCCGCTCGCGTTGGGCGCCATTTTGGATGCTCTTCAGCGTTCGGGCGTGACGCCCGCGAAGGCCGACGTCCACGCTGCCGAAGGACGTCCGAACGCGCCGACCACGCCAGCCGAGGCGATCCTCTTGGGTGTGCTGTTCGACGCGGACGCTCCCAACAATCTGCGCGGGATCTTGCGCCGAGTGCACGAGCTCACGCTCGGCGTACGCAGTCGTCTGTCGCGCGACGCGTGGCATGTCTTGCGTCGGCTCTCGAACTCGATCGAATCGCTACCCAACGCGACGCCGGAGAAGCTCGGCAACGCGGTCGATGTGCTGGATCAGATCTTGATCACGTTGGCTGCCGTCAGCGGCACCACGCTGGACAACATGGTCAGAAGCCACGCGTGGGCGTTCCTGGACATGGGGCGCCGAGTCGAACGCGCTGCGCTGTCACTAGTGCAGTTGCAAGCGTTGCTGCCAGCCGGCGCATCCCGAGTTCACATGGAAGCTCTGCTGGAGGTCGCCGACAGCTTGCTCACCTACCGCGCGCGCTACCTGAGCACCTTGCAGGTCGCGCCGGTGGTGGATTTGCTGCTCACGGATACCTCGAATCCGCGATCTGTCGCGTTCCAGGTAGAAGCGCTGATGGACCACTTCAAGCGGCTCCAGATCCACAGTGACGTCACGCGCAGCCGCGCCGAGCGCCGCTTGATCTTGCTGCAGAGCACGCTCCTGACCGCGGACATCGAGCAGGCCTGCGCTGGCGACGGCTCCGGTCTACGGCAGCTGCTCGAGGAATCGGCCACGCTCTTGTGGCAGTTCTCGGACGAGGTCGGGCACACCTTCTTTTCGCACCTGGCTTCCTCGCGCGCGGTCTCGCCGCCCGTGTGGATCAACGAGGATCTAGAAGCCAAATGAGGATGTTCAGCGTCAGTCACTCGACTCGCTACGAGTACGAAAGCCCGGTGGTGCACGCTCACCACATCGCGCACTTGGCGCCTCGCCCGCTGCAATTCCAGCGCGTTTCCGGCTATTCGCTGGATGTGTCGCCGGCGCCCGCGAGCCTGTACGAAGAGCACGATTATTTCGGCAACCGCGCGCACTTCATCGAGATCTTGAGTGAGCACGACGCGCTCGTGGTCACCGCCAAGACATACATCGGCCTACGCGAACGTGACGTTCCCGAGGGGCTCGCTGCGCGCGTCACCTGGGAAGAGGCGGCCGAGCGCTTGGCCGCTGACCGCGGCTTGGTAGAAGTGAGCGAGTACCGCTTCGATTCACCGCTGGTCCGCGCGCACGCGTTGCTCGCGGCCTACGCCGCGCCTTCGTTTGCGCCCAAGCGCTCGCTGGTAGACGCGGTGCTGGCCTTCAACCGGCAAATCTTCGAAGAATTCACGTACGATCCTCGGGCGACCGACCTCAGTACGCCGCTCGCACAGGTGCTGCGCGACAAGCGCGGCGTGTGCCAAGATTTCGCGCACGTCGCGGTCGGCGCTTTGCGCTCGCTCGGGCTCGCCGCGCGCTACGTTTCCGGTTACCTGGAGACCGATCCGCCGGTCGATCGACCGCGGCTGGTCGGTGCGGACGCTTCACATGCCTGGGCGTCCGTGTACATTCCGGGTTTTGGCTGGTTCGACTTCGACCCAACCAATGCCGTCGTACCCTCGACTCGTCACGTGACGGTCGGCTGGGGCCGGGACTTCAGCGACGTGAGTCCCCTGAAAGGCGTCGTGCTCGGCGGCGGCGCCCACAGCATCGAAGTGGCGGTCGACGTCCAAGCGCTCGGCTGAGCCGCGCGGGTAGCCGCGGCTTTTCACGCGCGAGCGAGACGCTTTTGTGGCCGGGCGTGTGCCCAAAAATCGCAACAAACGCGCAAAATCAGCGCGGGCGCGGTGGGCCCGCATAGCCTCCGCGTAGTATAAGTTCCGCATCATGTTGGCTCGTAGAGTCTCGATCGCGGAAGCAATGGATAGCAGCGGCGTGGCGTTCGGCACGAGCGGCGCGCGCGGCCTCGTCAGCGCCATGACGGACGAGGTTTGTTACACCTACACGCGTGGCTTCCTCCAGTACCTGGAGCGCGAGCGTGAGATCCAACGCGGCGGGCGCGTGGCCGTCGCTGGCGATCTGCGCTCCAGTACGCCGCGCATCATGCGCGCGGTGATGAAGGCGATCGCCGATCACGGCAGCCTGCCCGTCAATGGTGGCCGCGTGCCCACCCCGGCCGTTGCGCTGTTCGGCTTTGCCCAAAAGATCCCGTCGATCATGGTCACGGGCAGCCACATCCCGGACGATCGCAACGGCATCAAGTTCTATCGCCCCAAGAGTGAGCTGCTCAAGCGCGATGAGCCGGGCATGAAGGAGCAAGTCGTCGAGTTACCGCCGGATTTCGACGCCGAGGGCGCTACCTTGGCCAGCGCGCAGCGCATCGAGCCAGCGGTGCAAGCAGAGATCGAACGACGCTACGTGCAACGCTATTTCGATGCCTTCGGGGAAGGCGCCCTCCGCGGCGCACGCATCGGGCTGTTCGAGCATTCCGCGGTGGGGCGTGATGTTTTGTACGAGGTGCTGAGCGGCCTGGGCGCCAAGGTCACGCGCTTGGGACGCTCAGAGGCCTTCATTCCCGTCGATACCGAGGCCATTCGCCCGGAAGACGTGGCGTCTGCCGCGCGCTGGGCCAGCGAACACGAGTTCGACACCATCGTTTCTACCGACGGAGACAGCGATCGCCCGTTGGTCAGCGACGAGCGTGGAAAATGGCTGCGCGGAGACGTGGCGGGGATCGTGACCGGAAAGTTCTTGCGCGCGACGTTCGTGGCTACCCCCGTGAGCTGCAACACTGCGGTCGAAAAGAGCGGCGCATTCCAGCGTGTCGTGCGTACGCGCATCGGCTCCCCGTACGTGATCGAGGCGATGAACGGCGCGCTGGGCGGCACCGAAAGAGTCGTCGGCTACGAGGCGAACGGCGGCTTTCTGACCGCGACTGATTTCACGCTCGCCGGACCTCTGCCCGCGCTCCCGACGCGCGACGCGCTGCTCGTGCCGCTGGCGGTGCTATTGAGCGCGCGCGCGCAGAACACGAGCATTTCGCGCCTGCTCCTGAGCTTGCCGCAACGCTTCACCGCCAGCGACCGTCTGGAAGACTTTCCGACCGCACTATCCAAAGAGAGGCTAGGGGCCCTGGCGCAAGGCGGTCCAAGCGCAATCGCCGCAGCATTCCCCGCCTTCGGCGAGGTAGCTGACGTGTCCACGATCGACGGCCTGCGCATCACCTTCGCTTCGGACGAAGTCGTACACCTGCGGGCCTCGGGCAACGCCCCGGAGCTGCGTTGCTACAGCGAGGCCGGCAGCGAGTCGCGCGCGCTTGCGTTGAACGAAGAAGCGCTCACCGTGCTCCGCGGCTGGCGCTGAGCTAACCGCGTCCGAAGCGCGTCACGAAACCTCGATGCGCGTCGAGCGCAGCGTCGTCGGCAGTCGCGAGCACTTGCGGGCGGTGCCCGGTCTGAAACTCGAGCACCGTGATCGTTCGTTCACTCGCGACGAAGCGTGCGCGCCAGTCTTTTACCGCGATCACGTAGCCCGCGCCGTCTTTGCGAATACGCCGAAACGCCTGCGGCTCTGGACCGAGGCGCAGCGCCGCTACGAAGCGCTCGCCAATCTCGAGCGCGAAGCCAGAGCTGAGATAATTCAGCTGCTCGGTCGCTAGCGGCGAAAATTCCACGGCGTAGTCCGGCTGTGGATCGCTCGGTGCTTCGAGCCAACCGCTGCTCGCATCGGGCACGCTATCCGTGTACGCGATGTAAGGTTTCAAATCGAGCACGGGCGAGCCGTCCAAAATATCCAGGTTTTGTACGGACAGGGTGAGCCCCTCAACTTTGCGTAGTTCGACCACGCTCATTCCAATCGGGTTTGGCCGATAGGGTGAGCGGGTTGCAAACACCCCGCGCCGCAGTCCGCTTCGTGGTGGCGAGACCTTCGGCTTCCAGGTCGTGTTGAGGTGAAACCAGAACAGCACCCAGATGAAGTTGAAGCCCTGGATGTCCTCGAGCGCTTGTTCCAGGTTCCGCCCAGTAAAGAGCTCGATCGTGCCTTGGACGCCGCGCGCCAAGATTGGCTGGCGTGGTGCATCCACGCGCTCCTTGAAGGGCGAGTGCACCACGCCGATCGGGCGCAGATTGAGAGAGTCGGTCACGATGCTGGAGCTCAGAGCGCCGCCAGCACTTGCGCGGCGTGGCCCTCGGGCTTCACCTCGCTGAACACGCGCGCGATCTTTCCGTCGCGAATTACGAACGTGGTGCGGTGGATGCCCTCGGTGCCGTTCTTCTTCAGCCCCCACACCCCGAACTGACTCGCGACCTCGTGCCCGGGGTCCGAAAGCAGCGGGAAATTCAGCGCATATTTGTCGCGGAACGCTTGGTGGCTGGCGACGTCGTCCGGACTGACGCCGAACACATGCGCCTTGGCCTCGAAGTCAGCGCGCGCGTCGCGGAACTCTTTGCACTCGATGGTGCAGCCGGGTGTGTCGTCCTTGGGGTAGAAGAACAGCACCAAAGGCTTGTCTTGCAGGGCCGACAGCGTAACTTTTGCGCCTTGGTCGGTCTCCAGGGTGAAGTTCGGCGCGGTCGCGCCTTCGCTCAAGATGGGCATGGTCGGGGGTCTCCTTCGGGGGGCTGACTCTACGGGGTCTTCCAGCCGAATCCCAAAGGGTTTGAGCGGGTAGGGGAGCGGGGACAAATTTTGACGGGGGCTCCCTTGTCAGCCGCGGCTGCGATGGTCACCTTCTTTTCGTCCCCGACAGAAGCACGGTTTCGCCGCAGTTTTGGCTCCTTTCAGCCACTGCCGGCGGGTGCTGGCGAGTTCGGGTTCGAGGTCGTCGTCCATTTTCAAGGAGAATTGGTCATGCTCGTTCGTTTCAATGATCGCAGTGGTTTTCCAGCGTTTCGCGCCTCTCGCGGGCTGCCCGTGTCGTCGCTGCGCCGGGAGTTGGATCGGCTATTCGGCGACTTGGAGCGCGCCCCGTCGTTCTCGGGTTTGAGCGCGCCCGCCGTCACCTTCGCGGACACCGGCGAGGCGTTGACCCTGCGCGCCGAACTGCCCGGCGTGAGCGAAAAGGATGTAGACATCAGCGTTACCGCAAACGTGTTGACGGTCAAAGCGGCGCGCCAGGTGGAAGGGCCGGAGGGCTATGCGGTGCATCGCCGCGAGCGCCAGAGTTTCTCATTTACCCAGAGCTACGAGCTGCCCGCGCGCATCGACCCGGACAAGGTCCAGGCGTCGCTCAAGCAAGGCGTACTGACGTTGACGCTGCCGAAGGCCGCTGAAGCGCAAGCCAAGCGCGTGACCGTCTCGGCCACCGCCTGAGCCCGAGTTCGATCCATTCAATCCCATCGGAATATCAGGAATTAGGAGAAGGAACATGCAGAGCCAAAGCCAAGAGAAGACCCGTCCGGCGCGAGAACTGACGCCGAACGTCGACATTTTCGAGAACGACGCGGAGCTTTTGGTCATCGCCGACGTGCCAGGGCTCGATGCCAATGACATCGGCGTGCACGTCGATTTGCCTGAGTTTCGCATCGAGGCCAAAGTGCAGGGGTCGCCGGACAAGCCGGTGATCTACACGCGAACCTTCCGCATCGACGAGCGGATCGATCCCGAGCGCGTGAAGGCGGAGTACGCCAACGGTGTGCTGCGTGTGCATCTGGCCAAGAGCGCCGCGTTTCGTCCGCGTCGGATCGAAGTTCAAAGCTCCTGATTCGATGCAGAGCGTTTCGAGCGCATGGCAATTCGGGGTCGCGCGGGGACTTTCTCGAGCCTGAACGCGCGGCCCTGCTTCCAAAGAAGCGTCACTCGAGGCTACTCTCCGCGGCGATGACTCTTCACCCCCTGGCTGGAAAACCCGCACCCGCCGAGATTCTGATCGATCCGGAAAAGCTCGTCGCCGCCTACTACGCAGTGCGGCCCGATCTCGAAAATCCGGAGCAGTTGGTCAGCTTCGGCACGAGCGGGCACCGCGGTTCAGCCGAAGATGGCAGCTTCAATGAAGCGCATATTCTAGCTACGACGCAGGCCATCTGCGAGTACCGCGCGGCCCAGGGCATCAGCGGGCCGCTGTACATGGGGCGAGACACGCACGCCGCGTCGGAGCCTGCCGAGCGCAGCGCGCTCGAAGTGCTGGCGGCCAACGGCGTCGAGACGATCTTGCAAGCGGGTGGTGGTTACACGGCCACGCCGGGGATCTCGCACGCGATCTTGGCCTTCAATGCCGGTCGCCCGGCGCGGCTCGCCGACGGCATCGTGATCACGCCGTCGCACAACCCGCCACGCGATGGCGGTTTCAAATACAACCCGCCGCACGGCGGCCCCGCTGACACGGACGTCACCGGTTGGGTGCAAGATCGCGCCAACGCGCTGCTTCGCGAAAACAATGCCGGGGTGAAGCGTTTGAGCTACGAGGCCGCCAAGCGCGCGGCAAGTACTCACGAGCAGGATTTTGCTGCGGCCTACGTCGCCGATCTCGAGAACGTGGTCGACATCGCCGCGATTCGCGCGGCAAAGCTTCGACTGGGCGCCGATCCCTTGGGCGGAGCGAGCGTCGCGTATTGGGCGCGTATTGCCGAGCACTATCGGCTCGACATCAGCGTGGTCAATCCTGCCGTCGATCCCCGCTTCTCGTTCATGACCGTCGACCACGACGGCAAGATCCGGATGGACTGCTCCAGCCCTTACGCGATGGCCAAGCTCGTGGGCTTGAAGGACAAATACGACCTCGCATTTGGCAATGATCCGGACTCCGACCGACATGGCATCGTCACGCCGTCGGGCGGGTTGATGAATCCGAACCATTACCTCGCGGTCGCGATTCGTTATCTGTTCACCCATCGTCCCGAGTGGTCGCCGCGCGCAGCGGTCGGTAAGACGTTGGTCAGTAGCTCGCTGATCGATCGCGTGGTGAAGTCGATCGGACGGCCGCTGAAAGAAGTGCCCGTTGGCTTCAAGTGGTTCGTCGACGGCTTGGTCGACGGCTCCTTCGGCTTTGGCGGCGAGGAGAGCGCGGGCGCCAGCTTCTTGCGCAAGAACGGTGGCGCATGGACGACCGACAAGGACGGCATCATCCTCAACCTGCTCGCCGCCGAGATCACGGCGGTGACGGGCAAAGATCCTGGGCAGCACTACCAGGAGCTCCGCGGCGAATTCGGTACGCCGTACTACACGCGCGTGGACCAAGCCGCGACGCCTGCCAAAAGTCATTGCTCAAGAAGTTGTCCCCGGAGTCGGTCAGCGCGACCGAGCTCGCTGGCGAGCCCATCTTGCACAAGCTCACCCGCGCACCCGCCAACGATGCGGCCATCGGCGGCCTAAAAGTCGTGACCGAAAACGGCTGGTTCGCGGCGCGGCCCTCGGGCACCGAAAACGTCTACAAGATCTACGCCGAGAGCTTCAAAGGCGCGGCGCACCTCGACGTCATTTTGGACGAAGCGCGAAAGATCGTGAGCGCAGCGCTGGGCGGATGACGGATTCGCTTGCGCGTGCCGGGGTCGAAGAACCGGCTGAGCAAAAAAAAACCGTGGCGCTGATGGTTCGGTGAACAATTCGTGCCTCTGACGGTCAGCGCGGATTGGCACGCCTGCGGATCTAGCTAGAGTTCGCGGAACGCTTGCCCTTCTGGAGGTTTTCGATGCGCTCATCCCTGCTGGTCCTCGCTGTCCCGTTGCTCACGCTGCCCGCGATAGCCCAGGCACACTTCACTTTGGTCGCCCCACCTCCCGCGTCGAATTCGACGGATGGTGGCAAGGGCAGCGCGCCGTGTGGCCCAACTTCGATGCCCTCGAACGTGATCACGCCGGTGATGGGCGGCAGCAAGTTGATGCTGAAGGTCAACGAGACCGTGGCCCACCCCGGATTTTACCGCGTCGCACTCTCGATCAAGTCGCGTAGTGAGCTGCCCGCCGACAACGTGGTCAAGGATTCCAGCGGCAAGATCTTGCCGCCCGCTGGTCCGGGCAACTCGGCCAGCGCGGTATTTCAGGATCCGCCCGTATTTCCGGTGCTGGCCGACAACTTGTGGCCCCACACCAGCGCGATGGCCTCGTTTTCGACCGAGATCACGCTGCCCAACGTGAACTGCGACAAGTGCACGCTGCAGGTGATCGAGTTCATGGCTCAGCACGGCCCCGACTACTTCTATCGCCATTGCGCGGATCTGAAGATCACTGCGGACACCAGCAAACCGATCTTCGATCCGACCGCTGGCAGCGGCGCGGGTGGTGGCTCGAGCGGAGGTGCTAGCGGTGTCGGCGGTAGCGCAGGTGCTTCGGTTGCAGGTGCGGCTGGCGCAGCCGTCGGCGGCAGCGGCGGCACGGGTGGCAGCAGCGCTGGCAGCTCTTCGGTCGGTCTTGGCGGTGCGGGCACCGCGGGCGCCGCCACTGCGGGCGCACCGTCCGCTGGGGCGCCCGCTGCTGCCGGCAGTCCCGGCAGCGCTGGCGCGAGCACCGCTGCTGGCGCGATGGGCACGCCGAACACGGGCGACGGCGCGGATTCCGGCGGCTGCTCGCTGAGCAAGCACACCGCCAGCTCGAAGCCCTTGCTGTCGCTGCTCCTCGGCCTGCTCGTGTTAGGCCGACGTCGCAACCGCCGTCGGTAACGGCTCGCTATCGAGGTCCCAACCTCGGAACGCTCCCAGCTCATGACTCGGATGAAAGCGGCCCGCCTCCTCGCGTAGGCGGACCGCTGCCAGCAGTGGGTCGTGCGTGAAGTAGAGAAACTCCTCGTGGGCCAGCAGATCTCGGAAAAGCTCGGCTTTTTCGTCGATCAAGTGCTCGGGGAAGCGATCGTAGCCCATCGTGATCGGTAGGTGCACCCAGGCTCGTCCAGGCACCAGATCCGCTGCGAAGAACAGCCTGGCGCGCTGACCTATCACGCGCGCGTGGATCATGCCGGGCGTGTGCCCGAGCGTTTCTGCGAACCGAACCTGAGAGCCCAGCAGGGAAGACAGGTCGCTCGCGGGCTCGATCAAATGCAAGCGCCCGGAGCGCCGAAGCAACTCCGGCAGCTCCGGAATGTAAGAGGCGCGATCGCGTAGGTGCGGCCGTTCGGCGCGTTCGAAGGCGGTCTTTCCGACTACGAATTGTGCCCGCGGAAACAGCAGCTCCGGCGCTCTTCCGGGCCGAAACGGCGCGAGCAAGCCGCCCGCGTGGTCGAAATGCAAATGGCTGAGCACGACCACGTCGACCTCGCGATCGCTCGTACCGAGCTCGGCAAGCGATTCGAGCAAGACGTGCTCGGTCTCGATCACGCCGTAGCGCTCGCGCAGTTCAGGAGCGAAGAAAGTGCCGATGCCGGTCTCGAACAGAATGCGACGCGAAGCGTCCTCGACCAAGAGCGCGCGACAGGCGAGCGCAATCCGACCGGCCTCGTCGGGCGCTGCCCAGCGGCTCCACAGCGCGCGCGGAGCGTTGCCGAACATCGCGCCGCCGTCGAGGCGCTGGCTATTTCCGAGGACGCTGCTGGCTTTCAACATGGTTTCTGACCCAACTTTGACCGATCGCGTCCGGCTTCGCACGGCGGGTGGCCGTGCTAAATAGTCGAGCCATGGCCGAGACCATCTTCGACAAGATCCTACGCGGCGAAATCCCCTGTCACAAGCTGCACGAGGACGAGCTGGTGCTCGCGTTCCTGGATATCGCTCCGCTGAGCTTCGGGCACGCGCTGGTGATTCCGAAGGAACGCGCCAAGACTCTCGATCTACTCTCCGACGAGTCGAGCGCGGCGATTGGCCGCGTGTTGCCGCGCTTGTGTCGCGCCATCAAACGCCTGACCGGCGCCAGTGCGTTCAACGTGCTCGAGAACAACGAAGCGCTCGCGCACCAGGCCATCCCACACGTGCACTTCCACATCATCCCCAAGCCCGACGAGCGGTCGGGCCTGGGGGTGGGCTGGCCTTCTGGCAAGCTCGATCCCGCGAAGGGGGCCGAGCTCGCGGCCCAGATCGTGAAAGAGCTCGCTGGCTGAAGGGTCGGTCCTGGGATCTCGGGCGGGAGAGGTTCGAGGACCGGCGCTAAGCGCGCGCCGCGCGGTAGCGCGCGATCAAAGCGTTCGTCGAGGCGTCGTGGGCGAGCACCGGATCGCTCTTGGCTTCTAGCTCGCTCCCGATGCGCTTGGCCAATACCTTGCCGAGCTCCACGCCCCATTGATCGAATGAATTGATCTGCCAGATCACGCCTTGCACGAAGACCTTGTGCTCATACAGGGCGACCAGCTTGCCGAGCATGCTCGGCGTCAGGCGGTCGCACAGGAGCGTGTTGGTCGGGCGATTGCCCGGGAAGCTCTTGTGCGTGGTCAGCTCTGCCGCCACGCCTTCTTTGGCGACTTCTTCGCGGGTCTTGCCGAAGGCCAGGGCCTCGGTCTGGGCGAAGAAATTGGCCATCAATAGATCGTGGTGTGAGCCGATCGGGTTCAGGCTGTGGATGAAGCCGATGAAGTCACAGGGCACGAGCTTCGTGCCTTGGTGGATCAGCTGGTAGAAAGCGTGCTGCCCGTTCGTGCCGGGCTGGCCCCACAAAATCGGCCCGGTCTCGTAGTCGACTAGGTCACCCTTCAGGGTGACGCGCTTGCCGTTGGACTCCATGTCCAGCTGCTGCAAGTAGGCGCTGAAGCGAGCGAGGTATTGATCGTAGGGCAAGACAGCGAACGTCTCTGCGCCGTGGAAGTTGTTGTACCAGACGCCGATCAAGGCCAAGAGGACGGGCATGTTCGCGGCGAACGGCGCCGTGCGAAAATGCTCATCCATCTCGTGGAAGCCGGACAACATGTCGTTGAATGCTTCTCCGCCGATCGCCAGCATCAGGGACAGGCCCACCGCCGAATCGTAGGAGTAGCGCCCACCGACCCAATCCCAGAAGCCGAACATGTTGGCCGTGTCGATGCCGAATTTCGCGACTTCCTCGGCGTTGGTCGACACCGCCACGAAGTGCTTCTTGACCGCGGCCGAGTCCTTCAGCTTGGCGAGCAGGAAATCACGCGCGGTTTTGGCGTTACCCAGCGTCTCGAGCGTGGTGAAGGTCTTGGAGCAGACGATGAACAGCGTCTCTTCGGGATCGAGGTCGTGCGTGGCCTCGGCGAAATCCGTGGCATCCACGTTGGAGACGAAGCGGAACGTGAGGTGGCGCGCGCTATAAAATCGCAGCGCCTCGGTCGCCATGTAGGGCCCGAGGTCCGAGCCGCCGATGCCGATATTGACGATGTTCTTGATCGGCTTGCCGGTGTGCCCCTTCCACGCGCCGCTCCGCACCCTTTCGGCAAACTCCGCCATTTTTGCCAGCACCGCGTGTACTTCTGGCACGACGTTCTTGCCGTCGACGACGATCGAAGTGCCGGCGGGTGCGCGTAGGGCCGTGTGCAAGACCGCGCGACCTTCGGTCGTGTTGATCTTCTCGCCCGCGAACATGGCGTCGATCTTGGCGCGCAGCCCCGCGCTCTCGGCCAACGCCAAGAGACCCTTCACGGTCTCGTCCGTGATGCGGTTTTTCGAGTAATCGAGGTAGATCCCGAGGGCCTCTACCCGAAAGCGTTCCGCGCGCGTCGCATCCTTCGCGAACAGCTCGCGCAGCTCGGTTTCGTGACTGGCTTGGTAGTGCGCCTGTAGAGCTTGCCACTCCGGGCTTCGCGTAAGTTCAGTAGATTTCGCCATGGCCGCGCGAGGCTACCATGACCCACCTGGGTGGAGGCAGTGCGGGCGGCTTGCCACTCCGGCTTGCGCAGCGATCGGGCCAAGACCCGGGCTCGCAGCGGTTACGCTTCCAGCCCCACCAAATTCAAATCAGCCACCAAAGGCAGGTGATCCGAAGCCTGTTTGGCGAGTTTGGTCTTGGGCACGCTGATCCCGCGCGCCTCGAGGTCGCCGCGCACGAACACGCCATCGAGCGGTCGCACGGGTAGATAAGCAGGGAAGGTGTTCAGCAGCGAGCCGCAGCGGCCGAAGCCCGCCGGCTGCAAGTAGCGCGGCCCGAGCGAGCCCCAAACATCGTTCAAGTCTCCGCCCAAGATGACCGGGGTGCGGCGCTGCAAATGCGCGAACGGGTGCGACGCGAGGAAGCGTTCCAGCTGCAGGCCACGTTCCGAACCCACTAGGCCGAGATGCATGTTGACGAGCACGAGGCTGCGTTCGTGACCGAGCGCGTGCACGTGCGTGCGAGCCGTCAGCGCGCCGCGCTTCTTTCGCGTGCCGATGGTCAGATCGACGCGACTGATGTCGGTCAAGGGCCAACGACTCAAGATCGCGTTGCCGTAGCCGCCCATCCGAAAGCGGTGTTCAGGCCCGAACGCGAGGTGCTTCAGCTCCAGCGCTTCGGCCAACGCCGAGGGCTGATCGTGGAAGCGTGAGCGCGGCATGTCCTCGGCCACTTCTTGGAGCATGGCGATATCGGGAGCGAGGGCCGTGAGCACTTCCACGATGCGCTCGAGTCGGTAACGACGGTCGGCTCCGCCAATGCCTTTGTGAATGTTCCAGCTGACGACACGAAATTGCATAAGGGCTCGTTTTGGGCGGGGAGTCTCGCCTGACTCTAGCCTTGTTTGCTGGGAAATTCCGAATGGGCGGAAGCTTTGCTAAGCTCAGGGGTGCTCTCGCTCCGAGCCCGCCGATGACCACCTCGCCGCCTCCCGACCTCCAGGGTACAACGATTGCTGGTCGCTATCTGGTCGAACGCCTGATCGGGCAGGGGGGTATGGGCACGGTGTGGGCAGGGCGGCACGTCAGCCTCGATCAGTTGGTGGCGATCAAGTTCGTGCACCCGAAGTTGGCAGGCAGCGCGGAGGCATTGAGGCGTTTCGACACGGAGGCCAAGGCCGCAGCGCGCATCAAGAGCCGACACGCGGTGGCCGTCTACGATCACGGAGTGAGTGAGGGTGGGCAACCCTACATCGTGATGGAGTACTTGGAGGGTGAGTCCCTCGAGCAGTCGATTGGCAGGCGCGGCAAATTGCCTCTACACGAAGTCGCCGAGATCGTGCAGCAAGCGGCCCGCGCGCTGTTCGCAGCACACCAGGCCGGGATCGTGCATCGTGATCTGAAGCCCGACAATATTTTCTTGGCTCGCGACAGTGAGGCCGGGACGCGCGGCTACTCGGTAAAATTGCTCGACTTCGGCATCGCCAAGATGGTGCATGAAGAGGCGGCGGGCGGCGCTTCGTCGACGCAGGCGGGCATGGTCCTGGGCACGCCGCACTACATGAGCCCGGAGGCCCTGACCGCGAGCGCGCCAGTGAGCACCGCGTCCGACATTTGGTCTTTGGGTGCCTGCGCGTTCTCGGCGGTGTGCGGGCGCGTCCCCTTCGAAGGGGACGCGATTGGCGACGTGGTGCTGAAGGTGTGCGCCTCACCGATGCCCGTGCCGTCGCAGATCCAGCCCTCGCTGCCCAAGGCATTCGATGCTTGGTTCGAGCGCGCCTGCTCGCGCGATCCCAAGCGCCGCTTCGTTTCGGTGGTCGAGCTCGCCGATGCGTTGGTGCGACTCGATGAGTGGGCGCGCGCGCAGCGCGAGCAAGTACTGTACGAGATCCGCCCGATGGCACCGAGCATCGTCGACACGGGTGAACTCGAGCTGCAGCCGTCCAGTCGGGGGCGCCTTTTGGCAGGCTTGCTCGTGGGCGCTTCCCTGATGCTCGGAGTGCTCGGGCTGTACGTCTTCAAGCGCACGCGTGAGGCAGATGAAGCCGTGCGCCAGGCGACCGCGAGCGCGGCCGCAGTGGTCGAAGCCGACAACCAACGTAAGTTGCGCGAGGCGGAAAAGCAGTTCTGGGCGCCGCCGGATGCCGGCTCGGCGGCCCAGGATGCCGGCAAGCCGCCCGCCGTTCGTCGTGTCGCGCCGAAAAAAAAGCGCCCCTGATCGACGGCTCTCGGTCGCCCGCTCGAAGCCCCGAGTAGCGGCCATCGAACAGCGAGCGACCCCCTCGCCCGAATTTCCCGCTGGTGATATAGAACCGGCTCCGCTCCATCAGAGGTACGCAGATGATCGACGATGTTTTGAACGAACTGCGGCAGGCAATCGAGAAGTCGAAGGATGCCCTGCGGCGCGAGACCGCCAAGCTTCGAACCGGGCGCGCGCATCCGTCGATGCTCGACTCGATCCGCGTCGACTATTACGGGCAGACCACGCCGCTCGGCCAAATGGCAACGATCAGCGTGCCCGAGCCGCGCCTGCTCACGGTCAAGCCTTGGGACAAATCACAGGTGAAAGCCGCTGAAAAGGCGCTTCGCGAGTCGGATTTGGGCCTGAACCCCCAGGTGGACGGGGACCTCATTCGCATTCCGATCCCGCCGCTCAGCGAAGAGCGCCGCAAGGATCTGGTGAAGATCGCCAAGAAGGACGGCGAAGAGTGCAAAGTGAGCGTGCGCAAGGCTCGCCATGAAGCGCTCGACATGCTGGCTGAAGTAAAAGAGGGCGGCGGCGCGAGCGAAGATGAGGTCGAGCGCGCCAAAAAGAAGGTCGAAGAGATCATGTCGGAGGCCGGACAGGCCATCGACCACATCATTCAGGTCAAAGAAAAAGAGATCTTGGCCATCTAGGCGGGCAGCGCTGGGCCGAGGCCGCTTCTGCTAGGTTCGCGGGCACTTTTCCGTCCGAGGCCCCAGCGCACTTGGGCGTCTGCACCCGAAAACCCGGGAGCGATCGCCGCTCTCTTCATTTCGTGTGCTCCCGTCAGCTTGACACACACAGGGCGGCATGAAAGCTTGCGGGTTGCTCTCAGCGAGGGTCTGGCCCGCATGGCTAATCGATCAACGATTCAGGGAAGTTATCCGTGCGTGCAGTAGCGGCAGGCGTCACCGACGTCGGTCTGCAGCGCGATCACAACGAGGATAGCTTTGCCATCCTCGAAGACCACACGCTGTACATCGTCGCCGACGGCATGGGCGGGCACCGCGCCGGTGACGTCGCCAGCAAGCTCGCGACGGAGGCCATCGTCGACTTCTTCCGCGCCACCGCCACGGACGACTTCACGTGGCCCTTCCATTTCGACGCCCGGTTGTCGGAAGAGGAGAACCGGCTGCTGACGGGGATCCGGATTGCCAATCGACAGATCGTCGATCGCAGCGCTCGCTCGCGTGAGTTCCACGGCATGGGCACCACGGTGGTGGGTTGCCTGTTCAGCTCGCGCAAGAAGAAGATGTACATCGGTCACGTGGGTGACAGCCGCGCGTACCGCGTACGCGGCGGGCAGATCAAGCAGATGACCCGCGATCACTCGCTGGTCAACGACTACCTCTTGGCGATGCCCGAGCTCACGGAAGAGCAGCGCAGCGAGCTACCGAAGAACGTGATCACGCGCGCGCTGGGCATGCAGGAACACGTCTCCGTCGATCTGCAGGCCGATGACGCGCAGGTGGGGGACTCTTACATCCTGTGCTCCGACGGCCTGAGCGGCATGATCGAAGACGAGGAGATTTTGACGCTCGTGCAGTCTTCGCTGGAGCTCCCGGACGTGTGTCGCAAGCTGATCGCGCTGGCCAACGAGCACGGCGGCGAAGACAACATTACCGCGGTGGTCGTGCGCATCGATGCGGGCGCTGAAGACGGCCCGAGCCTCTCCGACACGTTGCCCACGCTCGGCACCGCAGCGCGCGATCCGCAAGCGTCGATCCCCGACGTGACCGCTGACACGCCGCCTGCTGGCGCGGTCAATCCGAAGTCCGGCTCCAAGGGCTGACGCGCTCGGCGCTCCCCGAAGGGTCGCCCCAGAAACGAAAAAACGCGAACTCACCGTGAGTTCGCGTTTTGCGTCGTGCGCCGCGCGCTCGTGTGACGAGCGCGCGACTCTTCAGGAGCCGTCGCAGTTCTCGAGCACGAACGTGGTGATCGAGCCGACGCTGCACGCCTGCCCGGTCGAAGGGTAATTGATGATCGGGCAAGAGACCGTCGCCCACAAGCTACCGGGCTTGACGTTGTCACCGACGACGCTGACCGCGCAGCCCCCTTCCGGGCTGATGAAGGTGCCGGCGAGCTGGGGCGTGAACACGCCGACCGTCGCCGTGCCGGTCTTCTTGTCCGCGTTGATGACGCCGCTGGTGATCGTCATCGTCACCTTGTCGCTCTCGGTGCTCGACGCCTTGATGGTGGCGGAGAAGTTGAACGGGCCACCGCCCTTGACGGAGCAGGCGATCGTCGCGCCATTCTCACCGTCGATATAGCGATCTCCAGGCGCCGCGGTGGTTGGCCCTTTGGGATTACCGACGACGTAAGTCTTGCCGGGCACGGGGCAAGTCAACGAGCCCGTCGTCGGCTTTTGAACGCTCAGCGTCACGTTGCCTTGCGGAGGCCGAGGTACAGGGTCGCTGCAGCCCAACGCAGCAAGCAAGGGAACCGTCAGAAACGACCATCGCGGGCAACCGTTCATCATTGAGAGCATTCCTCCGAAACCTCATCATACTCGACAATTCGTCGGCAGCGCGCTTTCTACAGAAAACGACCGACCGCTGAAAAAATGGCGCCCAGGCGGAGTTGCCGGCAGCTCGAGGAGATGGAAAAAAAGAAGCTGACTCGGTTTTTCCAAGTCAGCTTCTTACGGGGTGAGTGACGGGGATCGAACCCGCGACAACCGGAGCCACAATCCAGTGCTCTACCACTGAGCTACACCCACCGTAATTACGGTGGCCGGCGACCTCTCGACCGCCAACGCAGGCGGTACTTAGCTCACCTCGGGGTGCTTCAGCAACCCAATGCAGCGAACAAAATTCTCAACCAAGCTTCCAAAGTTCCGTTGCGACTGCCGCCGCAGCGCGCAAGTCGCGCTCGTGGGCCTGCCACAGGCGTTCTGCCGGGATATCGTGCATGGGGCCTTCGCCCAGGCCCGCCAGGACCGCGGCCAGCGAGCTGCCCAGCCCGCTCAGGTCGTAGCCGCCCTCCAGCGTCATTCCTACGGGTACTCCCGGCTCGAGCGCGGCCAGCGTGCGCCGGACGATGGCTCGAAAGCCATCGTCCGTGAGCTGCATTTGCGCCAATGGGTCGCGACTGTGCGCGTCGAAGCCAGCGCTGAAAAGCAGCAGGTTCGGGCGATATGCTTCGAGCACCGGGGCGACGATGCGTTCGATGGCCGCGCCGTACGCCGCGTCGCCGGCGCCGGCGGAGAGCGGGACGTTCAAGGTGTAGCCGCGTCCGTCGCCGGAGCCGTTCTCTTCGGCTGCCCCGGTCCCGGGATAGAGCGGGGATTGGTGGAGCGAGACGAACAACACCGAGGGATCGGCGTAGAACATCTCTTGCGTTCCGTTGCCGTGGTGCACGTCGAAGTCCACGATCGCGACCCGCTCGATTCCGCGCGCGCGCGCGTGCGCTGCCGCGACCGCGACGTTGTTGAGCAAGCAAAAACCCATCGCGCCGGAGGGCCGCGCGTGATGTCCGGGCGGTCGCACTAGCGCGAGGCCGAAATCAGCGCGGCGCTCGAGCAGTGCGTCCGTGATCACGATCGCAGCGCCTGCGCCCGCTCGGGCTGCCGCGACCGACTGCTCGCTATAGAACGTGTCCTCGTCGAAGTAGCCAACCTGGCCGGCCGCCTGGCCCAGTTGAGCGAGATACGCTTCGTCGTGCACGCGGACGAGCTCGTCGTCCGTGGCGCTGCGTGTGGCGAGATCCGTTCGACGCAGGTCGAAGTCAGCGTGCGCGATCGCCGCCCGCGCCGCATGTAGGCGTTCCGGACGTTCGGGGTGGCCAGCGGGTGCGATGTGCTCACAGAACAGCGGGTCATCTACGAGCGCCAAGGTCTTTTGCATTGCCTGATTCCCTTCCGGACCGTGAGCCCAGGCTCGAGCCGGACGATGGTAGGAGAACGCACACACACTAACGCACTCTGTCGCTCGCGCCGGCCGAGAGTTTAGCGTGACCCGGCCTTTAGCTCTGCGCGGACAAGTAGTACCGTCGTCCCCAAAGCGCCGCTGGGCGTTTTCGTCGGAGCGCGGCCAGCCTCGGGATCCCGAGGTTCGAGCCAAAGGGGCCACAGGATGCGTTGGAAGATCATCATTGTAAACGCCGGTATCGTCGTTGTCGTCGGCCTGCTGACGTACGTGCTCTTGGCCACGTCACTGAACGACGTGCTCACCAATCAGACCGAACGTAAGCGGGAGGTCGCGCAGGCGTTGCGCGCTGCGAACGCGCAGTTGGCGCTCGACGCGCTGCGTATGGAGCGCTGGCTAGACGCCAATACGAGCGCGCCTTCACTACATGCGGCACTTGCCGGCGGCACGGCGGACGCTCGCAGCGAAGCGGCGACCGCGGAGGCCAATCGCCTACGCGATGCGGCGGTGAGCGAGCCACTATTTGCGAAGATGGCTCCGTCGTTGGTGCTGGTCGTCGACGCGCAGGGCGTCGCCGTCGGGCGCAACGGTTCGGCGTTGATGCGCGGGGAAAATGTGGCCGCCGCGTACCCCTCGTTGGCTGAGTCTTTGAAGAGCGGTCGTACCGCGAGCGCGCTCTGGATCAATCACAAGCGCCAAGAGCAAATGCTCGCCAGCTACGCACCGCTCCGCGCTGACAACGGCGCCGTGCTCGGTGCATTGGTGGTCGGCACGCCGCTCAATGACGAGCGGCTCACGCGCACCAGTGATTTGACCAGCGGTCACACGCTGTTCTTGGCCGCCGTCTCGGAGACGGTCGAGCTCGTCGCTGACAGCGCGGCGCCTGCTGGTGTGGTTGCCTCGGCCAATCAAGCGAACGTTACCGCAGCGTCCAAGCAGGCCCTCACTTCGGGGGGCGTCGTGACGGTCGAACTCGCCGGGGCGGGCAATTTGTTCGGTGCGGTGCCGCTGGACGGTTACTCCGGCGAAACGCGCGGCGTGATCATCGCGGCGGTTCCGGCGTCGCTGGTCGACAGCGTGCCGGGCCTGCTGTGGCCAGTGTTCGCGGTCGCTGGGCTCGGCGTGCTCTTGGTCGTCGTGGGTGGCACCTTGCTCGGCAACTACATCTCGGGTCCCGTCTCCGAACTCGAAGACGGCCTGCTGGCGATCATCAACGGCAACTCGGAGCTCCGCTTCCAGCTCGAGCACGATGAGTTGGGCGGCCTGGTGTTCCGCATCAATTCCTTGCTCAACGCCATGATGGGCGTGGCCGAGGACACCACGGACGAGCAGGGGCGACCGTCCCAAGGGCCGAGCGCGCGTGATTTTCAGGAAGCCCTGGCGGTCGACGAGAGCTCCGTGGCTGGAAGCGTGGATCCAAATGTCGCCACCTCGCTGGCCGCTGAAAATGCCGACCAGTATTACCGGCGCCTTTTCGACGAATACATCGCCGCCAAACGTCAGATCGGTGAACCGGTCGAGCACATCACGTTCGACGCGTTCGTAGGTCGGATCCGCACCAGCGAGGCCGAAACCTCGCAAAAGCACGGCAAGCCCGTGCGTTACCAGGTTCAGCTCCGCGGCAACGCGGTCGTGCTAATCGCCGTTCCCTTGTCCTGAGCGGGCGCTTTCCGTCTGCCAGCGCACCGGAGCGCTGGGACGAGGCGGCGTTTCGAGCTATATGCACGAGCCGGCGCGCGCCCAGCGCTCCTCCGCACGCCGCAATAGGACCATGGGAATTTTCGATTTTCTGAGCAAGAACAAGAGCGACCAGCCGCCGCGTCCATCGCAAAAAGAGATCGCGCGCCTGGAGCGTTTGCTGGGCAACAAGCTATCGCAGAACTTCGATCGCCAAGAGGCGATTCAAGAGCTCGGTCGCATGGGCACAGCGCAGGCGGCGTCCGCGTTGCTCAAGCGCTTCGATTGGGTGCTCGATCCTTCGATTACGGATCAAGAAGAGAAGGAATCCTGCATGCGCGGGATTGTCTCCGTGGGTGAGGACGCGCTCGAGCCGATCCGCGAGCATTGTCAAAAGGCCGAGAGCCTGACTTGGCCGCTCAAGGTGCTGCGAGCCATCGTCACGGACGAGGCTCAGGCCGCGCGTGAGCTCCTTTCAATTCTCCAAAAATTCGACACCGAGTACGTGCGCAACGCCGAACCGAAAGTGCAGCTGATTCAAGCGCTGGAGGCCTATCCGACGGAAGAAGTGCGGCTGGCAGTCGATCCGTTCCTCGGCGACATGAGCGAACCCGTTCGCTTCACCTCGGTGACCACGCTGTTTGCCATCAACGATCCCCAGAGCCTGCCATCCCTGGTCACTGCGCTCGAAACCGAAGAGTCGCGCCGCGTCCAGAACCGGATCGCTCAGGGCCTCGCGGACCGCGGCTGGTCCATCCCGGCCGAGTTTGCCGAGCGCACGAAGAAATCGCTGCCGCCGGGCTTCCGCTTGGTCGGGGACAAAGTACAGAAGGGCTGACGGCGCAAGCTCCGCCGTGCTCGCTCGAAGGCGCGCTCGGCGCCGCATTCGTACAAACGCAAAACGCCCCGCTTTCGGCGGGGCGTTTTGGCGTTCAGCCCTGATTGAGCGCGCCTTTCGCGCTCAATCAGGCAGTGAGCTTACTCACTGACCTTGTACTGGAACGGCAAGTACATATTGAAGCTCAGCGTCATCACTGAGTTGAAATGGAATTGCCGATCGTCGTTGGTGATCTTGTTGTCGGGGAACTTCTTGTCTTGCCCGCCGCCAGCCGTATCGAAGCCGCCCGTGTTCCAGGAGAAGGGCATGCCGCGGTACTCGAAGCCGATCGCGCTCCACTTATTGATGTAGAAGTTGAAGCCGAGACCGAAGGTCGGCGCGATCGCGGTACGACTCGCCATCGTGAAGACGCCCGAGCACTCTTCGCAGTTCTTGCGCTCGGTCAAGCCGACGAACGCCGGACCGCCGAAGAAGTACAGGTCCGTGTCCAGATAGATGCTCTGGAACAAGGCCAGCTTGCCGCGGAAGGGGACCACCGTCAGCTGCGGAGCGAGTACCCAGTCGATACTGCCGAGTTGCTTCTTGAAGTCCGGACCGAGGTTTACGGCCGTCAACTCCTCGTCGCGCGAGATGACGTTGTCGGCTCGTCGCTTCGCGTTCACCTCTTGAATCTGCTCGCTCAGGTGCGTCGGTAGGTGAGCAGCGCCGAACGCGCCCCATGCTCCGATCGCCAGCCAATCGACCAAGTGGTAGTTGAGCTTAGCGCCCACCAAAATCGTACGCTGATACTCATCCAAGAGAGTGAAGGAGACGGCCGGAGCCACCTCCAAACGCCCCTTGCGGTGCAAGCGCAGCTTGCGCACGGCCGGAGCGCCAGCGAGCGGCCCGGTGAGCAAGATCTGCTGCGCCTCAGCGCGCTCGGTGAAGGCGAAAAGTGCGAGCGCAGCAGCCAGCACGGACACCAGCCGCTTCGTAGTCTTCTGTTTCGTGGTCGTCATGCCTCGCCCTTTGCCCATCACTTCGGCAACCGGTAGTCGAACGAGAACGGGATGAAAATCGCAACACCAAACTGTGCTTGCACGTTGTTCGTCAGGCTCGTTTCGCCGTACCACGTCGACGGATTCTGCGCGACGGCAGGGATCGCCGATGTTTCGAGGTTCTCGAGCTTGTCGTTGAACACATAGTCACGCACTTCCATGACCGCGGCGAACCAGCGATTGAAGAAGATGCGCAAACCGAGGCCGGCATTGAAGGCCAGCTTCGGCTCGTACGCAAAGTTGCGATTGTCCGGGTCGATGACCGGGATCGGCCGGACGCTCATCGCGCCAACACCGCCCACCACGTATGCGTCGTAGTGGAAGATGAAGTCGCCGAAGCCGGCGAATTTGCCGTACGCCGGGACGTAGGTGAAGTTCAACGCAGCGCCCCACTGGTACTCAGTGAGGGGCACGGCGACGCGCGCGGCGCGCCGAACCTGCGCATTGAAGTCCTGGTCGACGTTGAAGGGCGCGTAGTACGAGCCGTTCACGCCGATCGCGAGGACGTTGGTGATGTAGTAATTGAGCGCGAGCACCGGAGCCGGGTGCCCGACGAACTGGTCGTTTAGGCTCGTCGACCAACCCGCTTGCAGCTCGAAGCGGCGAACGCGCAGCGCGAACGCTTGCTGCACCGCGAAGATCTGCTCCTTCAAGGGGCGAGCTGCCTCCTTGTCCATGTCCAGATTCGGACATGCGGCGGGATCGATCTTACAGATGTCGTCGAGGCCGGAGCCTGTCGGAGATTCTGTGGTTTCCTCGCCAGCATCACTGCCGGGAGTATCGCCAGCAGCGGTGGCATCAGCGGCATCACTGCCGGCCGTGGCGCTACCACTGGCGTCAGCGTCGAGCACGCCTTCGCTATCTTTTGCTGCCGCAGCTTTTCCGGCCACCGTGACCTTCCCTGCTTTGGCTTGCGCCCAGCTTTGCGCAGGGAATATGCCGAGGGCTACTGCCACGAGGAGCCCGATGGGACTTGACTTCATCGATGCCTCTTCCGCTTTCCCTTCAAAACGACGCATTGGGTCAGCGCGCGGTTCCAACACCGCAACCACTTGGAACTATTAAACAATTCCGCGAACCGGAAACGCCGGGGGACTATATCACGCTAAAAATCTTACAATCAACAAGCTAAAACTTTTTGACCCGAGATGAATTTCGATCATTGAGCAGCATCCCGACCGAGCTACTCAAATCACTCAGCCGCTTCACGGCCGAGTAAGGCCTCCACGAAGTCTGCCGGGGCAAACTCGTGGAGATCGTCGGGCCGTTCACCGAGACCGACGAAGCGAACTGGAAGACGAAGCGCGTTGGCGATTCCGAGCACCACGCCCCCTTTGGCAGTGCCATCGAGCTTAGTCAGCACGATGCCGGTGAGTGGGAGCGCTTCCTGAAATTCCCTTGCTTGAGCGAGAGCGTTTTGCCCGTTCGTCGCATCAATGACCAGCAATATTTCGTGCGGCGCGCCGGCCAGCGCTTTTTCAGCGGTCTTGGCGATCTTTTTCATTTCCGCCATCAGGTTCGACTTCGTGTGCAGTCGGCCTGCGGTGTCGGCGAGTACGACATCGACTCCCAATGTCTCCGCGCGCTTGATGGCGTCGAATACGACGCTGCCTGGGTCCGCGCCGTCCTTGCCGCGCACGACTTCACAGCCGATTCGATCGCCCCAAACGACCAACTGTTGCACGGCTGCCGCGCGAAACGTATCGCCAGCTGCGAGCAGGCACTGCTTGCCGTTGGCTTGGAGTTTGGTAGCAAGCTTGCCAATCGTGGTCGTCTTGCCGGCACCGTTGACGCCGACCAGGAGCACGACGGTGGGTTTATTGCGCAGTTCGAGCGGTCCGGCGGTTCCGTCGACCGAAACGATGCGTTCGGCCTCGGCACGCAGGGCGTCCCAGACCTTCTCGGGATCGGCGAGCTCGCCCTGGTTGAGCGCATCCTTCACGCGAGCGAGCAGTAAGGCGCTGGTCTCGGCGCCCACGTCCGAGCTCAGCAGGACTTCTTCGAGCTCACTGGCAATATCCGCGTTGAGTTCTTTCTTGCCCGAGAAGAGCGCGCGCAGGCGACCGAAGAAGCCCTCCGACGCACGCGCCTTCGACAAACCTTTGCGCAGCCCGTCGATGTCGCGCGGAGCTCGCGCGACGCCGCGAGTCGAAGGGGGAGGGGGGCGCGAAGCCAAGCCCGCCCCTTGCGCCACATCCGGCGACGCGGGTGTCACCTCTGGAGTCGGCTTGGCTACGGACGCTTGGGCTGCAGAGCCGGTCGCCGTGGCTGCGTGCTCTGCCGCTTGGCGCGCGCTAGTAGCGCGGTTGGGGGGCGGAGGCGGGTGACTTTTGGTAGAGCTCGGAGGAAGCTCCGCGGGCTGCCCTTTCTTGAGGAACAAGAAATAGACGGCGGCGACGGCGGCGACGGCAAGCGCGAGGAGAGCGTAAATCATAGCTGCTGACCGCGCTGGTGCGGCGTGTGGGCGGACTATAGAAACGCGCGCTTTGCTCCGTCAATGGGCTGACACTGTTTTCCATTTGGCCACGATGTAGGTCTAGTGTCTCGAGCGCGATCGGCTTTCAGCGCTTGCTTCGATTATGGGGCGGTTCCTGACCGAGCACGGCCTGTTCTTTTGCCTCGGACAGCGGGTCGGGGCCGAACGCGGCTTCGTCCAAGGCGCTCGCCCACGTAGCGACTTCACTGCGCTCGGTTCGGCGCGCGACCTCGCCGGGAGTTGCTTCACCGTGGCGCTCCCAGCCGCCATCGTGCGCGGCCCACTCGACAAAGCGGCTGAGCAGGGTGCGACGTCGCGAGATCAGGGACAACACGAGCGTGCCTGGTGGCGGCATGGGAGCTGCGAGGGGCGCGTGGAAGGGCGCGCGCACTTCCAGGGCGGCCCCGGGGCCGGCCGGCTCGGAGCTCTCCAGAGCGAAGACGCCTCGGTCGTCAGTGCGAGCCGTACGCAGCACGCCACTCGCGTCGAACGCAGGCAAGCGCAGGAGCACCACGGCGCCCGCGATCGGCGTGCCGTCGTGCGCGTCGAGCACCCTTCCGCGCCAGCCGCTGCGCAGATCGCCAACTTCGATCACGTCGACCGGCGCGCGCGCAAGATGACGTGGGGTGAGCGAACTCTGCCTGCGCTCGAGGCGCCGCGGCCGCTGCCAACCCAAGAGCAGCCATGAGCCGAGGAGCACGACGGCCGCGATCCACGCGACACGTCGCCAGGGGCTAGGCGGCAAAACTGGGATGGCCACAGACAGATCGGGACCCGAAAGCCACCAAGGAGAATCCGACGCGTAGTGCAGCTCGATCGGGCGGCTCTTGGCAGCGCTCTCGTCGAGCTGCAGATACAACTCTGCGCGACCTTCGCGGACGCGCGCGCTGCCCAGACTCACGCGCCCGCTGCGCGCTTCGACCGAACCGCTAGGCACTGCCCCCGCGACCGAGTGCACGCGGACGCGGAGCCGCACGCCGCTCTCGGGGTGGCTGGGAGCGACGGGTTCTGCGAGCGACAGCTCGGCCAAGGCGGTCGCTGTGGTGCGAGTCAGGGTGCGGCCTGCGCGCGTCGTCGGGCTGCCCGCAAATTCGGCGCTGATTTCCAGAGGCCCGGGCATGCCCAGCAGCTGGCTCGGAACACGGAACGACGCTGTGCTGCCGAGCTCTACGGATGAGACGCCCAGTGCTCGCGCGGCCTGCCCCTCGCGCTTCATGGTCAGCGAGATGCTGAGGTTCTCGAGTGGCTCGCCTGGCGCTAGCGCGGGCAGCGGCCTCGTCGCGAGCAGGAGCGTCTGGCTCTCGCGCTCGAGCGCGAGCACGCTCGGCGCAGGAGCGAACGCCATTTGCACGCTGCGGGTCCTGCTGTCGGCGACGACCTTACGGCTCGTCGCCGCGTACAGGCCATCGTCATCGACGAAGCTGAGCTCGAACTCGGCGTGCTCCGGCGTGCCCTCGAAGTGGACGCACAGCGAGCCTGCGCCATTGCTGCGTACGAGGTATGCGCCGTCGGCATTCGTTGGCAGCGAAGTGGTGCGCGATTGACAATCGCGAGCGGAGAGCCGGCCTGCGCCGAGCGGTTTGATCTGCAGTAGAGCGCCTGGCACGGCGTGGCCTGCGTCGTCGATTAGCCGCGCCTCGAGCTGGCTCGCGCCTGCCAACTGCGACGCGCTGGCCTCGATGGTCAGGCTGCCGGTGACTCGCAGTTGCACCCCTTCGGGGATCGCGACGCGTGTCGTTTCTGCCAGAGCTGCCGTCGCTGCGAGCAAGTAGGAGAGGGCCACACACCCCGCAGCGAAGCACGCCCGAATCCATGGCGCGGTCCGCCCTGTCGGTTCGAGACCTTCGTTTGGTCCGCCGGTCGGCGCCTGCACCGAATCATCATACATCGTGCATTGCGAAAAAGCCGCAAACCGAAATTTCGCCGCAGACTTGCGTCCTTCTTCACAAGTGGCTGAAGCAATTGCTCGCCGCGGTCGTCATATCAAGCAAGTTGAGCGCGAGTTACAGAAGGTCGCCGGAGCGCCTAATCCTCATGATACGGTGCCGTGTAATGCGTCGTCTCGGTTTGGCTGCGCTGCTCGTCGGCCTGGGGTTCATGGCTGCCCGTCCGGCGTTCGCCGAACCGGCCGCGGATGTGGATCGCTTGGTTCACAACTTGGCTAACGGCGCGGACTTCCGCATTCGAACCCAAGCCGCGCTGGCGCTGGGCGCGTCAAAGTCACGTCTCGCCGTCGAGCCGCTGTGCGCTGGCTTGGCGGATACGAATGCCACCGTGCGCGCGGCGTCCGCGGCGGCCCTCGGTCGCCTGCGCATGGGCGGGGCAGAGTGCCTGCAAAAGCGCTTGGCCAACGAGGCCAACGACACCGTGAAATCGGCGATCGTAAAGGCGCTCGACCCAGTATTTACGCCGGAAACCAAATACTACGTCGCGATCGGCAAGATCTCCGACAAGACCGGCCGCGGCGGGGACGAAGTCGACGTCATCGTGCACAATGCCATGGTCGCCGCGGCTGCTACTTTGCCCGTGTTCGCCCTGGCGCCCGCGGGGGAGACCTTGGCGGACGCCAAACGCCGCTTGGTCGGGCACTCGAGCGTAAAGCCAGTCTTCCTGGCGCCGCGTGTGCCCGTCCCGGACTACTCGGGGGGCAACCTGACGATTCGCATCGAGGTGGCGATGTTCAGCTACCCGGACAAATCCCTACTGGGAAGCTACACGACCAAGCTCACTCAACAGGGGGTTTCCTCCCCCGACAAAGACACAGAAGACGAACTGATCCGAGACACCGCGGCGCGAGCGTTCGAGAAGTTCACCGTTGCGGCAGCCCGCCTACCTTAGGGGTAGCCGTGGGCGTAGTTCATCGCGAGCGCGAAGCAGCGCGCTTCTTGCACCAAGCGCTGTTAAAGCTCTACTCTTGAGACCCTCCCTTTTCCCGCAAGGAGTCCCAGCACATGGGAGACGCCTCTTCGGCTCCGCCGGCCACGGGCCGGCACCAGCGACGCCTTCGTAATTACCTGCTCGATAGCCACTTTCAGCTCAAGTACACCGGGTACTTGGTGGGCATCGCGCTGCTATTCAGCGTCTCGCTCGGGTTGCTGATTTGGCGCACGAGCGTGGCGGTGATCGCGCAGAGTCACCAAGCGGTGCATCAAGGAGAGCAGGTCGTCGAGCGCGGTCGCCAAGTCGTCGCTGAAAGCCAAAAGGTCAGCGAGGTGGTGAAGATGAACATCATCAAGGACCCGGTGTACAGCGACAACCCGGCCTTGCTCGATGCCTTCAAGGCGGACGCGGACAAGCAAGACGAGCGGCTCAAAGCCCAACAACAAGCGCTCGAAGGGCAGGCGACGGCGCTCCGCGCTCAGGCTTCAGCGCTCACCGACAAGCAGCACGCGATGCTATACACGCTGGTCGGCGCGCTCTCGCTGCTAGTCATTCTGATCGGCTTCGCGGGCATCCTCGTCACGCACAAGGTGGCGGGCCCGATCTTCAAGATGAAGCGCCAGATCAGCGACGTCGGCAAGGGACGCTTGGCGATCCCTGGCAAGCTACGCAAGGGTGACGAGCTCGTCCACTTCTTCGATACGTTCGAAACGATGGTGCGCAACCTTCGTCGGCGCCAAGAAATCGAAATCGAAAAGCTCGACCGCGCGATCTCCACGATGGAGCCCAAGGCGGAGCCCGGTGAGCTCGAACCGCTCTATCAGCTGCGGAACGAGATGAAGGCTGCGCTGGATTATTGAGGCGCGCGGCGCTGGCTCGCGCCGGAGCGCGCGCCAAACAGTTCAGGCGCAGGCACGGAAATCCGTCGAGGTCAGCCGACTTTGGCAGGATCAGATCGCGAGGCTGCCAACGAGGCGCAGAGCTACGAGAGCTGAGCGAATAGGCGTACGCGATGCGCGGGGGAAGCGCGGGCGGCTCAGCGCTGCGGTGCGCCGCTAGGCCAAAAGTCTCAACAGCCGATCCCGCGCGCGTAACGCCGCGTGCCCCCCAGCTAGAATGCGGCGCGGATGTATTCGACTTGGGGTCGGCCGTCTTTCCAGGTGACGGAAGCGACGTCGAAGCGAATGTGATCGAAGTCTGGATGGAACTTGTAGTGGCGGCGCCAGAGGCGTTCGCCGGCGCGTTTGAGACGCGTGCGCTTCCAGCCGTCGACGCTGCCGAACGCCGACGTCCAGGACCCGCGGCTGCGCGTGCGTACTTCCACTAGGACCAACGTGCGGCCGTCTTGGACCAAGAGATCGATCTCCAGGTAGTTTACGCGCAAGTTGGCCGCGAGCACGCGGAGACCGCGTGCTTCGAGCCAATCACGAACAGCTCTTTCCGCGGCGAGGCCTAGCCCGC
>Ga0247760_1000141_pt1 | contig 75662 bp, 54 predicted proteins | sample UWRJL171409R4_FD_179936 | JGI IMG/M metagenome (GOLD analysis project Ga0247760, IMG submission 179936) | Plant litter microbial communities from Arlington Agricultural Research Station in Wisconsin, United States - UWRJ-L171-409R-4 | ecosystem: Environmental > Terrestrial > Plant litter >... | reverse complement strand
GCTCTGTGCTAAAAGTCACTGGAGAACTTCATTACAACTCGCGCAAATCAAGGTCTAGCTTGGAAATCCATGTGCATTGGAATTGCAAAGTAAGTCTCGCGGCATCAAGATTCTCAAATCAACTCCACAACTCCCCTATCATGCCCAATGCTCCAATTCTGTCGTTTCAGCGCGGCTGTCTGTTCTAGACATGCTTTTTCCTTTATCCCAAAACGTATTCCAATAAAATGCCTAACCGTTGCCAGATGCCAAAGCAAAAGTCAACCAAGTCCAGCGCCATATGCCTTCCAATGCTCCTGGCATTTCCCTAGTCCCGATTTGCTAGGTCTGCCAAGAATCTCGAGCTAGAGATAGAAGAAGAAGATTCGTTCAGTCCTCCAGGGGAGATGGAGATGGAGATGGAGATGGGACCGGTAGCGGCCTCCTATCTCACCCGGATGCTGACCTTCCTCGTCTCGCAGGAAGAGCACCTTTCGTGACCGCAATTGTGGCAGGCAGCTCCGCCATTCATTTTGACCCCTCGAGTACCACACTCGTCGCAATCCCACACCCAAACCCTGACGGTTTGCCCTTGCTAGTGGAAAGTTAGCACAACAATTTACCGCATTGGTAGGCAAGGGAGTGTCTCAGTACTAGCCTTCGGCATGTTGAGGTTAGGGCTCTGATATTCCTCAAGAATTATTGTGTGGCCGTCCTGCTGACCGATCGATATAAAGTCGTTATCGGGGACGAACCCTGCGTCGGTGGAGGTACTCTCGCGCAGCGATAGGAGTAGATCAGTGTCTTCCTCTTCGTAATCGCACTGCTCCTCCGCATAATGTCAGCAACTTCACCCTCCAGGAATCTTGACACGGACATCACCCGGGAGCCGTACCTGGACTGGCCACCTGCAGCCAATACACAATGCGCTCAACCCCGGCTTGATTCTTGCAGTGGCAACAAAAAGGAGGCGAAGCAATGAGCTGGGATTATGCTGGGCTATTAATTCACAGCCCTTTTCCACTTCGGCGCTGTCTCGAGCCATTGCGCAACGTCAATGACTTTCAGTCGTGGACAGCAAATACTGGAGTCAAGCACAACCGGGCAGAGAATCTGGCACCTTGATATGAGCCTAAGCGGGACCAAGGGCGGACGGTGGTCCAGTGAGGGTGCAGTGAGAAAGCACCTGTGACTGCTTTTACGAAGGAGCGGAAGCCAGAATTGCACAAAGACTCCAGATCGATGAATGTTGGGTCGAATCGTGGAGGAACTCAAGGGAAAAACCACGCTATATTTTGCTTTGTTGGCAACATCACAACATTGAGTGCTAGCTCCCCGCAGCCAAGCAGCCCGAGAGCCTAATACAGCATAACATCGACCGGATCATGCGGCATCTTTCTGCCCAGTCTACACTTGGGTGATCCAGCTGGGGATAACGGCGACATGTTGGCAGCGTGTTGGCGGCGTGTTGGCACGGTACTACCGGAGGTGCTTTGCCAAGGGAGGGCCGAATGACCCAAAAAAGGCAAAGGGGGAAGGAAAGGGGGGGTGAAAGAGGAAAGGAACGGAGACGGCGCGGTGCTGAATGGACATGGATGGGGACACGGTGCCCTTCGGGGCAAAACGATGGACTGCGTCAACCATGGCAAAGATGTGCTCTCAGCGTGTCGTTTCAGTCGAGGCAGGTGGTCGTGCGTCAGGCAAGAGGACAGTTCAGCGCCACAGAAGACCTGATCCGACTTCAGAGCGCCACCCCGGGACCTGTGGGGCCGCCAACACAGTGACAATAGGGGGAGCCGGGTCGAGAATGTGTAGGAAGGTTTTTCTTAGGCCCCAGCCGCGTCATAGGTCTCATCGGTTGGGTTGGAGGATTGAATGACAGAAAGAGACATGGGCAAACCGCGGGTATGGCGCCGACCTGGAGGTAACAGCCAGGTATCCAGCTTTGCGTCAGACAGTCAGCAGCACGCTCGACGGCAGGGCCCCGAAGCCCGACAGCATCTGGCAGGCGCTGGGCACCAAGGACAAGCTTGCCTGGGGTTCGATTCGAGGCGAGACGTCAAGGAGAAGAGAGAAAGAAGAGAGGGTGCCAGGGGGGTAAATGGAAAAACCACCCAGTTGAGAGGTGGTGGGAATTTGAATGGCTATTGCGAGAGTGTGCAATGGCGAGAAAAGGAGGAGCTCCGACTCAATCCCGACACTGTCCCGGCTGGAGGTGCCTGGAAGAAATCGGTCGATGAGGGCGCCAAATTCTAGACCGGTCGGTCCGAATTTTCAAAATCAGCAACACCAGGTGGCCGATGACTATATAACAAGCCACTACATCAATTTTCTTGGCCGAGGCCACCAAAGGGGCGGTGCAGGAAACCGACGGTGATGTACGGCGGGGTGGTGTGTGACACCCGACGCTAGTGTGGCTGAGACTGCGAATGGATCTTGGAGGAGACCGGAGAAATCTTCGCTGACTTCTGCGCAAGCCATAAAATTGACAACGAGTTTACGGTCTCGTGATCTTTTGAAAGCCGCGGAACTAAGTTCAGGATCACGGAAAAGCGCAAACATGACTATTCTGAGCCACCGCAATCCTCGCCGTTGTGCAGGACAGTTTCAAACCATCTTCCGGACGCCCTGAACCACCAAAAAAAACACCCCTTTTCAGAGAAGGCTCCGGATGCCCAGTCCAGTTCTCGGATTGCCGTTTCCGTTGACTGTGGCTTTGCCGGCCGAGATGTGTGTGTAGCACGGCATGAAAGGGCGCATGAGGATTGGTTGATTGCTTTTTCTGTAGGCGGTGTAGACCACTCCTTCCCACCAATTCCCCCCCACCAAACTCCTCTTGACCAATTCACCTTTCCCTGGTTTAGTTGCTGCATGGGGGTTGCAGATTGAGCCTTGAAGATGGTGCGACACGGGGGAGGCAGCCAGCAAGATCCCTCTATCGGCTTCGCCGCAGCCTTTCTAGGCAAAATCGTACGACCTGCCACTACCGCGGAGTCTGAACGAAGTAATGGGCAGACGAGCAGATGGTCCAAATAGAGCAGGCTGAGGCGCTGAGCAAGACGATGAAACATTTGGATTGGTACGTAGGTAGGTAATCTGAAATACCCAACCCCTCCTTTAGTGCGGGGGAAGTAAAAACTTCTCGGTAGGGGTAACGGTAATAATTGGAATCATCGAACTCAGGACGACGGACCTTCCTCCAATTCTTTCCCCGGGCCGAACCTTCAGTTGACGGATGTCCAGCGGGACCGGACCCACCATCCCAAAAGACCCCTACTTGAAGTGCGATCATGTGATAATTAGTGCGACACACCCCATGTGGGCGTCTGCACTCCACTGCTCAACAGGTGCACCTCCCCACACTCAAATCAACGTGAGGAAATCCAGATATTTATTCTCTTCGGGCAACAAAACGAGAGCGCGATATTGATAACTCAACTGACCACCCCCGAACATTGGGCTCCATTTTGCTTCTTGTTTCACGAGGCCATCGCATTGGGGGCCAATACCTCTATTGGTATGTGAACCAACAGATCTTTTTCATCGCCGTGTTTTTTAAGTTCTAGCAATTTTTGATAAGTTTGAGTCCTATTAAAACCAGAAGGGAACCCCCTTTTGATATTTTTGAATACTTGCAGCCTTCGTCAGTGTACCGTGTTCTTTAATATTCATTCCGTTCCCCAACTCCATGATGAAGGGTTGTCATATTGCTGTGTAGGGGTAAAAATCCAGGTCCTCAGCATAAGCATATGGCTTCCCAAGACGCAATGGACTGCCAATTCTCATCCTGCAGGGCGTCCTTGTCGATCAAGCCCAATCCAATACGCGTATAAACGCACAGGGACATATCCCTACCCTCCTCATCAACCCAAGAAACCCTTGTCTGATTGCCCGCCCCGCTCGCGCTCTTGTTTATTGCCGGCTTAACTAATATCACGTTCAAAAACTGCGACTCCTCCCAGGGACGCTCCCACATGGGATCCCGGTCTTTGAATTGTTCATAGCGGTCCCGTCCGGCAAATGAGAGTACAATGACTTCGTGGTATTCGCCAATCCTGTCTCCGATTCTCTAGTATAAGCCGTCGCCTTCGACAAACCCGCACATGTCGCCGGACCTATTTACCAAAGGAAAGGCGACCGTAAATGGAGCAACCTGATTGATTAATTTTGCGTAAACAATCCGTTCATAAAGTCGGCGGTGAAGAACTTTAACGGGGCTTTCAAGGTGGCGAAAAGAAGACACTGAGATGGGAGAGCCTCGCTTGCTCTTGTTCCGAGATATCTATCCAACAAAACTAGTGTGGAATCTCCGCAAAGTCCAGCAATCCAGTTCAATGTCCGAGTTGGACGGCTGCTAGCGTTATGCGCCGAAAGATGAGTGTTGTGTTCTGCGCGTTCATCTGACCCCGTATCTTCTGGGCCTTCTAGCTTAGGTGGCCCTATATTATCAAGTTAGTTAAAAGCTTCGAGGGGCCGGGGACGACGTCTTACTCATGTCGTTGGCTCCAATGCGATCAGGGCGGAAACCCATCCCAGGCTCATTGATGTACCAGTGAATCCAGGTCTGGTCCCGCTGCCACTGCCAGCTCTCTTCAAGTGACCCGCTCGCTGCCATATCGATCGCTCCTCCCATGCACGAGGCCCAACTCCAAGACGGAAAGGGCTTCCTCGGGATGGTCGGTAAGGGCATCCACAGGATGGCCCAGTCAAACATCGCTTAAGGCAGTCCGCACCAGAACTCTGTGAACACTTTATCTACATCATTATGAAGCATCCCTAGAATTCTAGCAAAAGCGTTAAGGATGTCGGACTTGAACGATATCTGTCGTGAGGTGAAAGCTTTAATGTGTTCGTTATACCGACTTTGGGGGTTCACGGACCTAGAGCGACCAAGAGCGTGTAATTCCCGTCAAGGGATAAAGTGCTCGGTCTTAGCAATAACATCTTCAGGCTAGAGGGATTCGCGATATTAGAAGTAGGTGAAGCCGCTGAGAAAGATAAGGCAGCGTGCCGAGAGGTATCTTTTTGGTACCTAATTATCTCACGATGATTAATGTTAACTCGTCGGCCGGGGAAGCTCGGCCTAGAATAGAAGCACGTCGTACATCTATGCCCTTGTCACGTAGGGGCTCCTTTTAAGGTCCTCTTCAAAATCTGGTAGAACTCCAAGAGTGATGGCGCCGGACCTTACGACATTCTCAGTCCGTTTTAAGATGTCGTTGCTCTCCATCTAGATAGTCTGGCGTTAGCATGTCCGCCAGAGGTAGCGATAATCGTTAGAGCTACCTTGTTATATATTTCTCCTATAAAAAGATTAAAAGACTTTTTTATTACTTTATCGCCTTAGATAATGCAAAGGGTATCGACTTAGAGAAACTGAAACCTAAGCTGTTGTGTGACTTATATAGCATCTTAAAGGGTTTAGAGTAGCCTCATTTTAAGTCAAGTGACTGGCTTTTGGAACACCTCCACATTTGGAACACCAGTCCCCATATATAACCATGAAAGTCAGGGCCGCGTAATGAACTAAGCAAAATTACTAAATAAAAACTAAAAAGAGTAAGAAATACCCGCTTAGTAGTTTACTAAGGATATATATACATTTTTAATTTTTAGCTACTTAAGGTAGGTTTATTTCACTTTTAAAGTTAGAAATTTTCACTTACTAGCAAATTCTATATATAACTCTAAGTTTTGTTTTTTGTTATTTACTTTTATAATATTAAGCAAATAAATATATAATGAATACGGCTAACTCCATAAAGGTTAGTAGTATCTAAATATTTGTTTTATATAATATTGAACTACATATATTGTTATTAAATATACGATGATTTTGAATCTTATTAAATTTTATATAGTAGGTTTTTTAACCTTTATAATCTTGGTAATTAAATAAGAGATATATATGTAAGTTTAATCTTACTTTTTCCTTACTTCTTAGTAATATAACCCTATTCTTTACGTAATTTTAAACTGTAGCAAGAAGCTTTTATTTTAGAAAAACAAAACCTAGAGATATATATAGGATTTACTAGTAAGCGAAAATTTCCAACTTCAAAGTTAAATAAAACTATACTAAGTAACTGAAAATAGAAAACTAAATATATATCTATAATAAACTATTAGTAAGGTATTTTTCACCAATTTTAGTTTTTATTTAGTAATTTCGCTTAATGAATTACACGACCCTGGTTTTCAGGGTTATATATGGGGATTAGTGTTCCAAATGCGGGGGTGTTCCAAAAGCTAGTCACTTGACTTACTAAAGAGGCTTTCTTCCAGGAATAAATGAGAGTTAGGTTACTTTATAATAAGATAGTTTATATCACCTTATATATAGCTTAAGGTAATTTATTCAATGTCTGCTGGTAATATTATTAAGCACTGCTATATCATATTAGTAATAATGAGGCTAGTTAATCTTAAAATCTTTACGTTATTTAAGACTGTATTAAATGCCTTTATGCACTGTAATTTATAATGCTATCTGTAACGTGTAATTTATTTCTACAGTTATTGAACTTCAGGAGCCCACAGGCCTATAAAACAGAGCTGTGGCTCAGAGGAAGAAGTGCTGTACTGGTCTAAGCCGACAACGGCGCCGTAAGCGCTGTAGGAATAGGACAGCAGAGCTTAGTAAAGTGCTAAAAGAAGCAAACAAGACCTGTATTACAGAGCAGTGCCACTGTAGATACAGCGAATATTAACGCTAGAAACAAAAGGATCCGGAAAGCAGTGCCTTATGTAATAACTTGAATTGAGTAGAGTTGCTTGCTTTAGCAAGCCTGTAGTACAGTACCTGCAGAGCTATATAATACTATAGCTACAAAGAGGAATGCAAAGCACTGAGTTAGTGTACAGTGTTACTATACAACAGCAGAGCTTAGTAAGTTGCTGAGGGAAGCGAAGCATAGACCTGTAGTACAGTGCCTGTAAAGCAGTTACAGTAGACTTACAGTAGGTATATAACGACCCTGCAGGCCGTCACCTGGGCCGGTACGGCCCGACGAATTCCCTACAGGTTGAACAGTGCAGAAATGCAGTACATACGGTGCTGCGCACTGGGCCAGGGGTGCAAAGACCTGAAGCCCTTACGACTAATTAAAAGGTGCTCTGTTACAGAGCAAGAGAGCAGACAGAGCAGTTACTCTGTTTACTCTGTCGCCAAGCTAGGGAGCAGACAGAGCAAGGTATAGAGGTACCTTCCAAGTCAGGTAGTATAAATAGTTATTATCGTAACTACAATAACCGTAAGGAACTTCTCATTCTTTACGCTAATATTTAATTATTCATTTATGTCCTACTATTTAAACTTACCTTTATATATTATAGTGATAACGACTTACAGTAATATTAAACCCCTTATTTAGAAATACTAGCTTAATAAGCTGTGTTCAGAACGTCCCTTAACCTTTAACGTCCTGCCATACGTTCTGTCTTAACCCACGCTAATCCTCTTAAAGCCTGTGTTAGGTGCAGGTTATAATATAATATTAACGTCTTAATTCTAAACACTATTTATTAAACTCCTAGATATCCTTTCCCTCCTATTACTATATTAGCACTACCTCCTCTCTATAACCCGTTAACGGGAAATAACAACCTTTCTAACGATATCCCAATACCTGATATTACTCTTATTAACTAAGAGGCAGAAACTTAGGATAAAGACAAACTTTCCCGTATAAAGCTTATTAAAGCTTTCTAAACCTATAGAGTGTCTATAGTTACGACAATTAGAAACGCGTTAACTACCTAGCAATCGTCTAGGAACCTTAAGACAGGTTAGCCACTTAAGTTTACTAGTAAAAGTACTGACTTATCTATTTAACTTACTTATATAAAGCGCGATTTCTAACTTTAAAGAATCACTACGGTAGATCGGAAGGTCTTTTATACTATAAGTTAGCTTAAGGGTAATCCTAACCTCTAGTTCTTAGTAATTATTAAAGACTATTTAAACTCTATCCTTATAGAATAAAGAACTATTACAACTAAAGTATTTAATAAACACGAAGGATAAGTTAACTTCGAAACCGAAATTACTAAGATATATAACGTTTAAGATAAGTAAAAGTAAGCTAAGGACCGCTTAGAGAAGCTAATATAGCTGTTTTTAATAATTACTTACTTATCTACCTTTAACTATAACTAGTATCGAGTTAAATAGGATAAATCGGCTTTAAAGTTTCACTTTTATAAAGGCTTAAAGGATAACATTAAGGATAAGCTTTATAAGAAAGACTAATACTTATTCGACTTCAATTAATACGCTGCTAAAGTTATTATCATTAATAACTAGCTATTCAAACGTAAGTTGGAAAAAAAGGGCTAGTACTAGCGGGGTACTCCTCTTGTAATTAACGGAAAGAATATACTAAAGCTGTTCTATGTTAACTACTAACATTAAAGTACTATGTATAGCACTTACTTTAAATTAATAGATATTAGTATAGTAAATCGCTAGAACTAGCGTAATCGCAATAAGCTATAACAATAATAACAGTAAAAGCTACATAAGGACATATCCTAGGTTTAATACTTTGTTACACAGTAGGGTTCCACAGGCCTGTAGTACAGGCCTGTTGCTCAGAGGAAGTAAAGCGGTACTGTTCCAAGCCAACTACAGGGCTAGAAGCGCTGTAGGAAGCCAAAGAAGGCCTGAGGTACAGAGGCAGTGCCTCTGTATATGACTGAATGAGTGGTGTAAATTGCTTACTTATAGAAGGCTAGATACAGGAGAGGAGAGGGCCTTTGTAGGCTGTGGTCGGCTTCCAGAGCCTTCTATCTACTATACAGAATTGGAATAGTAGCCGTAGGCCACGTAAGTGCTTTTATAACTCACTGGGTTCCAGAGGCTTCCACAGCTCCGCTGTGGCAACTGGAATCCAGTGGAAACTGGTGGAATTCAGGAGGTGAAACCCTCTGATTCTAGGGGGTTCCAGAGGGTTCGGCGCAGTGCGCCGACCCAGTGGACCCACTGGGGCTAGAAACCAACATACTTTAACTGCGATAAGAAAAGCTATATAACACGATAATGCCCTTTACTAAAGTAAGTCGGTTAGAAACTAATCTTAAATAGAGGAAAACATGTTAGGTTTAACTTTAAGGACGTTTATATTAGGATAGTAGGTAACGAAAAAGACTATATTTAGATAAGTAAATGTGATTTAGGAAATAAAGGACATGAAGAAGAGGAGGAACTTTAAGATATAATATATTTAGTCCTTAAAAGAATTTTAAAAAAGTTAGTTACAGAGGTGTAAGCTGCTATAAACTAGCTTTAAAGTAGAAACTTAAGATAATTAGAAGTATAAGTCGTTACAGACTAACTTTAAGAAGAAACGTTCTAAGTAACTGTTACAGGCTTTAAAAACCTTATACTGTAAATCTAAAAACTAAAGAAGTCTAAGAAGGACTTTAACTTAGACCTTATTAAGATAGTAAAGGAAGTTAAGAAACTAGCCTTTTAGGTTACCTAAGTAGTAAAGTAAGCTCTAAAAGCAAAAGGGAGCAGATTAAAAGGATTAAGTTAGAAAAGTGGAAACTCTTTTCTTCTATACCTCTTAAAACTCTTAAGCATTTTAAGCACATTAAGTAAATTAGTACCTTTACCTCATTAAAGGAAAGGTAGTTTAAATAGTTACCCCGCTTTAAGGTTAGTGTATTTAGGATTAGTACTTTAATAATCTCCTAAGAAGATAAGAAATAGATATATTAATGAAAGGTTTAAGAGCTAAAAAATAGATATTAAAAACTAATAGATAAATAGAAGACTTATAAGTTAAGGGCTTTAGAATAGAGTCTAAAGATAAGGTAGTTAATATTAGCTTATTAAAGAGGACTATTTTATAGAAGAATAAGTTAAGATACTATTACCTAAATTTTAAAAAGAAATTTGGGAAAAACAATATATACAGAAGCAAGTAGCTGAGGAAATGAAGCAAAGTATTACCCCCCTTATTCTATACTTTTTAACCTTAGTACCTACAGTTTATATTAACTATCTTAACTATAAAGACTTACTGTAAATTAACTGTGTGTATAATAACTATACTCTTAATTAGTACTGTGGGCTTAAAGCCCTTTATAACTATTTCCTTAACGTAAGAAGATAAGACCGTACTGTTGCTAAGGTAGAAATGGGGTTAGCTTATTATTAGGTTTCTTACGCCCTAATAAGAGGATTTAATAATAGTAGTACACGAAAAATCACTGTAATTAACTAAGCTCTTACTACTTATTAGCAAGGAGCTTTGCTTAACAGTTATCTAATCATAACATACTTAATCTACCTTAAAGGAAAGGTTAAAGCGTAATAGAAATAAGCAGATTGCAGATAAATCTAAAAGTAAGAGGATATTATTAAGATCTAATCTTATAAAGCGTATAATTAGCTTACTAAGGACTTACGGAATATTATTCCGTTTAAAGTTAATTAGACCTTAAGACGCGAAAACTTAAAAAATGTTAATGGATAAGTTTACTAAAGTTACCTATTTTTCTAAAAGGAGTTGGGAAAAGATTACTAACCTTCTGTAAGGGCTGAAAACTAATAGTTCACTAGTTAGTAAAAACCTTAAGAAGAAGAAGAGGTATTTAAAGGTTAAGTTAAATAAGACTTTAAAGATAGATAATTACTATAACGTAAATGTAAAAGAAGTAAAAGTATTATTCTATTTATATCAACTTAACAGACAGATTAAGGAGGTTATTTAAGGTAAAAGCAGTAATTAATAGCGGGAGTGTTTTTAACTTAATATACCTTACGTTAGTTAACTGAAGGAAACTCCCTATTAAGAAATATAACAAGGTTATTCTTATTCGAAATGGAGAAGGAGGCTTATACTAATATAATAATAAGAAATTTACTTATTACTTATTACTTTTAATTAAAGTAAATAAGGACGAATAATAAGTAGACTTTAACGTTACGTTAATAATAAAGTATAATATAATTCTAAGTTCACCTTAGTTAGAGAAATATAATCCTGCAATTTTTAAAGGAGTAGCTACCTTACCTTTAGTAAGTCCCTTAACTGTAATTACTGTTTAGGAAAGGTTAAAAGAGTACTAAACCGCTCTAAAGATACGTAAAACACTTAAAAACATATTAAACTCTTAAAACTAAGTATAGTTTAAGGTAAGTTTATTAAGATAGTTAAAAGGTTAAAGAGCTTACCGTATAACTTAAATAACGATTCAGAAAGTAAAAAGAAGTAAGAAATTAATTTATAAATAAGTAAAGAAGTTAACTTATCTAAGGTACTTACAGAATACAAGAAGTATACCTTATTTTGAAAAAAGATACTGTAATTACTAAATTATAGATTATAAGATTATAAGATTAAGTTAAAGTTAAGAGTAAAGTTCTATAGCTTTTAACTTTACTACTTAAACTCTTAATAAGCTAAAGCCTTAAGGGAGTATATTGATAAAAACTTAAAAAACAGATTTATTGTAAAATCCCAGTCCTTAATAAGGTACTTAATACTATTTATCTTAAGGAAGGAAGACAGTAAGCTTTACATAGTCGTTAATTACTAAACGTTAAATAAGGATATAATTAAGAATCGCTACTTATTACTATTTATTACAAAGATATAAAAGTAGATTATTAAAGTAAATTAGTTCTTTAGCCTTAACTTTCTTATAAGGTTTAACTACATTAGAGTAAAGGAAGAGGATAAGTATAAGACAGCCTTTTGGACTTATAACAGATATTACTAATATTATATTATGTTAAACTTCAGGAACCCACAGGGCTGTAGTACAGCGGCTGTGGCTCAGAGGAAGAAGTGCAGTACTGGTCCAAGCTGTAGTACAGTGCCTACGGCACTGTAGGAAGCAAACGAAGGCCTGAATTACAGGGCAGTGCCACTGTAAATAAGGGTGTTGCAGCGAATATTAACGCTGGAAACAAGAGGATCCAAAAGGAAGTGCCTTGTACAATGACTGGAATGGAGTAGAATTGCTTAACTAGAATTAGATACAGGAGAGGAGAGGGCCTGTTATAGGCTGTGGGAGGCTTCTGGAAGAATTCCAGAGCCTTCTGTAAAGTGGAACTAACTAATACAATAGTGGAATAGTATTGTTCTAAACCATTCTACGTGGTTCTGTTGACGTAGTGGCTGACGTGGCTACTGTGATGTTCTAGTTGATTCAGGGGGTTCCACCCCCTTGAATTCCAGAAGGTTCGGAGTAGTCTAGGGGCTCTAAGGGGCCTTGGAGTGGGTTGGAATCTTCTGGAACCCTCTAGTGTTCCAGAAGATTCGGCTGGTGGTTTCGGGATACGCAACCACATTACAGGGTACCGGGTACAGGGTACTCAGTGGCTAGAAAAATTAACATATTATACTTATAAGATTAATAAACGCCCTTATGACCTTTTAAGGCCTTATCAATAATGTTCTTTACCCTTTTCTCGATAAGTTTATCTTTATATATTTAAATAACGTTTTAGTTTACCCTAAAACTTTAGAAAAATACTAAAAATATATACGATAAGTTCTAATAGCTCTTAAAAAGGCAAAACTAACAGTAAACCTAAAAAAGAGCTACTTCCACGTTTAAGAATTAAATTATTTAAAGTTTAAAGTAACTTCCAAAAAGCTTAAAATTTAATTAAAGAAGATAGTAGTAATTAAAGATTAACTTACTTTGAAGAATTAAAAAGAGTTATAAGCTTTTATTAGCTTTGTAAACTTTTATCGTTATTTTATTAAGTACTTTACGAAAATCGTAAGATTACTTTACAAATTTACAGGTAAAGGGAAGCTGTTTAAGTAAATTAGTAGATAATAGAAGGTGTTTAAAGACCTTAAATACACCTTTATTACAGTACTAATCTTAACCTTTCCCGATTTTTTAAAGCTTTTTTAAATCAAGACAGACTTTTTAGAATTCGTAATCGGTAGAGAACTTAGCTAAGTCTAAGACGACAGGAAACGATATCTAATTACCTTTTTATCGAAAGAGATCTATAAATTAGCTTTATAATACTTAATTTATAATAAGGAACTAATAGTAATTATTTAATGCTTTACTAAATAAGCACTATACTTAAGTAGTATAAAGGAACTAGTTTAAGTCTTTTTCGATTATAATAACTTCCGGTATTTCTTAACGAAGGAACTTAACTTTTAATAAACATAATAAGTAGAATTAATAGCTCTATTCTACTTCTAAATCTATTATATTAAAGGGAAAGATAATAAGTAAGCTAATACTTTCAATTAAAGATAAGACTATAAAGATACTAACTTAGTCTTAATCCTTATTATTATATTTAACAAAACTAAGAATAATATACTAGAATATACACCTTAAGTGTTAGAAAATTAAACGTTAGAATAAACTATTAGTATCTATATAAATATTACAACCTGCACCCAACACAGGCCTTAAGAGGACTGGCGCAGGTTAAGACAGAACGTATAGCAGGACGCTAACAGGTAAGGGGCGTTCCGAAAACGGCTTATTAAGCTAGCACTCCTAGACGGGGGGTTTAATGTCACTATAAGTCGCTATTATTATAACGTATAAAGGTGAGTCTGAATAGTAGGATATAAATAAACAATTAAATATTAGCGTGAGGAACTAGAGTCCCTTACAGTGGTTATAGGCATAACTATAGCTATCTATACTAACTAACTGGGAGGTACTTCACACCTTACTTGTAGTGCTGTAAGTGCTTGTTATACAAGCACTTTACACTATATAAGCGTTCTGCTTATAAGGTTTCTCTTACTTATAATGTAAATACTTAACATACTGTAAATAGCACCTTATTAATCGTAAGGGCTTTAGGTCTTTACACCCCTAGCCTAATACGTCTAGACAGTATGCACCGTCTTCCTATACTGTTCCTTTTATAAGGGATTCGTTAGGCCGCCCCGGCCTAAGTGTCAGCCTGTAGGGTCGTCACACAATTCCCCCTCTTTAACGTTCTTTTTCCATAAAGAACTTAAAAGGTAAGTTTCTCCTTTCACCACTTCACTATATAATAAGTGTCCGGCTCCCAGGTTTTAAAACGGGAATAGAGTAAGAGTATTAATCACTATCTAAACCTTATAACCTATATACACGCGTTTAATAGCGAAATATCCCCTTATTCTTCTTATAAATCTGCTAACCCTCTACTTATCTGTCAGGTTTTAAACCGGTTTAATAGTTACGACCACTATTTAAAGAGGTATTAGCCTTCCTAATATAACGCTTTTAATATTAATAAAGTAAAGTTAAAGGCTCTTCTTATTAAAAAGCAGAACCTTAACTCGTAAGTCGAATCTGTTACTTAGCAGCTCTATAAAGCCACTACTAAGCTCTAAAAGGCGTTAGCACGTTTAACACACCTTTACAAACAGTAGTCTCGCCTTAAAGACTAAGCTGTAAAAACGTTTAGTTATAAAGCGGAGTTATTAAAGTTCCAGGAGAGTGAGGAGGTTAAGTTAAACGCTCCTCTTAAAGACGTAAAGTCTTTCAACTAGGGGAACTTTCTAACAGAGTCCCTACAGCAAATGGTCGCTTCGTAACTTAGTTTATAACTGCCTTCTTCAGTAGGTTCAGCGCTTACGAGAGCCTTAATGACTTTTTTACTTATTCTTCTTTTACTAACTTCTTTCCTTAACAGCACTCATTTTTTATACGGAGCTTTACCGGGAGCTCTGGAAGCCCAGCCTCCTTATTAAGTCTAAGGTCCTTATAACCTATAGCTAAAGGTTTTAATAAATGTCCTTCCGTACCTACTAAGGAGTTTCCTACTACTTCTTAAGCTTTAAGTCTTACAGTAATCTTACTTTTCAGTATAGTAATTTAAATATCAGATCTTATCTTATTTCTAATTCTTATTATTAGTTTTAATCAGTTTAGATTTTTCCAGTAGAATTCTGTAATTAAGTCTAAGCATTTAAGATTTTTAACTGGCTCCTATAAGTTACTTTTAAGGCCGTAATCTAACCACTTAACAAGATACTTAAACGTATTCTTTCCTTTCCTTAAATCTATAATTTCCTTAACGTTATACTTATCCTTATTAGCGTTAATCTCAATCTTCTTTTCTAAAGGAACTCTTTTTAAGGCAGGTTCTAAAAGTAAGATGTGGAAAACCTTAATCCGCACCTTTATACTAGCGGGTAGGTTTAGTTTGTAATTAAAGGTAGCAACCTTTTTCTTAATTTGGAACGGTCTATACCTTTTAAAGTTAAACTTCTTACTAAATCGTTTCAAATGCAGGTTTTGTGAAAAAAGGTAAACGTAATCCCCCTCCTAAAGAGTTAGTCCCTTAACTTATTCGCTATTATAATAAAGTCCTTTCTTAAATATTAATTACTTAATTTAGTATTTATTAGTAAACTTCTTCATTCGTTTATATATAAACTTAAGTTCGGCTTATAGGTGGTTATATAATTCTTATATCCAGTTTACATAAACTGCAGCTTAGGGGGCATTAGTAGGCGGGCCTTAACGGAGCTTAAGCTCCTTACCGTAATTAGTGAAAAACAGTAATATACCTGTTAACTTAACTGGTATTATATTATAAGCTATCTATACTGTTAGTAATAGCTTAAACTAATTATCTTATTTAAAATTAATGTAAGCTTAAAGATACGTTATAAGTATCTAGTTAACTCGCTTCATTTAACTATCTATCTGTAAGTGGAAAGCTGTTAAAAGCTTACTTTTCACTCTTATTCTTTATATTAATCCTTATTAAAACTTTAATATAATTAGCTTATCTTAATCTGTAACGACGTTATCTAACTAAAGGTATTATAAAACCACCTTTTTCTTAAAAATATAAGCGAGTTACTCTGCTGTTATATCCTTTAAGGTTAGCAGAAAGTAAGCCTATTTTATTAATCTATTAACTATTATAAGGATTTAGTTATAAGTAACTCTTATAGTAAGGTCCTTAAACTCTGGAATCCTAATAATGAAGTTAAGTAAGATTAAACTCTATAATACTTATAGTATAAAGAGTAGTTTGAAAAGCCCATAAGGCTTATAGTGTCGATTTTGCTTCCAGTAGCAGATGTTATAGTTATTAATCACTTCTTTAACCAGCTTTTTCATTCCTAAGAAAACGTACGCTTATTAGGCTTATATTAAAGTCTTAACTTAGCCTATATATCCTCTAAGTTAAGACTTATAAACCTACTAGACATACTCCTTTCGTTCGTCTAAGTCGTAAATATATAGTTTCTTTTAATACTAAAGCCTTACTTCTAGTTTAAGCGTATTACTTACACCTTTTAATAGTTATTCTAACTAATAACCAGTTTTATTATAGTTTAGATATATTAGGCACTCCTTCTTACAGTCTTACATATACCCTAAGAAGTCTCTTAAAAGGCATTTATACTTACAGGTTCCTTTTATTAACTTTCTTACTTAAAAGTCCTGTTATTATTAGTAAACGTTATACTTTATTTATAAGTTTATACAGACGTTAATAGTTTATTTTAGTATTTAATTATCTGACATTTATAATGTATGCTTTAATATACCGTTTTCTACTTTATTAAATATAATAACAGGGATTAAAACCGGATTAATATCCTTATAATCCTGTCTTTAACTAAAGGTATTGGCTTACCTGTTATCTTTTCCTTTAATATAGTGAATCTAGAAGTAAAACAGGGCTATTAACTCTGCCTATCGTACTTACCGTAAGCTAAACTCCTTTGTTAAGAAGTATTAAAGGTTATTATAGTCTGAAAAGACCTAAACCAGTTCTTCCGTACCACTTAGATACAGTGCCTACTCGGTAAAGTATTAAATAATCGCTATTAGTTCCTTATTATAAATTAGATATTATAAAGCCAGGCTATAAATTCCTTTTAACAAAAAGGTAACTAAGTAGCGTTTTCCATCATCCTAGACTTAGCTAAGTTCTCCACCGATTACGAACTTTAAGAAGTCTATCTTAATTTAGAAGGGTTTTAAGAAATCAGGGAGGGCTAGGATTAAAGCTGTAACGAAGGCATATTTAAGGTCTTTAAACACCTTCTGTTATTTATTAATCCACTTAAACAGCTTTCCTTCACCTATAAATTTGTAAAGTAATCTTACGATTTTCACAAAGTACCTAATAAAACAGCAATAAAAGTTCGTAAAGCTAATAAAGGCTTACAGCTCTTTTTAGTTCTTCAGAGTAGGTTAATCTTTAATTACCTCTATCTTCTCCACTTACATTTTGAGCTTTCCAGGGGTTACTTTAAACCCTAAATAATTTAGTTCTTAAACGTAAAAGTAGCTTTTTTCCAGATTTACTATTAGCTTCGCTTTTTTAAAAGTTATTAAAACCTGTTATATATACTTTCAGTATTCTTCTAAAATTTCAGAATAAACCAGAACATCATTTAAATACATAAAGATAAACTTATTAAGGAAGGGGCAGAGAACACTGTTAATAAAGCCTTAAAAGGTTGCAGGGGCGTTTATTAATCCCATCAGTATAATATAATACTGATAATACCTGTTATAAGTCTGAAAGGCCGTTTTATACTTGTCCTCTTCCTTCACTCTAACATGGTTAAACCCTATAGGGAAATTAAGGCTAGAGAACCAGTTTACCTTAATAATCTATTCTCACATCTCCACAATAAGTGGTAATAAGTAGCGGTTCTTAATCGTATCCTCGTTTAATGTTTAGTAATTAACAACTATACGTAACTTACCGTCTCCCTTTTTTAAAACAAACAGCACTAAGTACTTTACTAAGGACTAAAACTCCACAATAAACCCATTCTTTAAGTTCTTATCGACATACTCCCTTAAGGCCTCAGCCTATTAAGGGTTCAGATAGTAAAGCTAGAAACTGTAAAGCTTTACTCCCAGTTTTAGCTTAATTTTATAATCCCACAGTCTGTAATCCGGTAATCACAGTATCTTTTTTTAAAACAGGATAAACTTCCTATATTTAACAGGTACCTTAAATAAGTTAACTTCTTCACTTATCTGTAAGTCAGCCTCTTACTTTCCTCTACCTTTTAAATTGTCATTTAGGTAGTGTAGTAAACCTTCTAATCCTTTAACTGTCTTCGTAAACCTAACCCAGACCGTACTTAATTCTAAGGGTTTAACGTACTTCTAAGTGCTTCATACATCTCTAAAGCAGTTTAATATCTTCTTAACTTTCTCTAAACAGTAATTACAGCTAGGGGACTTACCGAAAGTAAGGTAACCACTCCTTTAGTTAATCATAAAGTTATACTTTTCCAGCCAGGGTAGACTTAAGATTATATTATAGCCTGTAATTAATATAACGTTAAAGTTTACTTATTATTTGTCCCTATCCACTTTAATCAGGAATAGCAAATAGTAAGTGACTTTACCGTTATTATACTAATATAAGCCTCCTTCTCCATTTTATATAGGAATAACCTCTTTATACTCTTCGTTAAGGAGTTTCCTTCGGTTAACTAATAAAAGGTGCACTAGGTTAAAAACACTCCCATTATTAATCACTACTCTTACCCTAAACAGCCTCCCTCTTCCATCTATTATATTAACACTAACAGAGTAATACTTATACTCCTTTAACATCTAAGTTATAATAATCATCTATCCTTAAAGTCTTATATAACCTAACCTCTAAATGCCTCTCCTTCTTCTCAGGGTTTTTACTAACCAGTAAACTACTAGTTTCCAGCTCTTCTAAAGGGCCCGCAGCCTTTTCCCAATTCCTTTTAGAAAAACAGGCAGCTCTAATAAACCTAACAATTAACCTTTTTTAAGTTTTCACACTTTAACGTCTAGTTAACTTTAAACAGTATAATATTCCTAAAGTCTTTAACAAATTAGTAATACACTTTATAAGCTTAAATTATAGCGATGTCTTTTTACTCTTAAACCCGTTAGTAATCTTCTCACTTTTACCATTCTCAGGCTTTCCCGTTAAGGTGTAATAAGCACGTTATAACTAGGTAGTTATTAAGTACTCCTCCTTGCCAGTACATTATAAGAGCCTAATTAACTACAGTAACCTTCTATTTATTACCAGATTCTCTTATTGGGAAGTAAAAGACTTAGTAGTAAGCCAGTTCTAACTCTACTCTTATAACAGCGTAATCCCGTTTCCATACGCTAAGGAAATAGTTATAAAGGGCCTTAAATCCACAGTGTTAATTAAAAGTGCAGTTATCATATATACAGTTAATCCACAGTATATCCCTATAACTAAGATAGTCGATATTAACTGCTAGTGCTACGGTTATAAAATACGGAACAGGGGACGTAATACCTTATTCTTTTTCTTCCTCTACTTACTTCTATATACGTTATTTCTCCTAAACCTCTTCCCAAAACTCAAGTAGTAACAATCCAACTTATTCTTCCATAAAACAGTCTTCTTTAACAAAGCAGTATTTAAGCTAATTTACGAAACGAACTCTATTATAAAGTTACAGCCCGATTTCCACCACTCTATTCTTTAACGTTACAGTAAGGCCTTTAACTCGCAGGTCCTCTATTTCGTTTACTAACTCTTAATATTTCTCCTCCAGCTCCTAGACCCTCCACTAATATGCTTACTTCATACCTTCTTAGGGAACCTTTAAGGTACTAGTCTAAAGCACACTGGCTTTAATGCGGGACAGCCACCTAAGCTGTCCCTCTTCCAAGGAGGTAAGGGTATTAATCCACTTAACGTACTTAAAGTGCTTAAAAGTCTTAAGGGGTATTATTAAAAAGAACTTTTATTTCTCCAGTTTAATTCTCTTAGTTTACTCTTTTTCACCTTCTAAGGCTTACTTCACTACTTAAATAGCCTAAAAGGCTAATTATTTAACTTCCTTTACCATCCTAGTAAAGTCTAAATTAAGGTCCTTCCTAGACTTCCTTAATTCCTAGGCTTATAAGGTAAGTTTTTTAAAGCCTACCACAGCTAACTGGAACATCTCTTCCTAAAGTCAGTCTTTTATAACTTACACCTTTAGTAATTTTAAGTTTCCACCTTAAAATCAGTTTTCTATAACCTACACCTTTATAGCTAACTTTTCTAAGACACCCTTAAGGACTAGATACATTATATCCTAAGGTTCTTCTTCTTCTTCCTCGTCTCCTAAGTTACACTTATTTATCTAAGTACAGTCCTCTTTATTACCTACCATCCTAATATAAATATCTTTTAAATTAAACCTAACGTGCTTTCCTCCTTCTAAAACGGGTTTCCAACCAACTTACTTTAATAACGGGTATTACTATACTATATATCCTTTCTTATCACAGTTAAAGCACTGGACCTATAACAGGTCTTTAAACTACTTCTACTGCTACTATTATTACAGCTTATTACAGTTAAGTTAATTTTAACAGTTTACTATACTAATATCCATTAGCCTAAGGTAATAACCTGTCGCAGTCGACTAACTCCCCTTCTTTAGTTTATTTAACTAATAAAGGGTCCGTTCTTTCTAAAAGTTCTTATAATAATAATGATTATAATACCAATTATCAGCCTTAATAGCCATCTTAACTAACTCTTAAAGACAGTCCAGTCAGTCCTTTTAGTAAAGGTCTCCAGTAACGTACTCCTTTAAGCCGCTTTAAAACAGCATTACTAGGGCCTCTTAGCTAAGCTTAATCTTTACTGCTTCTAATTTAAAACGTGTGGAGAACTTAAAGACTAAAGACGTCTACCTCAGGGCTATAAAGTGCTATTCAGCCCATTTAGGGGCGTTTAATTCTCTAAACTCAGTTTAGAGTTAATCGATAAACACATTAAAGTCATCAAAAAGAGCCCAAGTCTCAGGGGCTTCCTTTTATACTCTATCTATAAAAAGGTTATTAATTATCTTTACATAAGGTTTATACTAGCAAGCAGTTACTTTATCTAGTAAGGCTCTAGTAAACTTAACCTTTCCTTCTTCTTTAAAGAACTGCTTATCGTAATAAGTGACATAACTCTAGAGCTAGGCTATCCAGGACTCTAACTACGTAAAGTCTTCCTTAAAGCGTAACGGCAGAGGGAGCTTTACTTATTTTTTCTATAAGCCCTTAAGGTTATAGTTCTCCAGCTTAACAGTATTAAGTTAAGTTTAAAGTTTTTCAATAAGACTAATACAGCTCTTAATATCTCTAGGGAAAACCTTATTAAGTTCCTTAACCAGCCCCTGCTAGTTAAAGTTTAGGTCTTTAAGGTATACAGCTAGTTTGTTAATAATAAGGAGTTAAGGTTAAGCTTACACCTCTTTAATCTCTTTACCTTTTTTAAAGGTTAATATATTAATAAGAGAAAGGTAATGTTTAGGAATTTAATAAACAGCGTTTAGAATTAAAACGTTAGTATTATATTATAACCTGCACTTAACATAAGCCTTAAGAGGACTAATACAGGTTAAGATAAAACGTATAACAGGACGTTAACAGGTAAGGGGCATTTTAAAGACAGCTTATTAAACTAACACTTTTAGATAAGGGGTTTAATGTTACTATAAGTTACTGTCACTATAACGTATAAAGGTAAGTCTGAACAGTAGGACATAAATGAATAATTAAATACTAGCGTGAGGAACCAGAGTCCCTTACGGTAGTTGTAAGCATAACTATGGTTATTTATACTAATTAACTGGGAGGTACTTCACACCTTACTCGTAGTGCCGTAAGTGCTTATTATACAAGCACTTTACACCATGCGAGCGTTCTGCTCGTAAGGTTTCTCCTGCTCGCGATACGAGCACTCGGCATGCTGCAAGCAGCACCTCATTAGTCGTAGGGGCTTCGGGTCTTTGCACCCCTGGCCTAGTGCGTCTGGACGGTGTGCACCGTCTTCCCGCACTGTTCCTTCTGCGGGGGATTCGTCGGGCCGCCCCGGCCCAAGTGTCGGCCTGCAGGGTCGTCATAATAAACTTATAAATAAAGTATAATATCTATTAGTAATAATAAGACTTTTAAGTAAGAAGGTTAATAAAAGGTACTTATAAGTATAAGTGCTCTTTAAAAGACTTTTTAAAGCGCTTATAAGAATATAATAAGGAATACTATATAAATTTAAATTATAATAAGACTAATTATTAGTAAGGACAGTTATTAGAAAACGTAAATAGTATACCTAAATTAAAAGTAAAGCTTTAGTACTAAGAGAAACTGTACATTTACGATTTAAATAAATAAAAGAAGTATATCTAATAAGTTTATAAGTCTCGACTTAAAGGATATATAAGTAGAGTTAAGATATTTACTTAAGTTTAATAAATGTACGTTTTCCTTAAAATAAAGAAGTTAATTAAGAAAGTGGTTAATAATTATAATATCTATTATTAAAAACAGAATTAACTTAATAAGCCTTATAAGCTTTTTAAACCACTCCTTATACTATAAACGTTATAAAGTTCTATCTTACTTAACTCTATTATTAAGATACTTAAGTTTAAGGACCTTATTTGTGACGACCCTGCAGGCTATCACTTGGGCCGGGGCGGCCCGACGGATCCCCCGTAAAAGGAACAGTGTAGGAAGACAGTGTACACTGTACTGTACACTAGGCCAGGGGTGCAAAGACCTGAAGCCCCTACGACCAACCAGCGGTTACTTAGTCTTAGCGGAGGTGCTCACCTACTAAGTATCTGTAAGACCATTAAGCAGGAGGTACTTAGCAGCGGAATGCTTAGTTCTCTACTAAGCAGTAGGACACTAAGTAAAGTATAAAGTACCTCTTAGTTAGTTAGTATAAATAACTATAGTTATGCTTATAACTACTGTAAGGGACTCTAGTTCCTTACGTTAATATTTAATTGTTCATTTATATCCTACTATTTAGACTCACCTTTATATATTATAGTGATAACAACTTACAGTGATATTAAACCCCTGTTTAGGAGTGTTAGCTTAGTAAGCCGTCTTTAGAACACCCCTTACCTGTTAACGTCTTATTATACGTTTTATCTTAACTTATACTAATCCTTTTAAGGCTTATATTAGGTGCAGGTTATAATATAATACTAGTATTATAATTTTAAACGCTATTTATTAAACTCCTAAACACTACCTCCCTCTTACTACTAATATATTAACCTCTGGAAAAGGTAAGGAGCTTAAAAAAGCGTAAGTTTAACCTTAACTCCCTACTGTTAATAAGTTAGCAGCACGCTTTAAAAAGTTAAACCTTAATTAGCAGGGACTGGTTAAGGAACTTAATAAGGCCTTCCTTAAAGATATTAAAAGCCATATTGGTCTTATTGAAAAACTTTAAACTTAACTTAATGTTATTAAACTGGAAAATAATAACCTTAAGGGTTTATAGAAGAAAAGAGTAAAGCTCCTCCCACCCTTACGCTTTAAGGGAGACTCTGCGTAACTAGAGTTTTAGATAACCTAGCTTTAGAGTTATATTACTTATTATAATAAACAGTTCTTTAAAGAAGAAGGAAAAGTTAAGTTTGCTAAAGTATTACTAGATAAAGTAACCGCTTATTAATATAAACCTTATGTAAAGATAATTAATAACCTCTTTATAAACAGAGCGTGTAAGGAGGCTTTTAAGACTTAGGCCCTTTTTGATAACTTTGACATTTTTATTAACTAACTCTAGACTAAGTTTAAAGAACTAGACGCCCCTAGGTGGGCTGAATAACGCCTTATAGCTTTAAGATAAACATCCTTAATCCTTAAGTTCTCTACACGCTTTAAATTAAAAGCAGTAAAGACTAAGCTTAGCTAAGAAGCTCTAATAATGCTATTCTAAAGTGGTCTAAAGGAACACGTCATTAAAGACCTTTACTGAGAAGACTGACTAAATTACCTTCAGGAACTAATTAAGATAGCTATTAAGGTTAATAATTGGTATTATAATTTCTATTATAAGAAGAACTTTTAAAAGGAATAAACCCCCTATTAGTTAAGTAAACTGAAAAAGGGGAACCAGTTAACCGTAACAAGTTACTACCCTAGGTTAATAGATATTAGTATAGTAAACTGTTAAAACTAACTTAACTGCGATAAACTTTAATAATAACAGCAGTAAAAATAATCTAAGGACCTGTCTTAAGTTTAATGTTTTTATTACAGTAAGAAAGGCTATATAACGTAGCAGTGCTTATTATTAAGATAAGTTAGTTAGAAACCAGTTTTAAATAGAGGAAAACATATTAAGTTTAACTTAAAAAACATCTACGTTAGGATAATAAGTAACGAAAAAGATTACACTTAGATAAATAAGTGTAACTTAGGAGATAAGGATGAAGAAAAGGAAGAACCTTAAGACGTGGTGTACCTAATCCTTAAGGGTGTCTTAGAAAAGTTAGCTACGGAAGTGCAGGTTGTTATAAACTAACTTTAAAGTGGAACCTTAGGGCTGTTAAAGGTGCAGGTTGCTATAAACCAACTCTAAGGTGGAAACTCAGGGCCGTTAAAAGTGTAAGTTACAGAAGACTGACTTTAGGAAGAGATATTTTAGCTGGCTGTTACAGGCCTTAAAAACCTTACCCTGTAAGCCTAAGAACTAAGGAAGTCTAGGAAGGACCTTAACTTAAACCTCACTAAGATAGTAAAGGGAGTTGAAAAGCTAGCTCTTTAGGCCACCTAAGTAGTAAAGCAAGCACTTAAAAGTGAAAAAGAGCAAACTAAAAGAATTAAGTTAGAAAAACGGAAGTTCTTCTTAACTATACCCTTTAAGACTTTTAAACACTTTAAGCGTGTTAAATAGATCAGTACCCTCACTTTACTAAAGGAAGGACAGCTTAGATAACTACCCTACACTAAAGCTAATGTGCCTCAGACCAGTACCTTAAAGGTCCCTTAAGAAAGCATAAAGTAAACATACTAATAGAAGGTTTAAGAGATAAAGGAAAAACATCAGAAGCTGGTAAACGAAGTGGAGGACTTATAAGTTAAAGGCCTTACTGTAACGTCTAAAGATAAAGTAGTAGAAATTAAGTTATAACTTTATAATAAAGTTCACTTTACTAACTAACTTAAATACCGACTTATTAAGGAGAGTTATTTTATAGAAGAATGAGCTGGGTTACTATTACTTAAGTTTTAGGAAGAGGTCTAGGAGAAGCAGTGTATATAAAGGTAAGTGGATAAAGAAAAGAAATAAAGCACTATTTTACCCGTTCCGTACTTTATAATTACAGTACCTACAGTTAATATTAACTACCTTAATTATAAAAACATACTGTAAATTAATTACATGTATAATAACTATACTTTTAACCAGTATAATGGACCTAAGGCCCTTTATAATCACTTTCCTAACGTATAAAGATAGGACTATACTGTTATAAGGATAAAGTTAAAACTGGCTTACTACTAAGTCTCCTACTCCTTAATAAGAGAGTCTGGTAATAAGCGGAAAGTTACCGTAATTAACTAAACTCCCGTTACATACTGGCAAAGAGGGGTATTTAATAACTACCTAGTCGTAACGTACTCGCTACACCTTAAAGGAAAAGTAAGGGAGTAATAAAAGTAAAAGGATTACTAACAGATTTAAGAGTAAAAAGACATTACTACAATCCAGTCTTATAAAACGTATTATTAACTTATTAAGGACTTTAAAAATATTAAACTATTTAAAGTTAACTAGACGTTAAAGTGTGAAAACTTAAGAAAAGTTAATTATTAAATTTATTAAAGCTGCCTGTTTTTCTAAAAGGAATTAAGAAAAGGCTACAGGCCTTTTAAAAAGGCTAGAAACTAGTAATTTACTAGTTAGTAAAAACCTTAAGAAGAAGAAGAGGTACTTAAAGATTAAGTTAAATAAGACTTTAAGGATAAATAGTTACTATAATTTAAATGTTAAAAAAGTATAAGTATTATTCTGTTAATGTTAACTTAACAGACGGAAAAAGGAGGCTACTTAGGGTAAAAGCAGTAATTAATAACGGGAGTGCTTTTAACTTAATATACCCCTTATTAGTTAACTAAAGGAAACTCTTTAATAAAGAGTATAAAAAGGCTATTCCCATTTGAAATAGAGAAAAAGGCCTATATTAATATAATAACAGTAAAGTCACTTATTACTTACTACTCCTAATTAAAGTAGATAAAGATAAATAATAAGTGGACTTTAACGTTATATTAATTATAGGGTATAATATAATCTTAAGTCTATCCTAGCTGGAAAAGTATAACCTTATAATTAACTAGAGGAGTAATTACCTTGCTTTTAATAAGTCCCTTAATAATAATTACTATTTAAAGGAAGTTAAGAAGGTATTAAACCGCTTTAAAGATATATAAAACACTTAAAAGCATATTAAACCCTTAAAACTAAGTACGGTTTAGGTTAGGTTTATTAAGACAGTTAAAGGATTAAAAAGTCTACCACATTACTTAAATAACGATTTAAAAGGTAAAGAAAAGTAAGAAGCCGATCTATAGATAAGTGAAGAAGTTAACTTATTTAAGGTACCTGTAAAATATAGGAAGTTTACCCTATTTTAAAAAAAAATACCGTAACTACTAAATTACAGACTATAAAATTATAAAATTAAACTAAAACCGGAAGTAAAGCTTTATAACTTCTAACCTTACCACTTAAACCCTTAATAAGCTAAAGCCTTAAGGGAGTACGTCGATAAAAACTTAAAGAACAGGTTTATTATAAAATCCCAGTCCTTAGTAGGGTACCTAGTATTATTTATCTTAAGGAAGGGAGACAGTAAGTTACGTATAGTTATTAACTACTAAACGTTAAATAAGGATATAATTAAGAATCGCTACCTATTACTACTTATTATAGAGATGTGAGAACAGATTATTAAGGTAAACTGGTTCTTTAATCTTAATTTCCCTATAGGATTTAACCACATTAAAGTAAAGGAAAAGGATAAGTATAAGATAGCTTTTCAGACTCATAACAGGTATTACCAGTACTGTATTATACTAATAAGATTAATAAACACCCCCGTAACTTTTTAAGGCCTTATTAATAGTATTCTCTACCCCTTCCTTAACAAGTTTATCTTTATATATTTAAATAACGTTCTAATTTACTTTAAAACTTTAAAAGAACACTAAAAGCATATACAGTAAGTTCTAATAGCTTTTAAGAAGGTAAAGCTAATAATAAACCTGGAAAAAAGCCACTTCCACGTCTAAGAGTTAAATTATTTAAGGTTTAAAGTAACTTTTAAAAGGCTTAAAATGTAACTAGAGAAGATAGAGGTAGTTAGGGACTGGCTTACTTTAAAGAATTAAATAAAGTTATAAGCCTTTATTAACTTTATAAACTTCTACTAATACTTTATTAAGTACTTTATAAGGATTGTAAAACTACTATATAAGCTTATAAGAATAAGTAAACTATTTAAGTGGACTAATAAATAATAGAAGGTGTTTAAAGACTTTAAATACACCTTTATTACAGTATTAATCTTAACTCTCCTTAACTTCTTAAAACCATTTTAAGTTAAGACAGACTCCTTAAAATTCGTAATTGGTAGAGAACTCAGCTAAGTCTAGGATAACAGAAAACGTTACTTAATTACCTTTTTATTAAAAAGAATCCACAGCCTAGCCCTATAATACCTAATCTATAATAAGGAATTAATAGTGATTATTTAATGCTTTACTAAATAGGTATTATACTTAAGTAGTATAAAGGAACCAGTCTAGGTCTTTTTAAATTATAATAACCTTTAATACTTCTTAATAAAGGAACTTAGCCTACAGTAAGCATAATGGGTAGAGTTAATAACCCCGTTCCACTTCCAGATCCATTATATTAAAGGAAAAGATAATAAGTAAGCTGATACTCTTAGCCGAAAACAGGACTATAAGGATACTAACCTAATCCTAATCCCCGTTACTATATTTAACAAAGCTAAGAACAGTATATTAGAGTATACATTATAAATGTTAGATAACTAGACATTAGAATAAACTATTAACGTTTATATAAACTTATAAATAAAGTATAATATTTATTAATAATAATAAGACTTTTAAGTAAAAAGGTTAAAAGAAGGTACTTATAAGTATAAATACCCCTTAGGAGATTTCTCAGGATATATATAAGACTGTAAAAAGGAGTGCCTAATATATCTAAACTATAACGAAACTGGTTATTAGTAAAAACAGTTATTAAAAGGTGTAAACAGCACACTTAAACTAAAAGTAAAATTTTAATATTAAGAGAAACTGTACATTTATAACTTAAATAAACGGAAGGAGTACGTTTAACAAATTTATAAATCTTAACTTAAAGGATATATAGGCTGGGCTAAGACTCTTATATAAGTTTAATAAACGTACACCTTCCCAGAAATAAAGAAACTGGTTAAGGAAGTAGTTAATAACTGTAATATCTGCTATTAGAAGTAGAACCGATATTATAAGCCTTATAAGCTTCTTAAACCACTCCCTGTACTATAAGTGTTATAAAGCTCCATCTTACTTAACTTTATTATTAAGATTCTAAAGTCTAAGGACCTTGTTATAAGAGTCACTTATAACTAAATCCTTATAATAGTTAATAGGTTAATAAAATAGGCTTACTTTCTACTAACCTTAAAAGATATAATTATAGAGCAACTTGCTTATATCTTTAAAAAAAAGGTAATTTCATAACACCTTTAATTAAATAACATCGTTACAGATTAAAATAAGCTAATCGTGTTAAAGTTCTAATAAGGGTTAATATAGAGAATAGGTGTGAAAAGTAAGCTTTTAACAGCCTTTTACCTATAAACAGATAACTAAACGGAATAAATTAATTAAATACTTATAACGTATCTTTAAACCTATGTTAATTTTAAATAAGATAATTAGCTTAAGCTGTTATTAACAGTATAAATAGCTTATAACATAATACTAATTAAATTAACAGGTATATTACCATTCTTTACTAATTACAGTAAGGAGCCTAAGCTCCGTTAAAGCCCACTAATTAACACCTCTTAAGCTGCAGTTTACACAGATCGAATATAAGAACTGTATAATTACTTATAAGTTAAACTTAAATTTACATATAAATAAATAAAGAAGTTTATTAATAAATACTAAACTAAATAACTAATATTTAAAAAAAGACTTTATTATAATAGTAAATAAATTAAAAGATTAACTTTATAAGAGGGGGATTACGTTTACCTTTTTTCTTAAAACCTGTATTTAAAACGACTTAATAAAAAGCTTAACTTTAAAAGGTACAGACCGTTCTAAATTAGGAAAAAGGTCGCCACCTTTAATTATAAACTAAACCTACCTACTAGTATAAAGGTGCAGATTAAGGTTTTTCATATCTTACTCTTAAAACCTACCTTAAAAGGGGTTCCTTTAGAAAAGAAGATTAAGATTAACATTAATAAGGATAAATATAACGTTAAGGAAGTTATAAATTCACGAAAAGGAAAAAACACGTTTAAATATCTTATTAAATGGCTAAACTACAGCCTTAAAAGTAACTTGTAAAAACCAGTTAAAAATCTTAAATACCTAAACCTAATTATAGAGTTCCACTAAAAAAATCCAGACTAATTAAAGCTAATAATAAGAATTAAAAATAAGATAAGATCTAATATTTAAATTATTATATTAAAAAGTAAGATTACTGTGGGACTTAAAGTTTAAAAAGTAGTAGGAAACTTCTTAATAGGTACGAAAGGACATTTGTTAAAACCCTTAACCAGGGTTATAAGGACCTTAGACCTAATAAGGAGGCCAGGCCTTTAAAGTTCCTAGTAAACTTTATATAAAATCACACATACAGCAGTACAGAGAACCAAAACGTTACAGACTGGTAACCTACGGGACGACTTACCCCTTATAATTAGAGGACTTACACTTCACCACGGGCTTAAAGAAGGAGTCAGAGGGTAAAAAGCGATCCAATATGCCTTAAGGTCTCCTAAACCAGTTATATAACGGTGTGCGGCAAAGAAGCGTGTCTATAAGAATAAGCACTATTAAGAAAGGAAGTTAGTAAAAAAAAAAAAAAAAAAAAAAAAAGTCACGCTAGACCCTCCAGCCTTAAAGGGCAAGGATCTAAAGCGACAGAAGACTCTTATAGGAGTTAAACCTATAACCTCTTACTTTAAAAAGTAAGCGCGTTACTATTACGCTAAAGAGCCGTTTTATTATTAAAGGAAAGGAGTAATAAATTAAGTTAAGAAAAGGTTACTAACTGTAGCGACCCTCTAAAGAAGGAACTAACAGGCGTTCCTACTAGAAAACCCCCCCAGTTAAAAGACTCACTAGCCTTAAAAGAAGTAACTAACTAAGCTTCTTCCTACTCCTAGAAGCGGAAGATCTCTACCTCCCAGCTAAATGTAAAGAAAGCTCGCTCTTCCATCTTATAACATTACTTTTTAATCCAGTTAAATCAGGCAGCAACCTCCTAAAGCTCCTAAGTTTTTAACTCTAAGTTCTACACAGTAACGTTATACTTAATATTAAGGTAGCGTTTTTTAAAAAGAAGTTATTAAAAAAAGTTATCGCTGTAACTAAACACGTTATATAATAATAAGGCCCCTGTTAATAAGCATTCTAAATAACTGTTAAACTGCGTAATAATAAGATAAAAAAGCGATTTTAAGGAATAACGGCTATAAGGTGATATTTATAATCTAAAAGTCGAAATAAAGTCGGTAAGGTTATAATGATAAAAGGTGTTATTTTTTATAATACGCTTTTACACACAGTTAACAGGTATCCTTACGTTAGGGAAAAAGGAACGTTCTTATTACAGTTCTTTATAGAAAAAGAATATTAAAAAGGGGGAATCGTGTGATAACCTTATAAACTGTTACTTAAGCTAGGGCAGCCTGACGGATCCCCTGTAAAAGGAACAGTGCAGGAAGACAATATACACTATACTATACACTAGGTTAAGGGTGTAAAGACCTAAAGCCCTTATAACTAACTAGCAGTTACTTAATCTTAACGGAGGTGCTCACCTACTAAGTATCTGTAAGATTATTAAGTAAAAGGTGCTTAACAGCAGAATGCTTAATTCCCTATTAAGTAGTAAAACATTAAGTAAGGTATAAAGTACCTCCTAATTAGTTAGTATAGATAGTTATAATTATACCCACAACCACCGTAAGGGACTCTAATTCCTCACGCTAATATTTAATTATTCATTTATATCTTACTGTTCAGACTCACCTTTATACATTATAGTGATAATAACCTACAGTGACATTAAACCCCCGTCTAAAAGTGTTAGCTTAGCAAGCTGTCTTCGGAACGCCCCTTACCTGTTAGCGTCCTGCCATACGTTCTGTCTTAACTCGCGCCAGTCCTCTCAAGGCCTGTGTCGGGTGCAAGTTGTAATATTATTATAAGAGTTACTTATAACTAAGTCTTAGTAACAGTTAACAGATTAATAAAATAGGCTTACTTTCTACTAACTTTAAAAGATATAATAATAAAGTAACTTACTTATATCTTTTAAAAAGAGGTAATTTATAATATCTTTAGTTAGATAATATCGTTACGGATTGAGATAAACTGATTATATTAAAGTTTTAATAAGGACTGATATAAAGAATAGGTATAAAAAGTAAGCTTTTAACAATTTTTTACTTATAGATAGATAGTTAGATAAAATAAGTTAACTAAATACTTATAACGTGTCTTTAAACTTATATTAACTTCGAATAAGATAATTAACTAAAGCGGTTACTAACAGTATAGATAGCTTATAATATAACGTTAGTTAAGTTAACAGGTATATTATTATTCTTTATAAATTACAGTAAAGAGTTTAAACTCTGTTAAGGCTTACTAACTAATATTCTTTAAGTTACAGTCTGCGTAAGACAGATGTAAGAACTTGTTGAAAAGCAAAAGGGGTCAAGGCATTGGAAAGCAGTGTGTGTTGAAGGTGATTAATTATTTCTATCTTCAAGAGCGGAAGCCGTGTTATTATAGCCGTGAGGGTGGCCAGTGCACGGAGTGCATTGGCCACACTCGCTTCTGCGAAGCGAGGTTGGCTGACTGAATACGAGGTTGGCAGTGGAGTCTGGCGTTCTTGGCTGTGCAGATCCACGGATGCAGCCGCGGAGCGGCTGCGTGGATCCAGCCACACTGTTCTAACCACACTGGCCGGGTTAGGGTTGTAAAAACCCAACAGAACTTCATAAACACTTATAAGCTAAATTTAAGTTTATATACGAATAAATAAAGAAATTCACTAATAAATATCGAATTAGGTAGTTAATGCTTAAAAAAGGACTTCATTACGATAGTAAATAAGTTAAAGGATTAACTCTTTAAGAGGGAGATTACGTTTACCTTTTCTTATAAAACTTACATTTAAAATAGTTTAGTAAAAAGCTTAACTTTAAAAGGTACAGACTGTTCTAAATTAAGAAGAAAGTCGTTACCTTTAATTATAAACTTGACTTATTTATTAGTATAAAAGTGTAGATTAAGGTCTTTCATATCTTACTTTTAAAACCTACTTTAAAGAGAGTTCCTTTAGAAAAGAAGATTAAGATTAACGTTAATAAAAATAAGTATAACGTTAAGGAAGTTATAGATTTATAAAAGAGAAAGAACACGTTTAAATATCTTATTAAGTAGTTAGATTACAGCTTTGAAAGTAACGTATAAGAGCTTATTAAAAATCTTAAGTGTTTAGATCTAATTACAGAGTTTTACTGAAAGAATCTAAACTAATTAAAACTAATAATAAGAATTAAAAATAAGATAAGATCTAATATTTAAATTATTATACTGAAGAGTAAGATTACTATAAGATTTGGAATTTAAAAGTGGTAGGAAACTCCTTAATAAGTACAGAAGGACATTTATTAAAGCCCTTAACTAAGGTTATAAGGACTTTAGACCTAATAAGGAGGTTAAGCTTTTAGAGCTAATAAGCTTTATATAAATCGTATGCATAGTAATACAGAGAATTAAGAAGTTGTAAATTAGTAACTTATAGAATAACTTATCCCTTATAACTAGAAGACTTACGCTTTATTATAAGTTTAAGGAAGGAGTTAAAGGGTAAAAAGTAAATCGGTATGCCTTAAGGTCTCCTGAACTAATAGTATAGTAATGCGCAGTAGAAAAACGTATTTATAAGAATAAGCGCTGCTAAGAAAGGAAGTTAATATAAAATGAAAAAGTAAAAAGAAAAGCTGTTAAAGGCTTAAGATTAGACTAATTAAAATAAGTTAAACTAGTTCTAAACCTGCAGTGGAAAACCCTTATAAGAGTTAAACCTATAACCTCTCGTAAAGACACATCTTAATATAACGTACCTTAATATATTATATTGAGAAGTGAAACACAAACGCGTTACTATTACGTTAAAGAGCTATTTCGTTTATTAGAAGGAAAGAGTTACAAATTAAGTTAAGTATTTATTATAAGTTAAGGCGACCTTCTAGAGAAGGAGCTAACAGGCGTTCTTATTAAAAACCCCCCCTAATCGAAAGAAGGAACAAGCTTAGTAACTAAGCGCTCTAAGCATTCCTCCTCTTATATAATGTTAATCTCGTGCTTAAATAACTCCTTCACGCGGGCTTTTAAAACTTAAGATTGCGCTTCCAGATGGAGAAGTTTTGATAAAGTGTCCTTCTTCTCAGCGTTAAAGCGTTTTTTCTCGTTAAGTACCTTACAGAGTAAGAAAAGGTTATTACTATAAATGTTATAACTAGGGGTGTTTGCCTTAACATAATAGCCACATAACTTACTTTAATTTACGACTTTATAAGATAAATCGAGCTTAAGGAGCTTATAGTGAGAGTAACTGATTAGTATCACGATCTTAAAGGTTAAGATGAAAAATACATTCTTACGACGACAGTTAGTAGAAGAAAGGTAAGGTTTCGGTTACTGCTTCCGGACTCTGTTAGTAAGTATAGTTACAGAAGGAAGGAGTAACTTATAGAAAAGTTCTTTATAGAAAAAGAACGTTAAAGAGGGCGAATCGTGTAATAACCCTATAGGCTGTTACCTAGGCTGGTACAGCCTGACGAATTCCCTATAAGTTAAATAGTATAGAAGGGCAGTATATATAGTGCTACACATTAGGCTAAGGGTGTAAAGACCTGAAGCCCTTAGGACTAATTAAAAGGTGCTTTGTTACTCTGGGTGCTCTGTTATAGAGTAAGAGAGCAGATAGAGCAGTTACTCTATTTACTCTATCGTTAAGCTAGGGAGCAGACAGAGTAAGGTACGGAAGTACCTTCTAAGTCAGTTAGTATAGATAGTTATTATTATAATTATAATACCCGTAAGGGACTCCTAATTCCTCACGCTAATATTTAATTATTCATTTGTGTTTTACTGTTCAGACTTACCTCTGTGCATTATAGTAATAACGACCTATAGTAACATTAAACCCCCTGTTTAGGAGTGTTAGCTTAATAAGCCGTCTTCGGAACGTCCTTTAGCCTTTAGCGTCCTGCTATACGTTCTGTCTTAACCCACGCCAGTCCTCTCGAGGCCTGTGTCAGGTGCAGGTTATAATAACTACCTTCCGGATCCTCTTGTTTCTAGCGTTAATATTCGCTGTAACACCTTTATTTACAGTAGCACTGCCCTATAATTCAGGCTTTTGCTTGCTTCTTACAGTGCTTACGGCACTGTAGTATGGCTTGGACCAGTACGCACTTCTTCCTCTGAGCCACAGCTGTTGTACTACAGCCCTGTGGGCTCTTGAAGTTTAATAAAAACTAACCTTAACTGTTCTTTATAAAAAAAAGAACTATAAAGAGGAGGAATCATGTAACGAACTAGCAGGCTATTAGTTAAGCTAGCGCAGCCTGAAGGATTCCCCACACTAAGTATTATATTAAGAACAATATTATTTTATTCTAAATACTATACTAGCTAGTCAAATGGTGCTTTATTATAATAACGCTACTTTATTACAAAGCAGGCTAGATACTATAAAGTAGTAATCTATAATCTATAAGCACGATATAAGAGAGTAACAGAGTAAGGTACTTTATACCTATTAATAGTTAATATACATAGTTATTAATATAACCATAATAACTGTACAGGACTTCTGGTTCCTCACGCTAATATTATATTATTCATTTATATCTTACTGTTTACACTTACCTCTACATATTATAGTGATAACAACCTACAGTGGCATTATACCCTTATTTAAGAGTGTTAGCTTAACAAGCTATCTTTAGAACGCCCATCTAGTCTTTAGCGTCCTGCCATACACTCTGTCTTAACCTGACCAGTCTTACAGGTCTGTGCTAGGTACAGATTCTAACAGTTCTGTTAAAGTTAAAGCCTTTATAATTTATTATTATAATAAATAAAAATTCTATAAGTAATATTTTTAATAATTCAACTAATAATATAATTCTGGCGTTACTGCGCCCTACACCTTAGCTAAGCATTTACCGTTACCTCTTATCCAGTCTCTTAACTAAACGTTATATAAAGATCTTCTAAGCTAAGCTAGAACCAACAGCTCTGTATCCTCTTATGTAACACAGCACAGCCAGGCACTGATATTCCTGTCACACCGGCCTGTCTAACTAATAAGCTGCGCCAGTTGGGGCATCTCACGACACCATGGCGGAATTCAACATTATCTTAGCTACCAGAGTCCGGCTGCCGTGGTATTGTCTAATCTGATTGCAGTTCGCTCTTCCCGTTTTGGTGCGATGCCGCGCTGTAACTTGCTTTCACAGCCATGAGTTCCTTCTAGCTGTGCACTCCAGACCTTCTTCAAGATGCGTATGCGTTCGATAACGGGAGAATTCATCGCTGGGCCCATGTCGCAAGACCACCGAGAAATCGAAGATACGAAACCATCATTTTCCGTCCTGAATGAGCCATTCCAACCGCTTCAGCAACCTCTTTAACTCGTCAATACTTCAAGAGCCTCTCAACGAAATCGGAGCGAGTTGGCCCGAGCTTACGTACGTTGTACCCCGCCACTCCTCAACCAACCTTCAGTTTCTTGTACGTGACCCGTAATTGTGTGCAACCGCAAAGCCAAGGAAAAGAAAAACAAGCATGTAGCTAACGTCTCATTCAGTGCAGCCACTACCTTCTCTCGCACTATCTTTCCACCCAACCCAACATGCCCTACCTCGCACACGTCTCACTCCTCGTCCGCGACTACGACGAAGCCATTACATTCTTCAGCAAGCTCGGCTTTTTCGTTGCCGAGGACACTGTAATCCCCGAACAGCAAAAGCGTTGGGTCACGATTCGGCCGCCTCTGCCTCCACTTCCTGTCTCAACTTCCTGTTCAAATCAGGATCGCTCTGGTTCAGCGAATCCAGTCCCTTCAAACCCCAACGTGTATCAATACCACGGAGCCACCATCCTACTAGCACGCCCTAGCAACGCAGAGCAGGAAGTTTTCATCGGGAACCAAACTGGAGGCCGGGTATTCTTGTTTCTCGCAACCGATAATTTCGAGAGGGACTTTGAGCGGTTCACATTAGCGGGGGTGGAATGGGTGAGACCGCCCAAGAACGAGACGTATGGGAAGGTAGCCGTGTGGAAGGATTTGTATGGGAATTTGTGGGATTTGGTGCAGTACTACTAGTTCGAAAGCAAAGGCAGATAAATAGTAGAGAAAGTTTGTTAGTTGTTTAATGGCCGACAGCTCGGAGTGACTCGTGACTCGGCAGACATGGTAAGGAAGGAAAACAGGATATCGCTAGAATCGATGAATGACATGCTCACTAAAAAAACAGCCTGCTTGTCTGAGACGAATCTGGGGGTACGAAATTTGGTGAGCCGAGGTGATTTCGAACACAAATGCTACCGGACGGGCAATCACTCACATAATCAGAACAACAACCAACATCCTTTAACCTTAACGCTAAACTCATTCCCCACCCATCACTAGTTCTTCCGATATAATTGATTCCCGACCGCCGACCAGTGCCACATAAGCACAGTCCCTATTGCCAGCGGGTTGCGAAACAACCCGCCTGACCTCGTGCAGACAGCCTTAATAACAACAAAAGAGAGCGTGCCCTGGAATTTGCTCAATTCATGTTTTATTTATATGATATATGTACCAAGGACCAATGCAGTGCATCCGAGTGGCGGCCCTGGGATCCTGGCGCGCCAACTTGTGTGGAAGGCCCAATGAATTCATAGCTGACCCGGAATGTTCAAGCTGCACGTTACTTTTAACCGCAGAGTTGACACCCGAGTGAGTAGATTAACTCGGTCTTTTTGAAATGGGCATAACTTGCTCAATACTGCGCAGCAGTGGAAGCCTCTTGGCTATTGCTTGAGCGGATATTTAACCCCATTCTGCGCCAGCTGCGATGAATGATGGAAGGCGAGAAGAACGAGAAACAAAAACAAGAAGAAGCGCTTCATCACGCCTTGCCCCTAGAAAAGCTACCAGTATACAGGCTTATCAACATGATCATGCCCTGGCGATTTGTTTCTCTTATGGCCTCCCTCCTCTCCACCATCCGCTCTACGTCAGCTCACGAGGATGAACCCTCACCACGGTTGCCGGCCGTCGTGTCGACCACGTGGCTCAGCGAAAATCTCAACAATCCCAGCGTGGTCGTGGTTGACCTGCGGGAGAGCCAGGCCTACGCAGCCGGCCACGTCCCGGCTTCCATCAGCCTGCCCTACCAGGGGACCGCGCTATGGACTTCCAAGGGCCCTGACAACGAAACGCTCATCATGCCCTCCGCCGAGGTCATCGCCAAGACCTTGAGCGAGAACGGCCTCGGCACCGACCGCTTGGTCGTCTTTGTCCCCGACGCGACGACGCTACCCCTGCACATGGCCATGGCCACCCGCGCCGCCGCGACGCTCCGCTACGCCGGCTTCGCCATCAGGAAGCTCACCATCCTCGACGGCGGCTACCCCGCCTGGGCAGCCGCAAAGCTCCCCGTCTCGACTGTCGTCGCCGCTGCCAAGCCCCTTCCGAAACAGTCCAGCATCCCCAGCAAGACCGACATGTCCTTCCTCATCGAGCGCGTCGATGTCCGCGCCCGCATCGGCAAGGCGGCCGAGGGCGTCGTCATCATCGATGCGCGCGGCGCTGCCGACTACCGCGCCGGCCACATTCCGTCGGCCATATCGCTCCCGGGCAACACCATCTGGAACACGGCGGGGTTTTGGAAGCCGGCCGGGGACCTGCAGGACCTGTTCGAGGCTGCCGTGGGAACCTCGCCTGTGGGAAAGCACAAGGGCGAGGTTATAGTGTACTGCTGGGTCGGTATGCTGGCCACCACGTGGGTCTACGCCCTGAGCAACGTGCTGGGCTATGAGAATGTGAAATTGTATGATGGGTCGTTTGAGGACTGGCTAAAGTATGGTGAGGCCGTGACGGGGCCCGAGGCCTGAGATTTTTTGATGTTTATCAGGACTTTGTGCACGCGGTTGTGCCTCCTTTTACTATCGTTGTCCTATCTAGCCCGTTTCGCTAGTGTGTTGTTGCCTAGGAAATGTCAGTCAATATGAGAAAATTATTCCGGCTCCCTCCTAGGACTGTCTCCCACGTGACCCTCCAATCAATCCATTGCCAACACTGCAAGCTGCTCGAGAGCATCTTGGTACCGTAACTTGCACTCTTTCAGCACATTCCCTGGAGCTTCCTCATCTCGGCGAGTGTCCACAGCAAGCAGCGCACGCGTATAATATTTGGGCCGAAGTGAGTGGGTGAGAGATACTGCTGCCACCTCTGGATACTGTCTGCTCTGGGTGTACGCTTCAGGGGGGTGGCCGGTTGGAGTGCTGTATTTGGTGGTGGTACTGGCATTTCAAGTTCGTAGAGGTGATGACGAGTTGTAAACAACCTGGGGAGGCGAGGCAGGCAGCGGGCTGGCAACTCTAATTGAACTAGTACTTAGTAGTTCCAGATGAACGAGAAAATTCCAATGTTTGTACTCCAAGGCCATCCGATGCATCACTCCAACCACACCCACTCGACCGGGTTTGGTGACCTACCTGGCCTATTCCGGTTTGCGGCCATACACCAAATGTCTGGATGATTGTAACTTTAGCATCCAAGCGGGGAAGAAAAGGGGTGTAGTTCACTTACAAGTTGTAATAAGGAAGCGACTTCGGATCCTCCAGCTCCCTCCGCATGTTGTTCACCAGCGCGTCAACCTCCTCGAGCGTCCACCCCAGAATCTGGCCGACCGGAAACACGGCAAATCCGTCAAGCGACAGATCGATGTACAGGCCGTTGTACTGGCCCACGCGCTTCAGCTTAGGATCTTGGGCCCAGCCTCCGATGGGCACCTTCCACGCCTGGTGGTGCAAGTCGGTGAAGCCAGCTTCCTCCAAGTACTTGGTCATCCGGCCATCGCGCGCAATCTTGAAGGTGCGGCCCGTCCTCTCGCCGGCTGTCCAAAAGAGGTGGCACCAGGTCTTGAAGACGTGGTTGGGGTTGTTGTGGACGCGGGGGTTCTCGGACCTCGTCTCGAGATCGATTTCGACGCTCTGAAACCAGCCGCCGGGTTTGAGAGCGGCGAAAGCTTGCTTGTAGAGCTTCTGCCAGTCGTCAATGCCGCCAAAGAGATTGCGGGCGTGGATGAAGTCGAATGTGTTGTCCTTGAACGTCCAATCCAGCTGTGCGTCGTCGATCTGGAACGAACAGTTTGCGGGCAGCCAGCTGGGCTGGACGGCCGAGATGTCGGTCCCGATCACCTCTGCCTCGGGGAACTCGTCGGCCATGTCGCTACCAGGTCTGTGAGTGCTCAAATCGTACAAGCAGTGAAAGGGGGTCACGACTTACATGGCCCAGATGCCAGTGCCGGTGCCCACATCGAGGATCTTCTTTGGGTTTTCGATCGGGGGCGCATACAGCTTGTTGTCCATGAGCATGAGGGTATATTGGTGAGCGACATCGTTGCCCTCGACGTGCTGGTTGTCGGTCGGGGCCCAGTACTCAGTGGTCTTGGACGATTGATAGGTGCGCCCATGGATGGTGCGGTATTCGTAAATGCTCGACGTTATGGAAGAAGTCGACTCGCGGAAGCTTCGTGAAATGGGCGCGTCAGCACCTGTCTTGGCTGGCCTTGGCGTACGAAGGATGAAGCACAGTGGAACTCACCTGCTAGCGTCTCCACCAACGCTGGCGTCGTTGAGGTCGCCAACCACACCGGGGTCCTGGCGGGGGGCTTGATTAGCGGGGACGGGACGGGCCGGCAAGGAGCGGGGTACGGAATGGAGGCATGCTGCTTTCACCCGTGACACGCGTGAAACCTAAAAAATTGACGTACGAATTCAATGGCGTCTTGGCCCGACATCTTACACCTTGCGCCTCTTGATCGGCGTTACACAGGAATTGCGTTGCTTTCGCCGCTGCAGCTACGCAGTAACAGAGGTGTTTGTTCGGGGCAGAAACAGTGCGCTGTACGGAGCGGGATGCGAAGAAAATGAAGACGATGCAGCACGGCGAGCGGGAAGAGGGGGTTGGTTGGACCCCAGTGTCCCGCGCCGTCGCGTCTATCTAGACGCTGGGCAGCTCCGCGTGTATGCAGCTCCCTTCCGTTGTTGTGTTGCCTCGGCAGGGAACTTGGCGCGCGATTGTGATTTGTACGCCGTCGGCGTTGTAACTGCTCTCGTGATGGCGGCATGCACTGGTAATCGCTTGGCAGACCTTTTCAGGGCACCCAACCCCAGGAGCAAGCGGTCAATGCAGAGCGCTTTGCTTTGAGTTTAGCCCGGGCCGGTATCGTCGGGGCCGCCTGACCGCTGATCTACTTTTCTCATCCCGGCCCATCAACACCGATTGCAAAGGCCATCGGCAGATTGTTGGGAGAAAGAGGGCTCCATCGATCGCATGCGCCCCCAGGTGATGGCCCTAACCAGCGGAGCTGCTGCTGGAATCAATCCGGAGCCGAAATTGCGGCGATGCGCGAGTTTCGGGCAAGGACGTGGAGGGCGTTGCGATGGGATGTAGCCAATGTCACTGGACGAGACAGAGACGCTCATGAGCTGCGAGGGCGGGCTTGTAGAGTGACTGCACTGAGTTGCCGAAAATAAATCCAAACGACGAGCGAAACGATTGTTTCTAGTGTCGGCGGGCAGGGCCCTCATATTGCCCTTTTCAGGCTTGCTAGTGCAACAAAGAACCGTGGTGGCCCGGAAAGGCGAGGAAGTGTCGGGTGCCGAGACCTTTAATGTGCGGACCGCAACACCGAACTCAGGAAAGAAGCACCGATGGCGCGGGCATTCCGGGTGCTTACCACGGATAATAGCCCCACCCGAACAGGGGCAGCCAACCCGACCCTGGGGGGTATTAGTAGTTTCTCCTTCGTTAGCAAACAGGAATCCGGGCAGCCATAACTCTCAATCACACATGTCCGGTGCAGGTATTCATAGCAAGCGAGAAACTTGCTAGTCTCGCTTGTGTACTTTTGTCAGCCAGGGGGTAGTACTGTTAGTGGTACCTTAGTAAGTTAATTCCAGAACCGGCGCTCGTTTCTCAAAATTAGAACCGTAGTGAATGCGAGCCAATCACCAGCACCGGTACAGGTATTTGTCAACACGGAGTTTACACGCTAATAGTCTTACATGTAACCCCCTTTTTCCCCAGCTACCTAACAATTGCACGATGCAACGACAAGCTGTCAGACAGCCGAGACCTAGGCAGCGAGATTAGAGTCATGCAGCACTTTCCTCAGCATTCCACCTCCTCGTACTATACGGGGTCAAGATACGGCTCGCCGTCTTCGCTACAGTCAGAGTGGTAGTATCGTTTCTTGGCGCCTCTATCGGGTTGCAATACGAGACAGGCTCCCAAATCTGAGTTTTTCGTGCTCAGCTGCTTACGCCACGGCAGGAAAGACGTCCCCGCTAATTGGAAATGTGATGCTAGTGTCTTAGTCGACTTATGAGGGGAAGGTTGGAATCGCAACGAGCGATGTTCCGACGCAGATTGTTTTCTTATAAATGGACAACCGCCATCCCCAGTGTTGACAATCAAATTCCACCATCCCTATCCACCTCAACTTATCCTCACTCTCTCAAGACAAAGACCGATACTTCTCCACCACCGCTACCATGGCCGTCCTCCGCACCATCACCACCGCTCTGGTCATGGGCTCCCTCGCCCTCTTCGCCCCCGCCGCCGCTGCCCCAACAGCCACCCAGGACGGCACCTCGTCCAACAAGGTCTCGCCCGACGTCCTCAAAGACCAAGCGACCTACTGGTCCAACAAGTTCATACTCGACCCCGCCACCAACCACACAATCCCCAACCCCGCCTACGCCGACACCCCCCTCTCCAAGCGCGCGCGATTCAGCCCCCCCAACGGAGCCGAGTGCCGCATCTCCGCACAGCACTACTACTACCCCAAGCTGACGTGCTCTCCCGGCCACGGCTGCGAGGACGACTCGTACGAGGTCGAGGAGCTGCGCATCCGGGACCACCGCAACACCAACACCAACTTTGCTGTCTTCAATATGGAGAACGGCCAGGAGCAGTACTTCCAGCTGGATGGTCACCGTGGCTGGATTGGTGCGGCGTCGTCGACGATTTGGCAGATGTATGGCCTGCAGCGGGCTTATGGGCGGATTGAAGGGAGGGGGGGGAATAGGAGTGAGTATCTGCCTGACTATCTGGATATCTTGTTTCAAAGGAGAAAGACTGACATATGTGTAGACATGATGGGGAGTGACTATTGCTGGTATGCTGAGGGCAAGGAGTGGTGGGGATATTGGGGAGAGGCTTCGTGCAGCAATTGGTGCTCGGATTTCAAGTGGTGATGTGTTTTTCATTGTATTTTGTTCGATTTCAGGGGTTGAGGTAAAACTGGGTTGTCAGACTCGAGGCACTGTCGTCGGCCAGTATGGATATTTCTAAAATTCTCCACCGCTACCTATCAGCTCAATTCAACTCCAAGCTCGCGCAACAGCCGCCCCAGCCGTCCGGTCGCCCTTTTTTTGGCCTCGGCAGGTGTGTTTCTCGCATCTTTGACAAGACGGCTCCGATCTGCCCCTTCACGTTTCAGAAGCTGTACAATATGTGCTTGGCCGTGCCTAATAGCAGTCGGGAGCGCATAGAGAAGCAGTTCCCGACATGCGAGGTGGTTCAGCCGCCTGATGCGTGAGTCTTTCATTGTGGATTTCCTTATTGATGTGAGTTTTTGTTGTTGACGAACCTAGGTGGTCTGCTGTTGTCCACGGCGCACTACTGCGCACGATGGTGAAGACGAGGAAGATCAGGGCTCATTATGGTGTTGTCTTCCGAGAAGTGTGGGACCCCGAAAAACATGAGGGAGATGGACCACTTGCTGCATTCGCCCGTAGCCACAGGTAAGGATTTGCTTGATGAATTTAAAGGGGCCCTGCTGAAATGTCTGCCCACCTAAGGCAGTGGGATGCATTCGAGGGAGTTTACAAATGCGGCAACCGAATGTCGTGGTATGTTAAAAAGGTAAATGTCACTCCCTCTTATTCGTGCGTGTCCAGTATCATGCATCTTGACATCAGTGTTTCTTACCTGCCATCTCAATACAGGGCGAAGAGTTCGACAATACGAAAACTGTGGCGTTCCCATTTTACAGGAACTTTGGCCTGCACAACTCCCTGAAAAATGTGCAAATCGAGCTCTGGGCATACGTCGATGGCGACGAGGGGGCAGAGGGGCCACCATTCAAGGATCTCGGTAAGCCCCACCCCTGAATTCCCCTCCAACTCGTTCATGATGGGATTGAGCTCATGGGAATCAGACTGTCGTATGCTAGCGATCCTGCGACTAGACTTTTCGGCGATCAACAAAAGCGAGTTTCCGAAACTGAGATCGCCAGCTGGAGAGAAGTACTTCCGGATCAATTTCAATCTCGTCATGACCTTTGGCACCATGATCGCGTTCAAGTTGGAGTACAAAGGGCAGGTTCGCGGCGATGTCACAGCGGAGTACATCGAGGCCATGCCGATGCAAGCCGATAGCTGCCCATAAGCCAGGTGACGTAGGTGCACTCGCGGCAGTAGAATAGCGTGTGAAATACAATTTCCCCATATGACTATGCATTTGCTCGAAAATACCAAATTACCGTGATTTCTTAGAATTTGCGGGCTTGAATGCAGGCGTCGTTGAAGGGGCAGACTCGCCGAACATTGGCGGTGTGTCTGGGGGGCTTGGCAAGAATGCATGGGCCGCACCTGCTGTCGGAGTTGCCCGACCAGCGCCACTGGACACCTCAGCTGCAGGCAGGCACCTGCGGGCACATTCACGTTTCTCCCACGTCACTTCACCGCGGCTTCCATTCCACGCCAATTCGCAACACAAGCAATCCAGGAATACGATGACTGTAGTGTACGAGCCAAATGGGCCTCTCTGGGACGCTGTGGTACGGGTCGTTCAAGCGACGGGGTGCCCTGCAGACCAGGCCACCGCAGCGCTCAAGGCGAGCCGTCGGAAGGGGGCGTGAGGTGGAGACGAGTTGACGCTGATTTCGGCCAGGCGTGCGACAACATCGTCGAGTCGACGATATTATGTCTTGTGCGACCCCACAGTCACTGTTGTGTGTTTTGCTGTCGCCCCCAACTGACTTTGTCCCAGTCCGATCCGTGGTTTACGGTGCGACCCCCGAAAGCCAAAGCCGAAAACTCTCATCCAAAGGCTCCGCAGACAGCGCGCAGTGAAGATTTGCCTGGTAGGCACATCCACCAACCCCGAGTATGCTGTCGTACTGATCGCCTGTTAGAACTCGATAAACGTCAGGGAGACAAGTATTCCGCCGGCGGGTGGAGTCTGTATGACGGGCTTCAGCCCGTTCCATCTTCGGAGGCAGAAAATGATGGCATGGACGGACCAGGTCAGATCTACCCAACGTCAAAACTATGAATACGTTCTTCCACCGATCTGTAGTAGTGCGAAGCGCTCAGTGGGCAGGAGTGAACTCGAAGGAGGTGCTCACAGTCGCAAAGATTCCAACGCCACTACGTCTGGAACCGCGGCCCCCACCCTAAGTACGACCCCGGTTGAAGTAAAAGGGGCTACGGCAGAGTTCGGACCGTCTCCAGAGCTCGATACTATCCCATCGTGGCTTGTGTTGCCTTCTTTGCGAGACCCAAGGGCATCGCGGAAGTTCAACCCCAGCGAGTCGGTCGGAGGAAAGCTCGATATCATCCGGCTGCTTTGACTCCTTCGGCGGGGCCACCTATCACCCCGAGCATTGAGGCAATACCTCTCCCACATCGAAGACGATCGGCTCTCAGAGGCCATAAACCAACTGATTGAGGGTATAAATCTAATATTCTTCATTGCCGACAGCAACGATGCCGACATCCTCCGGGTGTGGGTGGCAAAAGGGGGCAACATCGACGCCTATCTCCATCCCTCCATAGTACCTCTGATTGCGTTCGTAATCCTCCTGGGCCAGAAAAAGAGGGAAGATACGACCTTACTTGTCAAGACTCTTGTATCCCTTGGCGCCGACACCTCTGTGATACCCCGAAAGCTGCTCATTCCTTTCCTAGACGAAGAATAGCTACGGCAGGATGAGTCCTTTACCCCCAGCCCGCAACCAAGCTTGGTTCATCGAGGCTATTTATCGGCAACTGAGCGAGCACCTCAATCTCAGTCAGCGGTACATCCTAGGAGGCTGGTCATACGGTAACCGCCGGTTTACAAGACCGCCTGGCCCATGTCCTGGAAGCCAAATTTGGGGTACGTGCCATAAATTTCTTTGTTCTGTGAGAATGAATGATCTAACACCGTCCCAGTATCCCTTTGCTGGACGAGTATCTTCTGTCATCCCGTTTCTTCCATTCACCCCTGATGAGCAAGCTGTCATCGCTCACAAGTACCTCCTCGACCTTGTCACCTCCATGAAGCAGCCAAAGGCAATTCAACAGAGCCAGCTCATCGGTGCCATCAACTTGAGATTCCGTCAGGAGACGGCATTGTGCAGGAACCTTGCGAGCAAAGACTACCACGCAGACACTGGCGCGCGCAGCCTTGAGGCTGCCGTGAAGAGGCGAGTCAGAAATGCAGTTGTCAGAAAGTCCCTGGAGAGCAGCCAGGTGACCCACGAAGAAAATACAGTAGAAGACTACGTGGTGGATATCGGCTCACAAGGAGAGATCGTGGTGTTGGATACATGATCCGACATGGCTACAACTCGGGGCGTCTCGAATCCCTCGAGGCATGGCGTCAGTACATTGACGCTGTAGGGTGCTGTTCACGACATTACGATCAGAAAAGCCGACAGACCTACAGCATCGATGCAACCTTCCAGATTCCGAACGCCATTCGCCCCTGCAACAGACAAACACAGCCTGAGGGAGGCGGTGCGCTTGAGGGCTGCAGGTTCAGGATGGCCCAATTCGTGGTTCGCGCTTCATCGCCGTAGACGCAGGCTCAGCCACACTCAACATGAACCACGATTGGGACAACCGCCACCAATGGCAACCACCAATCTCCACTAATTGCTTCTTCAGTCAGGCTGCATCATGGAGAGTGGGTCCCTGTGGCCAATGGCGTTCACTTGTCCTATTTCCCACAACTGCAGCGCTCGGACATCGAGGTTGACTTGTGCAATTGGTTAAATAAAACATGTTTATCCCCTCTTCAGATCCAGCTCAAGATCACGTTCTCGGCAATTCAAGTTGACAAGATCGCGAACATGGACCCTGACAACAACGGCGCGGCGCACAACGCGCAGGCTGAACCCCTGACGGACATTCATATCGACGTTCAGTTTGCAAAGATTGTTCCGCAGAGCAACACTCCAGAATACGCCAAAAGATACGCCCGGGAGCCATGGAAGCATTGTCGCGACGCGCCAAATACCTTTCTCAGCATCAGGGTCAACAACCGCGATGAGTTCATGAGACAACTGAAGAATTTAGATCCTGCGAAACACCGCCGCGTTCAGCATGAGATTGACCGTATCGAAGAAACGCGTCTCCGATTTGAGGCGTATGATGACAAAAGGCACATGTTTGACGCATTGAGAGAGTCGCAACGCGCCTGGAGAAACGAAGTGGCCGAAAATATCGATGACTATCTTGAAGAGAACCTGGAGAAGGCTCACTATGAGCACCGCGAGAGAGATCTGGCCCTCCTCCGCCGGCTGAAGATTAATTGGGAGTCTTCGGACAAAGAAGAGCGCCACAGCGAGGATGTTCCTGGACGCCAGCCAAGTGATCCGGAGCCGGATCACGGATTCAAGGCATGCGCCATGTATTTTCGACCAACAGATGATGGAACAGGGTGGGTCGGCGACTCTTCCAATCACACCAACTACATTGGCAAGTTTCCAAACCAGAAGATATCGGTGCACCAGTTGCTTCAGCATGATGAAGACAATCCGTTGTCGAAAAACGAGGGGAGCTACCTCCGTTACTTTCACTTCCCGGCAAACAACATGAGCTGGATTGAGGTATTGTATTCCTGGGTTTTGGCCCCCTCGAAGAGACTTTGGCTGAAGTGACGCAGCAAGCAATGGCGAGATTTTATAATGAGCCCGACATTGTTCACGACGACTACAAACAACAGTCAAAAATGACTCGAGCTGAGAGGCTGCTGTGCCGCGAGTTCTGGCGTGGTCAGCTGCATGGAAGCGGGAGCAAAGCGCCGGTGCATGCGAGACACATGAGGTCTCGCTGCTCTGTCGTGCCTCGTGGTGAGTTCGCCTATCACCAGCCTTTGTGTTCATCCGAGCTAATCTCGTAACCGGCAGACTCTTCCTCCGAAACAGCGACTTGCGGGACAACAGCCCAACCTCATGAAGCCCAGAGTCCCAAGACGGGGAACAATCTTGCCCTGTTTGTACGTCATACCCCTTATCAGATCAGCACCGAAAGCCTAACACCCGTAGCTCCCCTATCTCCACTGGGAAACCGACAGTCGCAGGGCCAGTATGGTCCAAGCCATCAAGGATGCCCCCGGAACCCGGTCAAGATCAGCTCGAAAGACTGAAATCGATGTGGTGACAGTCATGCAGAAGAAGGCCGACCGATCAAAGAGTTGGCACACCAAGACTGTCGGATCCTCGGAGAGACCGAGACGGTCAGCTTTGGGCCAGTATTTGATCAACCTCGCCCGAGTGGCTGACGCCATGGATTATGAGGCCGATGAGCAACTACTGCGCGAGAACTTGCATAACGACCCCCCTCTCCACATCCGACGTACCCTTGACCAGTATTACTTCTTAACGCTAGACGACACCTCTGCTAGGGATAGAGACCAGGTTGTTTACAGAGAGACGAGAGCTGGACGAAGCTTCCACAGCCGGAACACAAGGGTTGTGATGGTTGATCAGCTCTGGCTCTGGATTTTGGACGATCATACAATTATCACGTCGTTTCCCAGGAGATGGGGGCGAAATAAGCCTGATCCGTCGGGAGTTCACAAGTGTCTGAGGGAGCACGTGTCGAATACCCCAAATGTGAAGTCGATTCACCATCTGGGTATGTCACCAAATGATGATCTTCGCGTGGGACACTCATCTGACAGAAACAGCTCTCCTCATAATCGACCAATGCTCCCGTGTCTTCTTTGACCGCACCAAGCCCCTCGACCAACGTCCAGAAGTAATCGACATCTTTGGCTCGGCCATTGGCAACGTGGTAAGCCCCGCTGTTCCATTTCTTTAACCCAGCCCAGCCCCTGACAGCCACCAGACTGAACTCACAACCATCGCCTACGACGGCTTCTGGCGCAACACGGCTTTGCACTCGCGCACGCTCAACACCTTCGTCGAATCCCTCTCCCAGCCCTCCAACCAGAAATACCTCGACATCAATCCCGAAGGCACCCTACTCCGCGAAGCCCAAGACATTGCCGAGGAGCTCAAAATGATGCGTCGTGTATTTGCGCAGCAGAACCAAGTTGTCAAGGATTACCGTCGTCACTTGGGGCTTCTTTCCGGCGATGTCCGGTACGAGAGAGACGTGTTGCGGTCGGTGCTTGCTTCTCTTTCGCAATCATTCCAACTTGACTCGGATCAGGATGAGAGGGCAGAGACTCCGGCTGTCACAAGAAAGGCAGTAAAGCAACCGACACAGTTTGATGAGGCAGTACAAGCGGCGGATATCCTACTAGAGTTGATTGACAATCGACAAGCAGAGCTGCAGGATTTGGAGGAATCAGCGCTACGCACGTGCAGGCAACTCGAGGGCCTGTTAGGGCTGAAGCAGCAGCAAGCGAGTATTGTCGAGGCGAAGGCTGCGCTGAGGAGGGCGGATGAAAGTGTCAAACAGGGGAGGGCGATCATGGCGTTTACTTTGGTGACCATCTTTTTCGTAAGTGCATTCCATCCATTAGATAACTGGGTCCTTTGTGGCTGCGTCATGGTCAAGGGGGTCCTAACCGTGTAACAGCTGCCGTTGGGCTTCTTTGCAACCTTTTTCGGCATGAACAACTCGGACATTACAGGGGATGCGTGGATGTCCCTGAACCAGCAGGTCACGTACATGTGTAAGTACCTCCTTACTCTCCGCCATCTTCCGAGGCATGGCCTAACCTCAACAGTCATACTCTCGGCCGTCGTCGTCACCGTCTCGGTCTCGATTGCATTCAGCCCGTGGGTCAGAACGGTGCTCGATTTTTGCTTTCACGTCCCGCTTGCATATGCTGCCGAGTACAGCGGGGTACGCCATTTCTGGAAGTCGTCTCCCCTGGAAGGCGGCAAAGTGAAGAGGAGGAACCACATATCGATGGCAAAGATATCGCGGAGAAGGCAAGAAATGGAAGAGGCAAGACGGAAAAGCCCGCGCGAAGTGCGAAAGATGTCTGGTGGGGGAGATGAGGGGATGCAGCACAGTCGGTTTAGGAGAAGGCCGGAGAGGGTCGAGACGATGGTCTGATAGCGAGCGAAAGTCCCCTCAGACCACCTCCCCAACATCCCCGAATACGAACCCCAAATACGATGACGGGCTAGAATTGTGGATATCTGGTTGGTGTCAGGCGCACGATGATTTCCCCTTTCTATCCCACAAGAAACATTTTCTCCTAGTGCAGGTAGCCATCTCGGGGATACTCTCAAGCTGTAGAAGAACCCCGAGCAGGCCGAGTCTTGGCCTGCAACCAAAACCCGAAGCAAGAGGGGAAGTTGGTGGCGTCATTCTTGCTTGGGTCTCAGCCGCAGCCGTCCGAGACTCGGCTCACCGGTTCCGGGGGCGTGGTACCAATTAGACTCCATCCTTGTTTTTCCTGACTCGGTGGGCTCCAGGGATACCGGCCCCTGTCTCTTTGGAGCATGGACCGGCGGAACATGCAATCCTGTTCACCCGCCCATCCCACCGGGACGCAGATGCAAAAGGGCGCTATCCCCTCGCGCCCCGTCTTTTCGCCCGCTCGCTAGCGCTCTCCATCTTCACGATCATCGAATCGTCGCAACACTTGTTTATCAGGAATGATCGACTCCAGACTAGCATGGACGGCGGCCAGCATCCTCCGGCAAGCGACAACAAGGGGCCGGCGCTCCTCGCCTCGGTCTGCACGCTGCACGTGGTAGCTGTTGTCATCTTCGTCGTGCGACTGGTGTCACGCCTGACTCCCAAGTACGCGCTCACAGTGACGGACTACATGATAAGCATCTCCCTGGTATGGCCCTATCGGCGGTGGTTGGCGAAAGGAGTCCACATCTTAACACGGTCTTGCACAGGTATCCAAGTGCGTAACAGCCGGCCTGACGATAGCCGCTGTGGCCAACGGCTTTGGAAAACACGCCGTGTATCTCGCAGCGAGCAGCGTCGGGAAGATCGGGCTCTACGCTTTTCTCACCTTCATCTTCAGCACAATATCGACGGGGTTTGCGCGCATCTCGATTGCATGTCTGCTGCTGCAGGTAGCGACCGCGCGGCGATGGAGGCTGGCTCTGTGGACAACCATCGTCCTGCAGGCACTGGTCATGATAGTGTACTGCGTCGTGCAGCTGGCCCAGTGCCACTCGGCCATCTCGCGCAAGATTGACATCAAACAGACGCAGTGTCTCACGCCGTCACAGGTGTGGTCGTTCACCTACGTGAGCATCAGTGAGTTCTTCTCTCCATTCCCTGTCCTGGTAAGTCATTGGCTAACAGCACGCTCGCAACCAGGCATCGCCATGTTCAGCGACCTCGTCTGCGCGCTAATCCCGATCTTCCTCATCCGCTCCCTCACGCGGTCTCTCGTCGAAAAGATGCTCATCTCGCTCCTCCTCGCATCATGCCTCATCGCCAGTGGTATTGGCATTGCCAAGTTGTACTGCATGTCTCAATTCGACTTCTCGTCCACCGACGGCCTCTACCTGATGGTCGACATGTTTATCTGGTCCCGCGCCGAGGAATCGGCGATTGTCATCGCAGCTTGTGCGCCTCTGTTGAAAGTCCCTGTGGAGAAAGCATTGCGGAGGCTGGGTGTGCGAGGTTTCAGTATCCCAGAGCCGGAGCTTAATTCCATTGTCACCACAATGCCTGACACAGGGGAAAGCAAAGGGTCATCGCGTTTGGAATGGGGCACGGATAGCCAGCGGTCAAAGACGAGTGGAGCCCCTTCGTCAGTTCAATCATAGCACCCAATTCTACCCAACCTCTTTACAGGCTACCTACCCCCTTTCCAACTCACAACCCCCTCAATCACCACCGCACTTGTAGTAAGTACGCTGACTTTAGCCAACTAACGTGAGGGTTGTGATGTTTATAACGTCCCGGGAGATTTGATCAGTCAGGTAGGTGAATGGTAGATTGCGACTCTTCACAGTGCCAACCAACCACCACGTAGCGTGCACTTGAAGCCGGAGGTGGAGAGCTTGACACGTCGTGATCACGGCCACAAAACGTGCGAAGGCGAGGACTGAAATTTGGACGTTTCAGTTAAGGTGGAGCCTGGAATGGGACAGCCAAGGCCGTGCTCTGGGGGAACCTATCGTGGCCCGGGCATCAAGAAGTAGAGACGGGAGGCACAGGAAACAGTACGGCGCAGCAGGGAAGGAACGGGCGATAATAGATTCACACAGCACGCTAAACTCCGTACCTGCCAACAAACCTGATTGCATTCTCTTCTTGTCTTTCCGTGACTGTTTTGAGACACTGTTCCAAATATGACAAGACTTCCTCCCCAATCCCCCCTGCTTTCGGTCACATCACTCCCGACTTTATCCTTGCTGAGACCGTCTCTGTTCTTGCCGCGTCCCGCCGCCTTCGCGATGAGCTCGCCAATTCGCTCACACCCACAACAGCAACTTTCGCATCCGTCCTCGTGCCCCCCATTGACGACGAAAATGCCGCCAACTGCCGACTCAAACCCCTCGTCCTCCTAGCATCTGTGTCGCCCATTTCCGAGGTGCGCGATGCGGCGCGCAAAGCCGAAAAGCTCATTGCTCAAGCTAGCACAGAAAACCTTGTGCGCCAAGACATTGCCGCTCTGATCAGGGGTGTCGTCGACAAGGGCGAAGAGCTTGAGCCGGAGGATATGCATCTGCTGACCAGGAAGAGCCAAGAATGCGTTTATGTCTCGCCGGCGGACAGTACGTGGTATCTGAGTGCAAGTACGGAGCTGAGCGAGTTGCTTTCACTTTCGCGGAAGACGCTTAGTGATGGAAACGAAGACGGGATTGCTTTTTCCAGAGATCTGGATGGCTTACCGGCATCTGTTCTTGCGACCATGAGGGCGACGGACGAGAATGGTGGTGACGGGGGTGACAATGTGTGGGTCACGTTTCGGAAGAGCCATTACGCTGCCGTTATGCGCCATGCCTCGTCAGTGGAAATGAGGAAACGCCTTTACGTCGCCAAACAGCAGCGGTTCCCCGAGAGTGTCGAGAGCTGCAGAGAATCGTTATGCTGCGAGGCGAGATTGCACACATGCAGGGATTTACTTGCCACGCCGTTCTGAAGATGCAAGAGAGGATGGCTGAGAGCATTGAGGGCGTGAAGAAGATTCTAGAAGACATGCGAAAGAAATTGCAACTTGTTGCCCGGCTGGAGGAGCAGAGGCTTATGCGGCTGAAGTTGGAAGACTCGCCCACTGCCGAAGACGGGAGTAACCAGGAGCAGGGAGTCATCTACCCTTGGGAATGGAACTACTACGACCAAAAATTTATGGAGCGCAACTACTCGGCTAAGACATTGGAAATTGCCGAGCACTTCGAAGTCCAACACACCCTTGAGGGGCTATTCAGTATACTGTCCAATCTCTTTGGCCTGCAGTTCGACTGTCTTGAGAGTGCCAGTGAGGTGGAAACCTGGCATCCGGAAGTAACGATTTATGCCGTCTGGTATACGGACAATGGTGGTGGCGACAGCGGCAACGGCTTTGGCTTCCTCGGATATCTCTATCTCGACTTGTTCGGCAGGCCGGGAAAGTATGAAGGGGCTTACCAATCTATGGTCGCTCTAGGATTTGTCAGCGCGTGCGGGATACGTCACTATCCGTCGTCCGCCCTAATTTGCAGCTTCTCTCGTGGGACAGACGATTGGAATGACATGCTAGGTCCCACCCTGCTACTGCACAGCGAGATGCGAACCGTGTTCCACGAACTTGGTCATGCTATTCACTATCTTGTCTCCCGTACCAAGTACGCTCTCCCCTTTTCCAAAGACTTCGTCGAGATACCCAGCCTTCTGCTTGAGCACTGGGTCTGGGTGCCACAAGTCTTGAAGAGACTGGGAAGACACTATCAGACCGGAATGGAGCTCCCGGAAGCCCTGATCCGGGATCTGGTTCGAACCAAAAACGTCAACCAGGCACATACGATGCTAGGCGAAGTGCACCTGGCGTTGTTTGATTTGGCTATTCATTCTCCCAGGGGCCACCATCCGGACCATGAACTGGACCTCACGCGTCTCTGGAATGAATCTAAGACGGATGTCGTGGGTTTGCCCCTTGGTGAGAGCGAAGACGAGGGTTTTGGACAAGCTGGGTTCCCGCATATACTCAGGAAATATGACGCTGGGTACTTTGCTTACCCCCTGTACGTATTTCGGACCTCACAGCTGCACCTGGTTCGCCGAGCTAACACGGGGGGTTCTAGATCCAAAGTATACGCAAGCGATATTTACTCGGCTGTTTTTGCTACAGACCCCATGCGCCCCGAGGCAGGCCGAAGGTATCGCTCTATGATGCTCGAGCCAGGCGCAAGCAAGCCCGAGGCAGACATTTTGAAGGATTACATGGGGAGGGACTGCCATGGCGATGCTTACTATGCCGAGCTGTAAAGAGTATGCAAGATGCATGAGAGAAGCGAAGGTATGCCTTGTTGTTTTTGGCACAGAGCTGTGTGATGAATCCGATAATATTTCTTTACATGGAGAAGAGGGACCCCTTCTTTTGACCCGAGCCTGCATACCCAGCGAAATGCCTCGTCGTGTCTAACTGGGCAACCAAACTGTCCACGTTCAGAATAGCCAACAGAAAGATTTGGGAGCCAATCGTTTCCCGACAAATGCAAAAAGGGGGCACAGACCGTCGCTAAATAAGGGAGCCGCCCCTTTTCGTTTCTTGCTCGCCATCAATCCTTCTCTCCGACAGCTAAGACGAATACTGACCACGGACAAATTCACCAGAATCCTTCCCTTGGAGGACATCCAAAGCATCGCCTCAAGGTGCCCGATCAACGATCTGCACTCCCTGAGCCTCACCTGTCGCTACCTCCATGAGGTGTGCAGCAGTTTTTTCTCAACCATGCCCGCAACCCAACCTCAGATCACATCCCCGACAAAGAGGCGCTGCGCAAGTTAATCACTGACAAGATAGCATCAAAGGCTCTAGCCCAAGGGAGAGCAATTTGGACTCGTCTCGTTACAGCGTTGTCCTGCCTCCCGTCTCTGCTCGATGAGCTGGCCGCGCTTCTGGGGCCCCTCAACTCTACCGTCGATCACGCCGGCAAGCGCGATAAGCCCTGGCCGCCTCCAGCACTAATCCCGCCGTCAGCAATCAACATCATCGGTGTGCTGAACACCTTGGTGGTTCTCGGCTGTGAGCAACCTACCTTTTCCTTTGCATTGAACACCCTTTTAATGAATCTCAGACACCACGATCACGAACTCAAAGGCCATGATCGCCCTGCTCAATCTCGCGTCACGCATCCCCGATCCCGAATACTGGGCAACCTGGCTCCAGGAAACCCGCGTCAGCCTAGCCTGCCAGGTCATCTTCTGCCTAGCACTGGAAAAGCTCAGCAGAAATCTCAGCAGGGCAGGCGAAATAGGTCGGAACCACGAAGAGCTCGTGCGTGGAAAAACAGCCGGCGCAAAGCTACTAATCGACACATTCTTCGGGCCGGACGAAAGTGCAACTCAAAACCACTTCTCCCGCGTGTCCGAGGAGGGAGGCTACATGGTTTCTCTTCCCATCATAGTAATCATCGTTCCCTTCACGGCCAGACGCGGCGAGCCTGGCAGGCCGGATGCTCCTTGCCGCAGTGCCCTGCCCCTGACCAGCCCCTTATTTCAACACATACCACTCCCTGACGGCGAACAGATCGGGGTCGGAAAAGGCACAGCGCGATCAATGAGTGCATTTGGGTTAGCACCTTCTTGGCCCCTCTGGCTCAAGAGCAACATCGAAGCAGCAGTCAACGACATTACAAGCGGAGAATGGATCGGATACGCGGCTCCCACCAAAATTTTGTGGGCGGTATCACCCTTTCACAATATCCATTTCGTTGCCGAACAGGACAAGGACAGTCCAGGCGGTTGGTTACTGGCGGCAAAGGACTGCTTTGATATCAATGGTCTTCCATGCCAACTAAGCGGCTCTATCGCACGGGACGGCCGTTTTGCACTCGTTATGGAGGTTACCAGGGTTTGAAGGATAGATATGCAGGGAATGATGACGCCGCTGGGCCTGGCCGGGCATAATCGCGTGCCAGGGCGCTCAAGAAGTCTGTTGATGTGGTTTTATAAGAGGGAGTGGGTGAAGAGGAGGTTGTGATTCGACCTGGGGTTAGTACGTGTAGTCGCATCGGCAACCTCACAGTCAGAGTAATAAGACGGGTTACTACACGACAGAAATCCAATTACTATCAACTCCATCTCCCTTCTCGGATATTTGTTCCATCGAGCTCTGGAGACACTCGATATGGGTCTGTCAACTCCGCAGATTCTCATCTTCGTTTCCCGTCACACCTCTAAACTCCCTGCAGCTGAGGTCTTTTACCGACGTCGTCGGTCAATGCCAAGCGTGGTGTCATACAGGGCACCTAACTTCCGGCCACACCGTTTCCAGAACCCGTCTCCCGGTCTCTTCCCATTCTTAGCGAGCGAGGGAGTTGGTAATTCGCCCTTCTCGTGACTGACAGGGAGGCAGCTAGAGTCAAACACACTCGTGCAGCACTTTCTGAATGCAGGTCGCTCCAGGTATCGGTAGTAGTTGGTGCATCTCCGATTAGGACACTAAAGGATTTGTCTGGTCTCCCTGTCCCACCGTAATGCATATGAATCTGGGTCTAAAGCCCCAAACCAGGAGTAATCGGGGGAACTTGATGTCGGATATACGGCAGAGCAAGATATGAAGCGGTCATAGGATACCTCAAGGCACCGGCCTGCAGCGATACACGGCGCAACCGACACGGTCCAATCAGCCCGCGTCCCGAAGGCATAGCTCAGAGATGTCTTGGTCGCGTGGGCCCTACCTTTTTTGTACCTCGGCGTCTCGGCCATGGAGTGGGCTGGTTCCACCGGGAACAGCCGACGGCTCGGGTCCTCTCGACAGCACCGCTACTGCTCTTCCTGTGCATCGCCAGTCCCAGAGATTTGTTTGAGTGGTTTAAGCGGCGGTGCAAGCGACCACCGTGCGTTGGGTGGGTATTTGTCACCGAAATCCAGGCAGCAACATTTGTTTGGGTCGAAGCACCTCATCTCAGGAATCTGTCCGGGAGCGGCCTGGGGGAGCAGAAACTTGCCTACACTCTTCCGCAACTTTCTCAGGTGGGCGGCCATATCTTCTACAGAAAGGCATCTACCAGGCTCGGGCTCAGGCAGAAGAAGATGGCCCGACCACCGCATGTGTAGGACCGCGTACTACCCCTTCCTAAAGAGGCGAATTGTTGGGTAATTACGTCTTTTGTATATCGGTGGTGCCATCAGCCTCGGGCTCGATACCGTCAGCCCTAGAGTTTCCAATACCGTGGTGTGCCGGCGCATGACTGGGATGTCGACATGTTCGTAGGTCTACCACTTTCCCGTCAGCTGCATCACATTTTAGAAGGTCGGATTTGGCCTTAATAACTTCCTTCCAAGTGATTGAACCGTGCTCACAGATCCGGACATATCCTTGGTGCCCGATGCAGGTCCGGTCTCGATACTTTTGTCTCTCAGCCGCCGAAAAGAAGGCTGCTGGGTGATGCATTGAGCATGCCTCACAGTATAGCCACTTATTTGCCAATTCCCACTTTTTGGGGGGGTTTTCGCTACGTGTTATTTGGCATAGTAGGCATTGTTTTTGTGCCATGTTAGAGCGGATAAGGTGGCGAAAGACACTATCGTGCGCCAAGCTTTCGAAAGTTGCAGTCCCCCTCAGCCAAGAGAAGCTTGGGCTATCCTTTGGAAAATCAAAGGGGTCGCGGTGCCAGTGCTGGAAGGAGCGGTCCGAGAAAAGTCGCAAAAAGACGCGGTCGGCGCGGCGAAGACACTGAATACTCGTGGGGTGGAGAAGTTTCATGATCTCAAGGAGTAGCTCCTCTGGGAGATCGAGAAGCTTACGCGCCATAACCTTTTCGGTCCCGATAGGGAATTTGCAGATGAAGGTGGCGCAGGGTGAGGTGCGAGTCGCGTCATAAGAAAAGCATGGAGGAAGGGAAGACAAGGAGAAAGAAAGATGAGCAGGACGCCTGCACCGCGTTAAATGCACGCGGTGCCCTACGACCCAGCATCTTCAAGCTTTTCGCTTTCCCGTGTTCTCCGGAAGCTTGTTCGTTACTTCGGCTTTGCCAAAGCTTTGACAACACTGCACCAAAAGCCGGAAGATACCGACGGGACCGAGACATCGAGCCGTCAGTCGCCTCCTTTCCTCACCGTCCTGCCGAACCGGTAGAAGGTGCGCCTGCCTTACTTTATGCGGAGAACGATGCAAAAAACGGGGAGGAGCAAATCAGAGGGGGGTGGCATGTCAAATGTGAATTCTCAACCGGCCGCGGTCCAACTCCTTCTTCTTATTCTTATTCTTTGGCGACGACACAAACCCAAAGCTTTCGACCACTTCGCTGTTTTTTTGCTGTTCGTGGTTTTTTTTGTACACCATAAGACCTCGATCTCACCCAGGTCCGCTCCGCCGCCGCCGCCGAAAATGCTGGCGTTTTTCCTCCTCCTCCTCCTCCTCTCCTTCGCCACTGGGTCTCGGGACCCTCGTCTCCCTGGGCTTGCCCCCTTGGTGTTTTTTCCGGTCTCGGACTTCACTTGTACGTCAACCGTACCACCCACATCACAGGCCATTCGCGTTGTTGGGCCAGTTTTGCGTGATGATCGTTAAGTCCAATCGCTAACATAGGTGTTTCTCAGGTGTCACCACCTCCGCTCCGCCGACCTGCCCACCCCCCTCCCTCTCCATCTCCATCGTCACCGCCACCATGACGATGACGACGACGACGACGACCCCCGGCGCCACGGGTCACAAGCGGGCGCGGCCCATTTTTGATATTGTTGTTGAGTTCCTGGGACCTGGGCCCACAAATCCCACGGTCATTGATTGGGGGAGGGTCGCCCTTCGGGCTTTCGGTTTGGGGTCTGTGGTTGTGTGGTTGGTGGAGGAGGGGAGGGTGTTGTGTGGTTGGGTGCGTGGGGGCTTTGCCTCCAAGTAGATGGGACTGGGTTGGTGTTTTCTTTTGTTTTTTGAAGGTTTGTTAGCTTGGCCGGCCGCTGCCGTGCGCCCTTCGGGGCGTTATAAATTTTGGTTTAGTTTTTGGGGGGACATGGAATCCGCTTGCTTGCACTCGTGCATTCGTGTTGGGTCGTATGGCAATGCTTGAGGATGTGGACGCCAAACAGCAAGGCATAAGTTGTGATATGAGAGGACATGAGAGACCTCGACCGCATTCTCAGATGCCTTACTTGCATCGCAAGAGGCTTCTCCAAATGCAAGAGATGTGCGATGTGCGATGTATCTCCTGAGGCCCATATTTGCATTGTTGTAGGCCCAGGCTTGTCCGGTCTGTCAGTGCTGAACGATTGAGCCGATTCAGTCAGACTAGGCTTTCGCGTTGATCTTTCCTGGATGTCAAGTTGTTTGGCGAGTTTCCTCGTGGTCGCTGTCTGCTGCTCTTCCAAAGAACCAGACAACGTACCCAAGGGCCGACGACACATTGCGCTTTAGAAAGGCGATTACGGATGATGGAGCTCGGTTGACCAAGCGTATGGATGATCATTACGCCAAAATGGAGAAAAAATGGCAAGGAACGCTGAGCAAAGTCCTGGGCGCATTTATCGATGACATTGTCACTTATAGCGACACCGCCGAAAGGCATCTGGAACACCTGAAAGCGGTAATGGACTTGCTCCAAGATATAACCTAGCCTTACGGTGACGACAAGCTCATAGACATCCCCGGGTGGACAGCGGACTCTGAAGACGAGCCGGACACTGAGAACAAGCCTTTCGTAATCTCCCAGTCCCACCGAAGCTGATCCACTTTCCCTTTGGCCTATCATCATGTGGGTTCGAGCGGCAAAAAAAGAAATCGTTCTCTTGAATGAGTTATCGATGCGTCAGCCGCGAATCGAACGCGGGGCCCATCGATGGCAACGATGGATTTTACCACTAAACCACTGACGCTGTGATGTATATTTTGAGAGTAGCCCGTGGAATTGTACAAGTGCCAGGCACGCCCGCCGGAATTGCTCTGTTCATAGGACATTCAGTTTGCGCATTTGACTTCGACCTGCTTCGGAACAGTGCCCCCGGGCCACTAACTAGAGCGAAAACCTTTGAGCACAGATTCTTCTGCAATGCCACGATTCTCTTGTAGTTGGATCCAACTGCCAAGAAACCGCTGTGTTCGAGTAGGTTGTTGACCTCAAGTACGAAGACTGCGGCCAAAACAAAGGGTCCTCTCGCCAGTGCGGGAGATGCCTTGTTGGTGTCAAGATGGGCTATGATTTTTGTTGTTTAGATCATCCCCCATTTTGCAAAGACCTGCGTGCATCGTCCTGTACTAATGGAAGGCTTTTTTCAGGGTGTTGATGACCGAGTGGTCTGTTCAGGGACAGCTGGTTGACGGGCTAGGGTTGGTTGCATGCAAATGCACGGACCCAAACCGAAGCCCAGTTGTGTGAGACGACAAGATCAATCAATACAAAGCCCCGAGCTTCCAGTCTGCCATTTTTAACATCTGCAAGCAAACCGTTTTACTCGGAGGATCTTGATTTTGCCTCGCCAGACTCGCGTTATTGCGCGATATCCCGTTGGTAGAAAGTCACTGCAATTTTAGCCTTCAACGAGGTGGCGGTCAAAGCCAATTCACGAGGGTTAGGGGTCAATGCCAACCTCGCCCTGGAACTTCATGCGGCTTCCGAATTGCCTGCACACACAGCCACAATTGGGTTGAGTGTCGGAGGCCGCCCAGCCCCAGGCCGCCCAGATCAGGTTATTATCGTTAGTTGGGTCGAGATATTGTGCATGCGGCAAACCCCCTTTGGAAGGCTCTAGGTCGTTCATCTGGCTTGCATCCAATTCTCCAATGTGAATTCCTCAAACCGCGATGTTTGTAATTTGAACCCGACGTTCATTAGGGTTCGGTTGGCGATCGGGATATGGAGATGGGGTGCCTGCGCACCCAGCGGCGGGTGGGCACGCGGGCCGGGTGGGGTTCGCCCAGATTGGCCGGCGGCCGATGGCTGATGCAAGAGGGAGCCCGCTGCGACGATGAGGCTCTGAGGGCCGCCCGCCTGCCTGCTGTGGAAAGGCAGCGAATCGTGGGGCGACGACTGGATAAATACGCCCGTCCCAGGCGGGGAAATTCTGAAGTGCAGATTCTGGCGACTCTCGCTGCAAAAAATCCGCGCCAAGTGGAATTGGAAGAGCAAGCATGGCCCATGGCTCAACAAGCCCCGTCTGGGACTCGGTTAACACCTACCGCCTGCGAAAAGACCTCCTCCAAGAGTATCTGAAATCTCAGTTTCCCAAACACAAGGACTTCAAGATTAATGTGAGTGCGATTGGGCGCCCTGGGCTGTCTTGCAGCGTTCTGTCATTGTGGGGTGATTGAGGTTCTGATGCCCATTGAACAGCTGTCAGAAGATGGGAGGGAGTTCTGGGTGTTTGAGGTGCCGAAAGCCCTGACGAAGGTGAGTAATCGGGCACTTGGTGAAATGCGACAGCAGCGGCTGACTCTTTGCAGAAACAGAAAGACTACATCGACGACCATGTGAGGCTTCCGTCTATTGATGATGACGGCTTTCTGTAGGAGAGGAGGGTCGGCTTTTGGCATTGGTTTTGGGGTTGGTGTCGGAATTCCAGTGCTGTGGGCGACGCATGCTCACTGTAGGACCAGGGGCGGGACTGTGCAAGGGTGATCAAGAACAACTGAGATTGAATGCACGCAATTGGAGAGCGATACGCATAGCCCACCCCCTGTCGCAACCGTGTCTTATTTGCGTGATCAGCCACACACCACTGCGGTAAATTCGAGTTTCGTGGGACAAAGAGGGGCCCGCCACTCGGGCGGACGAAGGAGGCATGCACGATCCCTCTGGTTCGCTAGGCTCAGCTGATGCAGCCCCCGCCTCCGATGCGCCGCCATCCCAAATGCGCCTTGAGGTGCGAGGCCACCTGGGAGGGGACCAGTACTCCGTTCTCAGCGCCCATTGAAACACCCCCGCTTTCCCATGGTGATATTGATCGGTCCGTACCGCTCTCTTCACCGAACCTAACTGAACCACCCACGTATTCCAACCGACTTGAGAAGTAGTATCATTTTTCGCGCAATTGAATTGACGCCTATCCTCAGTTCGAAACGACCTATTTTTGGTTCAATGCAACAACCATGGCCGAAATTGACGACAACACCGCCGAGTTCGCTGCGTGCTGCGAGCGGTCGAGGGACTATCCCTTGGCTGTCCTGCTGAGGACTGAAGCTTTTGGTCACACGCAAAAATCTCTGCAAATACGCCTCAACCAGGAAGGCCTATTTCACCCTACCCATCAGTCGCTATTTGTCCGCGATCTTCATGATACGGCGACAGAGTTTGACAAGGGACGAGCACTAAAGAGTGTGGAGGATATCGAGACGCTCTTGGACCCAGAGGAGAAGGACCCCTGGTGGAGATTCATGTCAGAGGCGCCTTTTCCCTTCTCCCAGCTGCCGGCGGTGTTACTGACTTGGCGTAGCTTTCTGCATTCAAAGACGTCGAGAGATCCGCTGGGGTGCTCCAAGGAGCAACTCGCGTTGCTTTTAACCCACCATCAAGTTATGCCGTCGTTCCTGGATTTAGTCTTTACCTTCAAGGCTCGTCAGAGGCCATTAACGCACGCCGTCTTCCGACATGAGAACTACCTTGATGAGAACGCCCCATCTCTAAGACTACCAAATCTCGGCAGATCGGGCATCCAGATTCAGCACGCGTTCAACCTTCTCACAGTGGAAAGAACCGACTTGACGGACGAAAGAAACCAGTGGCCGCTACGCCACGCGTCGCTGTACCACTCCTTGGATCTCGAAACGGGCCGCGCAGTGTATATTCTCCTCAAGGGCAACAGCGAGTTGGCGAAGCGGATAAAAGAGGCGACCAACAAAAACAGGCACATGCGAGCTGACACACCGCGCACACCCGAACAGTCGTTTGTAGCAAGCTTACAAGTCCACCTTATAATGCTTGAGTGGGCAGTCGAGTACTGGAGCGATTACATCGATAGTATGGACGAGGCGTTGCGCACCCAGTCGGTAGGGGCCAAAGTAGCTCCTGTAGCGAGCGTCACGAGTCCCATTGACCTGGCTGAGAGTTTCCATCGTCGAGGGAGCAGTTTCTCCAAACGTGGAAACGCGAGAATGACGCTCTCACGACAGGGAACCATGCAAACCCTTTCGTCTCGGCCAGGGACCGTGAGCAGGAATAGTCAACCGGACAGCCTCCCCGAAGAGTCCCCAGAGCCGCCATCGACACCTCAAACACCGGTGACACCAACACGGTTCAGCAGCCGGTCGTTTTCAGGCTTTCTGCGGCGTGCATCGGGGGGGCTCGACAGTCGATCCACTTTCGTGCAGGGAAGGGATGACATTGTCGAAGAGCCAGACATGCTGATCAACCGGCTGGCGGATCTCGAGGAGCGCTTCTCGTTTAATGAACTACAGAGGTTGAGCCTGACAGGCGACGAGATCGACCGGTCTATCTTGGCGCTGGAGCAAAGCAAAGATGTGGTTGCTCAAGTCGAAGAACAGTATCAAACAGTGGTCTTGTCGCACGCGTTCAAGACGCTGATAGACCGGGGTAAATGCAAGACTGATATCGCAGTCTTCTTTCGACGAACACGCAACTTGCTCCGCGACATGGAAGTGCATCGCCGACGCCTCCTCGACCTCTCTCGCACCGTGGCGAATGACAAACAGATGGTGAGCGGTTGACTGCGCGCTGAAATTGATGTGTCCCCTGAATGTTGGTCTGACGATGTGCCGTGTTTTCAGTTTGAATCCCTTAGCCAACACACCAGCATCCAGACGTCCAAGGCGTTCCAGCTGGTGGCGCAGACGTCAAGCGAAGAGATGATGAAATGGACGGAAAAGATGCACGAGATTGCCATCAAGACTAAGCAGGAAACGCTGTCGATGCACGTCATCACCATCTTCACGCTCATATTCCTCCCGGGGACCTTCATCGCGGTAAGCATGTGGTTCCTATCGCGCGGAGGCTTCCGGATTCTGACCACCCATTCTCGTAACCAGACGTTCTTCAGCAGCGGAGTGTTGCGCTGGGATGATGACGGCACGTTGGGCACGGATTACCTGGTGCGCGGTGAAGCCATCCGGCTCTTTATGTCCATCTGCTTGCCCATGATGGCCATCACCATCGCTTGCTGGGCATTGATGTACGGGGTTGCGCGACGTTGGGCGAGGCGGCATGCCCGGGATCTGGGCCTCCAAGGGTACGCGGATGAAAAGGGGTTACCACCTCCGGTGCAGCATCCCATGCTGAGTGGGGAGGAAAAGTCGAGGACTGGCCTGGGAATAATGTGACCACGACATGAACGCGAATACCACTTTCAATTCAATCCACTAATTGCAATGTCCAAGTTGAGTTTTCAGTTCAGTATCGTCATTTTCTGCCAAAAAATGACTGCCACGTGCATTGAATGCTGTGGGTTGATGGTTCTTTCCAATTCAGGGGTAAAAACACCAGGTAAACTGAGGCATGTGAGATAAAGTCAAGTCACGTGTGGGATGCCTTCGCCTGATTTTGGGGGCGGCTTGGCATTTGATGCGACCCTCCTTGCGCAATTGGCGAATTGCTGGTCTTTTCGGTCGCGAAGCGCCCACCCTGCACGGGCCTGGATCCCAGACCGTTCAGCTCCGGCGCCCTCGATCAGACAAGGCTCTGGCAAAAGGGCTGCCGAACATCTTTCCCAGACTGTTCCCCAATGCATTCTCCGACACTGCAATCTTCACCCGATTTCTTCAGGTTTTCGTCTTCCAGCTCGCTCGCGACATGGGTCTGCTCCTACGCTGCGGGGCCACTTCCAATGCCACTGAGCTGAAAGCTCCAAGCCCCGCCGATAAAGACCCAAGACTTCCCCACTCGCTTTCGCCCGCCACTTGCCGTCGCGACCAGTGAGTCGCGCGCCGCTGCGAACCGATGGCGTCCCGGAGCGTCAATCCAGAGCCGTTCCGCAAGTTTGCTGAGTTCGTCGCCAGTGTCAAGCCCGCACACATCGGCCGAGATATCGCTGGCAACTCGAGGAACTATGTGCCTCTCAGCGCCCTCCAAGAGTACTGGACACCGAAGCGTATTTCACGCGTGCTCCACGCATTCCCAGAGCGCCTCGACCTTGACATCGGCACCATCAGACGTCAGTATCTGCGAATATTCTCCACCCTTGTCTACTCCGACAACGATGCCGTTCGCAACCTCCAGCCAATGTTCATCAGCCCCAACCTATCCGACGAAAGCCTGCCCTGGCGCTCCCCGCCAAGCGCGTGGCCCGACGAGAAGTTCTTCCGCGACGTCTTCAACCAAATAGCAGGACACCAGTGGCAGTTCTTCCCGCTGCACTTTCGTTCCGATCAGCTCCAGGACCGCTATTGCCACGACGAGTGCATTTTGCCTATCGACCCTCCGGCTCAAATCGCCCACAGCAACACGACGAGCATCGAACGCTTCGACATCCATGACGACTTCAACCACCTTGCAGACCCAGTATGCTATCCCCACCATCCGGCCTCCCTCCACCTCAACTTCCGTTACCCCACCTCACTTCCCATCCCCAGCTTGCCAGCGCTAACGTCGGCCATACAGGATGAGCAAGGTCGCCCAACCAAGAAGACGTTTGTCCTCAAAGTCTACCACAGCAAAAAGCATGAAGAATACTACGAGAACGAGCTCCGGGCACTGCGCCGACTCAGCGTGCGCCCGTCCCCGAACGTTGTCAAGTTTTACGGTTCTTTCCGGCAGCTCGGCTCATACTGTCTAATACTGGAATATGCGGACGGCGGAGACCTGGGCGAGTTCTTCGCCGAGTGTCCGGCGCCATCGACAATCGAGGATGTTGTGCTGTTTTGGAGGAACATTTTCCAGGTCTTCTCTGGCCTGGACAGGATCCACCAACTCATGGCATACAATGATGATGAGGTCATCAAAGGCATCCACGAAGATATCCGGCCGGAGAACATCCTCCTCATGAAGGGCCCCTCTGGATCGCCTTATGACTTCACACCCAAAATAGCCGATTTCGGCTTGTACAGTCGTGTCAGGACTGCAAGAGCAAGAGCCAGTGGGTCCATGGGCCTGGATAACTATGGAAACCAGCGATACAGTAAGTTATCCGTGAATCACCATCGCTTCTCTCACTTGATCCTGACGATTTATTTCAGGCTCGCCCGAGTGCTGCCACCATACAATCCAACGTCACATGGGAACGAACATGATCACTACGTCTGCAGACATCTTTTCCATGGGAGCCGTCCTGAGCCACACTACTGCTTGGGTGATTGGCGGCCTTCAAGAACAAATCGCCTACTTTCGGTCGCGTACAGAGTACCATACGACAAAGCTTCCTCGATTCCAGAACAGTGGCTATGAGGGCTGCTTCCACGACAGCATTGAACCGTTGCCAGTTGTGAAACAGCGGCACAGGAAATTCAGGGAGTGCTGCAAGGTATCCAATGACGACGTCACTCCCGAGATACTCAACTGGGTCGAAGAGTGTATGCTTGTCAGAGCCCCGAAAGACCGGCTAAAGGCCAAAGTTATCTTGGAGAAGTTTGAGCAGTTTATGGGCAGCCGGTGTAGATCTACAGCCTCGCCGCCTGTATCGCCATCTGCATCGCCTGTCACAGAGATACCGACGGCCACCTCCGAACTGACATCGTCGTCTCCATTCTCGCCCAGACCGGTTTCTACGTCGTCCACTCCGGCAACGAGCGTAGACACAACACCCATATCGGCACCCCCGGTCGTCCGAAAGCAGTCAGGGGGGTTTGCCAGGACAAGTTCATTGTTGTCAACCTTGTCTCGACCATTGAGCGTCCTTCGCCGATCGGCTAGCGGCAGATCAGGCTACTTCTCGGCCAAACCAAGTACAGTCAAACAAGCCTCGCCCCCGATCATGATAACTCCATGTGTCGACACAGGGTCACTTCGCCGTCCTCCGCCGAAGATCATTGCAACGCCCGATGGCGTTGACGTGCCGGCTGGATCACCTCAGTTGCAGCGAGACGATTCCCAGTCCACGAACCGCGATGCTACGTCTGTAGAGTCGTCAGTGAGTCTGCAGCAACCCGGTACCTCGCAAGACCCAACTAGCCCGTCCTTTATCAGCGCCAGCAACCTTCGAATTCGTGACATCGACAAGGTTCATTATGAGCTTCGTCGAAGCAAGCCGGTAGATCAACCGACCGCAGAGCTTGTCGAATACCTCGAGCACAATCTCGGAGGAAGGGACCAATTCTTCTTTATTGATGACTCGCGCAGCATGCGCAACGACAATAAAACAATCTCAGAGGGGTTCCGTGCTCTGGCATGCATAGCCCAGCGGCTAGACCCAGACCAGGTCGAACTCGCCTTCGCATCACGGCCTCAAAAGATATACAAAGCGAGTCGGATGAAGAAACTCGAAAAACTCGTAAAGAATTGCGAGTATAGGGGTGAAGGGGACATGATGGAAGATCGGATCGGGAAACTGATTGACAACACCATCATTCCGCGTCTGCCTTACAGGAAGTTCGGCGTCAACTTCAACATTTTGGCGAGAAAGCCAGTTAGTGTCTACGTGTTTACCGATGGTAACTGGGGGGACGCAAGCAGCGGAAGTGCGTGCGGAGTGGAGAGGCCAGTCAAACGGCTAATTGAGGAGTTGCAACGGCGACGGCTTGGCCGTACCCAGGTCAGCCTGCACTTTGTGCGATTTGGCGACAAGGAGAACGGAAAGAAGAATCTGGAGCTTCTGGACGAATGTGGGCGGCCGGATATGTGAGTTTCCACTGGCTTGAACTACTGTCGTGGTTTGGTTATTAACACTGCCCAGGGACATTGTCGACGTCAAGCATATCAGCACTGAGGTTGTCGGTATGTTCGTGGGTCCGATAACGCGTGCGAACGATGACATCCCGGCTCAGCCGGTTTCGCTCGATGCATGAAAGGGGGCCGCTTGAATTGGATAGAACTATCATTGGGAAGGCGTTATATACCAGGTTCTGCTTAAAGGTTTGTGGCAAAGGGCTGTACACCAATAAACTGTTCCATGTAGGCAATCGCGCCACATTTTGAAGGAAAAACCACAGGATAACAATTGTCTTGGCGTCGGCCCGTGGTTTGTCCCTCACCTCCATCCACGGCCTCTTCTCGGTATATCCCTCTCCGACCAAGTGGTGCAAACCCTGTCCGTCTTCAGAGACATTTCCAGCATCTTGAAGAATGAAAGGAAACCCGGCGCCAACACACACCGCACGTACGCGCCTGCGCTGGGGTCAACCTCTTTCGTGGCGCGATGGAAGGGGATGTCTGCGTACATGACGGGCTCTTGGTCCCCCAGCGTCCCCGCGGCATGCATGGCGGCAGCGGTGTCGTGGACGAGCTGGTTGAATCGGTCTAGAGGCTTGGCCTTGGTCTCGTCATCGGGACGAAATTTGCCGTGATTAATCGGATCGGTGCGGTCCGAATCTTCAAACTCGACTTCGAGAAACATGGTCAGACCTTCATTTTCGAAATTCGCCACGCTTAGCAGCCTGTCAAAGGCTTCCTCAAAGGAATCCTCCTTGTAGTTGGAATACACGTTGGGCGTCCTGTCGATGGTCGGGACGTCCGCATTACGGGCTAGTTCTGCCCATTCCTGGAGCGGGAAGGTAGTTTGGCCTGCGAGGAATCTCGACCCGAGGTGGGCGATCGTTCCGGCGAGGAACCCGCTTACTTGCAGGCTGAGGGCTTTCTTTCCGTCGGGGAGGGTGACCTCTTGGGTCCTGAGGTGGCGAGTGTCGGGAGACTTTTCCAGCATCCACCCTGGGAAGTGATCTGCTTGGGTGTTTTCGTCGGGATTCCACACCTTGCGCATCGAGCAGCGCATGTAAGGCGTGGTTCCGTACTCGCCGAAGACGCATCGTAGTTCCTTGCGTGGCGGATAGGACGTCAAAGTCGTTGGCTTCGAGGAGAGAGGCGGCGCAGTTGGTGAACACCTGGGTGACGGTGTCGGCGTAGCTTGGCTCTAACACGGTGGGAGTCCCCAGGTTGTACAGCCCTTAGTGCGAAAGCAGGGCGTACACCTTGTCACGGGGGTTTGAGGCCTTGCAGTGCCGCGCGTTGTCTTGACGTGTGAGTCGGGCCTCCTCTGCGATATGGGGCAACCACATACGGGAGACGGGCAAGCCATCTCTCGCTGACGTTCCACTGGTAGAATGTCTTGATGGCGCCCCACGCGGAGGTCTTGTCGCCGCAGTATGCGACGGCGTCCAGCGAAAGGAGGACCTCCTGGATGACCCAGACGCGGGTGAACCACGACCGGTTGAAGAAGCAGTTGAGTGAATGCAGGAGCTGGTTGGTCTTGGCGTACGAGATCTCTCCGGCGGGGCTGTCATTGTCGATGAGAAAGGCTGTTGCGGTGTCGCTGTCGTTCTCGGGTTCCCCGAGGTAGATGGCCACGCGTTGTGCCTGCGAGTAGATGCGTGACATGAGTGTGACTTGGTGGTTTCGCTCGGACACGTTGCCCTGGTCGATGCACATGGCGTCGATCCAGAGCGTCCACGGCTGGTCTCTGAGGCGGAGGCGTCGAAGAGCACGTACACAGCTAGAAGTAATGGAGAGTTAACCGGTGTATTCAGTGGCCGGGATTTTGATTGAAACCGTTGCCACGTCCAGAGGATCACCCCAAGTGTATAACAGCGCCTCATATGGAGGAGCTGCATCGAGATTTGTGCGGATCAGCTCACAAAAAATATGGTCATCATCCGCCCCGGGCATCAAGCGGATGAGGCGAATATCGTCCGGGCTGTCGAGATGCGGGCCGGGGTGGGGCCCCGATCGCGGATCCGGGTTTGCGGGGAAGTTGGCCATGCCCGTGCTGCCTCAGAAGCTTGAAACTGCTTAAACACACGCGTAAAAAGCCGCTGAGAAAATTCCAGGATGACTTCCAGTGAAGAAACCCTGTTGAGATGTCAGCGATAGTGTAGGTAGGTATGAACGTTGGAGTGACACACAGCCCCCATTGGAGTCCTCCACGCTGGCAGGTTGGTGCCTTGAGATCTTTACAGGGGCTGAGTCAGCCAAGACTTGGAGGAGGGCAATATTTGAGGTGAGCTCTGCTCAGGCACGCTAATACTTACGAAGGTTTAGGCCAAAAGAAAGGATCCCCTCAGCCAGTGTGAAAAGTGTCTTATCACTGTAAAGACCGCCTATATCTGTCTTTATTACAGGCCATCTCCCATTCCAAAAACACCTACACTAATACTGAAAAAGCCTTCCTGCATTCTAGAAAGGCCTTCCTCCATGTTAAAAAGGCCTGTGGTGTGATAAGCCAAGGCCTTACCGTCCCAGAATAAGACTGTGTGGATTCCGGGAACGCGTTTTCGCGCGGAGATAAGAGACCCTTTCTTTTGGCCCAAGCCTTCGTAAACGCTTCGGCTCACAGTCGTCACTGCTCGACGGAAACACAAGGGCAGATTCAAATTTCGACACGCCTCCTTGCCACGGACTCGACAAAGCTGGGCTCTGATGCCGACCGGCAAGGTGACGACTGCCGGTATCACGAAGAGATTTACGAGAAGCTGCTCGTCGTCGAACCTTGAAAACAAACGCCCAACCCCTATAACGTGGATGAACATTTACATCTGATTGACGAAGCCACGTCGCATGTTCGAGACACGCTAAAGTCGCGGTAGCTTCACGTGCGCAGTTTTGCCGATCGTAGACCAATAGCGGTGTCGCTACCACGTCTATCGACAGTAGGCACGTCCAGTAAATATCCGCCATGCATCCGAATCCGTACAAGTTGCCTGAACTGGAAGGAGAAGCATAATGCGGAACATTCCGTGTCCACCCGGCTGCATCCATGTCCCGGCCGGCTGACCCGGTGATGAGAGCTGCATTTCATGCATGCCTTGCAGGCTGTTCGATAAATTCCTGGCTTGTCAGCTTCGCTTTAGCGGTCAAACTTTTTTTTCCCATCCCGGCAACGCGTCCTCTGTCAAACCATCAGCGCTGCAAATGTCGCACTTCAAGGCAATCATCGTCGGCGGCGGCCCCGCGGGGCTCATCACTGGCCATTGTCTCGCCAAGGCCGGCATCGACTTTGAGATTCTCGAGTCCCGCGCACAACACGACATCAACGCCGGCGCATCCAACGCGCTCTGGCCGCAGACCGTCCGCGTTTTCGACCAACTCGGCCTGCTCGATGATGCAAGAAAAATCTACGCCCCAGTCAACTACAAGGAGAATGTCCTTGCCGATGGCACTGTCTTTTGCAACAACGATTTATTTGCCCAGATCGAGATCCAGCACGGCCATCCCTTCATGCTCTTTCACCGCGGTCAGTTGCTCGACATGCTCGACCGCCTTCTTCCCGAGCGGGAATCCCGCCTGCACATGGCCAAGCAGGTCACGGCAATCGAGACAACTGAGCAGGGCGTCAGTGTGGTCTGCGCCGACGGAAGCACCTTTGCGGGGTCCATTGTCATCGGCGCCGACGGCGTCAACAGCACCGTGCGGGAAATGATGAATAAGTTGTCACCACAACCCATGAAAACCACCTACGTCGGCATCTACGGCAGCTGCTCGCTCCTCCCCGGTTTCAAATCCGGTACTCTCTACGAGACGCACGGCACTCGCTTCTCCCTACAAATCAGCATCGGCAAAGACCGCGGCATGTTCGTCATCTACCACCGACTCTCAAAACCAACCAAAGCGCGCCATCGCTTCTCAGACGAGGAGAAGGAGGCCCTCGTCGCCCACTATGCCGACACACACTTGACACCCGAGTACAAGTTCTCCGACATCTGGAAGGCCACGCTGTGGTCGCACATGGCGCACATCGAGGAAGGACTCGCAAGCACGTGGTACGGGGACCGTGTCGTGCTGCTCGGGGATGCTGTGCACAAGATGACGCCCAATGCGGGGTTTGGGTTCAACAATGCCATCATTTCGGCTGTCGCGCTCACCAATAATCTCCGGGGGTTGTTGCGTAGCGAGGGCCCTCGTGTCGATACCGAGGCTTTGAAGGGGGTGTTTGCTGCGTATCAGAAGGCTAGGAAGGCTGACGCGAAGAAGTTTGTGGAGGTGTCGGGGGGTTACACGCGTAGTGTGGCGTGGGATAACTTTGCATGGATGCTGCTTGATAGGTATATTGGGCCGTATATCAATATGGATGTGGTGCTGTTGAGGTTGAACATGTCGCCTATGGTGAGGGAGGGGTTGGTGTTGGATTTCTTGGAGGAGAGGGATTTTAAGGAGGGGAGGGTGAAGTGGAAGCATCCGAGGCAGATTTTGGATGAGCCAGCTGGGAAGGACGACAGTGCGGAGTAGTCCGAGGCGGCTTAGATTCTGTGCCGACATGGCGGGTATGTGTACGGTTGTGAGACATGGCGTTTTGTGCGTATCATGAGCGGTAATGGATCTCGGGCTGTTCGAGAGGCATGCTTATCAATATTCGGCGTGTCTGGTCTTCCGTGTCGTGGGGTTGAAGCTCGGATTGATAACGGCACTCGCATTTATCGGCTTACTAGCAGAAGTCACAGTACCAGTATGGATATGTGGTGGACCATGCGACCAGCGAAGCCATCAGGAGGCTTGCAAAAGGGGGGGCGGGACGGGTGTTAATTCCTTGGCGCCCCAGCGATAGGGCGGGGACCATGCAAGTCACCCCCTGCTCGAGATTTTGGGCAACTGCGCTGATCAGGTAAGCTGTTATAGGACCTGGAAATGAATGGGACGAACGAAACGTCGTGTATGCTTATCAATCCTCCTTGCCGCCTGGGATAGTAAGTAGTATATGAGCATGGTCACCTCCGAGTCCTTCACACTTTACTCGACTCATCACACTCACAGCAGTCTTTCAGCAGTCTCATCAGTCTTACAATAAATCTCCTCATCACTCTCATCCTCCTCCTCTCTCGAAACTTATCCGAAGTTCATCAATCTTCAACTCGCCATGCCTTCCTACCTCATCACCGGAGTTGCCCGCGGCATTGGGGTGAGCAAATCCACCACAACCATCTCCAGTTAAACCCACTGACTCGATATCACCAACAGTATGAGTTCGTCCGCCAGTACTCCAGCGACCCCAAGAGCATTGTCGTCGGCCTTGTCCGCAACAAAGCCGCCACCGACAAGAAGATTTCCGAGGATGCGGAACTCAAGTCTCGGACTAACATCCACATCCTGGAGGCCGACGTCACTAGCATCAAGGCCATGGAGGTGAGACCCCAAAGCTCCCCCCTTCCATTCCTCAACATACCTACTCACAAAAACAATAGGCCGCCGCCGCCGAAACCGCCAAAATCACTGGCGGGGCGCTCGACTACGTCATCGCCAACGCCGCCAACCTAACCCTCTTTGATGCCTTCGACGGCTTCCGCGGACTGGCCGACAAGGCAGAGCAGCTCGACAAGGAGCTGCGCCAGATCTTCGAGGTCAACGTCATCGGCGTGATCCACACCTTCAACATCTTCATGTCGCTGCTGCTCAAGGGCGAGGCCAAGAAGGGCATTGTCATCACGAGTGGGTTTGCTGATCCGGAGTTTACGAGGGAGTATGGCTTTGAAAACACGCCGCTTTACTCGACGAGCAAGGCGGCGGTGAATATGGTGGTGGCCAAGTACAGTGCCGAGTATAAGAAGGATGGGGTGCTGTTCCTGGCGCTGTCGCCGGGGATGGTGGATGTTGGGCATTATTCGAGCAGTATGTTCCACTTCTCCCTTTGTTTTGATCGCTTTGGTCGCTAGCACACCCGCTGATCCACATTGTGTTCTAGTCACGCCGGAGCAGCTGGAGAAGGTGATGGGCATGATGGGCAAGTTCGTGCAGTACGAGCCATCGTTCAAGGGCCCGGTTTCGCCTGAGGTGTCGGTCACGGCCGTGCGGTCGGTCATTGAGAACGCGAGCATCGAGAAGGGCAATGGCGGAGACTTTTTGAGCCACCTTGGCAACAAGAGGTGGTTGTGAGCTGGTCGGGGAGTCGGGGAGTCGGGCAGGGGCTGAGCTCGGGGGATGGATTGGGTTTAGCCTCAGCGGATCAGCGTGCAGCGGTCATGCAGTGTAACGTCAGATTTGAGATTTGGGCAACTTGAAAGAGTGGGGCCGCCGGTTTATCAGCAACTGTCCCAAACTGTCCTTCATCGTCTAAAAGTGACTGGGCGATGTGCATGATGTTGCTCCTGATGAACTTGTTGATAACCGCTTTGGTGACATCCGCACCGGAGCCGAACACGACAACAGATATCTGGACAGAGCATTATGGAATTGCTAACTTGCGAGCTGCTCGACAGAGCCGAGAGAGGCGAGGTGATCCGGGCCGAGGACGGGCCTCCGATTCGACTGGCGTGGCCCCGACCCAACGACACTCGGCGCTCCGTCGTGGGCAAGTCACCGCCAACGCCGCCGCCGGATGACGTTCCCAGCGAAAAGAAGAGCCGAGACAACTTCATCGTCTCGGTGTCTCTCCGGGACATGGAGATGCACTACAACTCGACCGAGAAGACGCTGGATGTTCCCCTGGAGTGGAGTGCAGTGGCACATCAGCTCGGCGATCAGGAACTCCTGCAGCACTTTCAAGCCGCCGCGTCGAGAGCGCTTGCTATATTTGGCCATGACGCCGCCGAGCTGGGAAATGCTCTGATCCGGATTGCGTTGGCGGACAATACGGCGTCGGCGGGGGCGCTGCTGAAGTCGGTGCTGGCCTTCTCGTCGCTTCATCGCCATGATGTCCATGACCAAGCGATTGCGCTCAAGGTGGAGGCTCTCGAGGCCCTGGCTGCTGCATCGGGGAGAGGGGATATCGGTATTCCTGAGGCAGTGCAGCATGTTGCTACTGGGATGTTGATATGCTCTTTCGAGGTTGGTTTGATTCCAGCCCCTTTTCAACCCCTGACTGCCAATAACATTAATCTAGACTCACCAATCCACATGCACCTCGGGTGACTGGCAGTGGTACCTCGGCAGCGTCAAGCACGTCATCCAAACCGGCCGTCTTGACAAGATACCCGCCGCAGACCGCAGCCACGACCTCAGCATCCTGCTAGACTGGGTGTACTACAACGACGTCCACGCACGCTTCTCCAAGCAGTACTGGCACCGGAAACCCTCTCCAAACTCCGAGACCCTCCCTGTACCGCCCGCTGCGGTTGTCAGGCCACCCAGTCCACTGATAACCGAAGACTCAGCCCCCGGGATGATCCTCACCCGGCTTCTCTCCGAGGCCATCGACGCAATCTCTGCGGCGCCCCCGGCCTCTTCATCTCCCGCCGAGATCAGTAGCTACAACGAGTTCATCAAGATTCTCGACTGGAAGATCCGGAACGTGACCATTCCCGACACAGCATCAGGCAGCAATCCGGACAAACCCCTAATCCTCGAATTCTACCGACTAGCCATGCTGGTGTATCTCGACCGCGCCTCCAAGACCCAGTCAGGTCACCGCGCAAAGACCCAGAAGCAAATCGGCAGGGCTTTCACGATTATTCCTAAACTCGGCTCTTGTGCGAGGCAGTTCCCGATCTTCATCATTGGGTGCGAGGCAAGGAACGATGAGCAACGGGCGATGGTGCTGGATCTCCTGGAGAGGACTGTGAAGTGCGTGGACTCGCGGAAGTTTACGCATACGCGACTGTTGCTGCAGGCTATGTGGGCCCAGGAGGACTTGGCGGTGGGGGATCGGATGGATTATGGGGAGAGGTTGAGTTCGGTTATTAGCTGTTGCAGGATTATGCCGACGTTTATGTGATGGGTGATACACGGTACCTAGAAGCGGAATACACGATACATCCAATGTAATGCGATGGAAAGAGTATAATTCTAGTATATGCATCAACCCTTTAAGCTCGCTGAGATGCAACCCCTTTTCGCCAGTCTCGAAATGCACATGACCAAAACTAGAAGCCGATCACTTTTCCCGCCACCCCGCCGGCAACATCATGGCCACCTCCTTCGGCGCCGACTCGAAAAATCCATTCCTCACATAGAAGTCGCGACCCCACAACCGATCGACCTGATCGCCGATCATGAAGACCACGTGCACCCCCAATTGTAACCATGCCACAAAACATCCATTTCCTTACTAATTTCTATGAAACAACATGTTTTCTA
>Ga0247760_1000140_pt1 | contig 75866 bp, 92 predicted proteins | sample UWRJL171409R4_FD_179936 | JGI IMG/M metagenome (GOLD analysis project Ga0247760, IMG submission 179936) | Plant litter microbial communities from Arlington Agricultural Research Station in Wisconsin, United States - UWRJ-L171-409R-4 | ecosystem: Environmental > Terrestrial > Plant litter >... | reverse complement strand
CCCCGCCTCCGTATCCTCCTTCCGCCAGCACCTCTCCCAATCCAAACGCATCGTCGCCATCCTCGGCGCCGGCCTCTCCGTCGCCTCCGGCCTCCCCACCTTCCGCGACACCAACGGCCTCTGGTGCAACCACGACGTATTCCTCATCGCCTCGCCGGCCGGCTGGCGCCGCGACCCCGGTCTCGTCTGGCAATTCTACGCGGAGCGTCGGCGCGCCGCTCTCCGCGCCGCGCCCAACCCAGGGCATTACGCGCTTGCTGCGCTGGCGAGGCAGAAGGCGGGGCTTGTGGCGCTCAGTCAAAATGTTGATGGGTTGTTGCAGAGGGCGGGGATGGAGAGTGGCAAGCAGCTGAAGCTGCTGCATGGAAATCTGTTTGACTTGTCCTGCGCGGGGAGCTGTGGCTATGTGGAGAGGGATAACTTTGGTGAGCCGCTTTGTCCGGTTTTGAGTGGAGAGGTGGGCTATAGCTCGTCGAACGTCATGGGCGCGGGTGTTCCAGAAGGAGAGAAGCCGCCTAAGGCGAGCGCGCTGCTGTTTGAGGCTATCGCGGCGAAGAATAAGAAGATTCTGGGGGAGGAGAGGTTTGCCGACGTGGTGCCGACGGCGGCGGATGCGGCGCCGCTGAAGGAACCGGGCGAGGATGTGGCGAGGGTTCCAGACGTGGGGCCAGCGTTGCATTCGGGGATTGAGAAGAGCTCGCTCCCGCAGTGTCCGGGGTGTGGGGAGCATTTGCTCAGGCCCGCGGTGGTTTGGTTTGGGGAGGCACTGCCGGAGGAGATTATGACGGACGTGGATGCGTTGTTTGAGGAGGAGGTTGACTTGTGCATGGTGATTGGAACATCGAGTATGGTGTGGCCAACGGCTGGGTTCTGTGAAAAGGCGAGAAAACAGGGGGCGAGGGTTGCGTGGGTCAATATGAAGGTTGACGATGCGAAGAGTCTGAGGGAGGGGGACTGGGTCTTTGTTGGGGATGCTGCCGTGGTTCTTCCAGAGATCCTGGGAGGGGTGGAGGAAGCGGAAAGTCTGGCTTGATGGTCCCTTCGAGGCCTTGAACTGAGACAGTGTCGTGCCAGATCTGCTGTGCCTCCAGGCACCATCGAAAGTGTTCGAAGTACCCATCGAACGAATAGAATCGCCCCAAAAGATCGTCGAAGCCACGAAACCTTGGTCTCGGTATTTTTGCATCCAGATTGACGCATCCGCGGCATCTAACTCCGGACCAAACCCGAGGCGAACTAGTGAGGCTTCCATGAACGTAGGGCATGGTCGTGGCGGCCGTAGAGGATTGTATACCAACGGCGGGAGTGCGTTCCCAGCTGAGTATACGAGGGAAGGTGCTGGCAACATAGAAGCCTCTTTCCTGAACCGCCCGCTTCATTTCGTGAGGATTGGATGAAAATGCAGTCTTCGCGTAGGGGCCGGGAAGGGCGTGGAGTATGCGATGCTGCGAGCCCCCAGCAAGGTGCATGTTCTCGTCGGTCAGCACCTTCCGGGCCTCCTCGCCAACTTGCCAAAGTCGGAAAACACGCGAGCGGCTCCTATCTTGTGGCCAGTCAATGCACCTCAAGCATCCCTTTCGGAGGGCCGGAAGGAAGACAAGAGTCGCAAACTCGCCGCACCGGCAGTTCTCGGTCTGCAGGGCGGCCTTGACGTTGGATATGGTGAAATGCGGCGCGAGGCCAGTGGCAACAAGAGCTAGCAGCGTCTTTCCCGCAAACTTTGCCACCGCGCGGAGTTCTGGCAGGCCAAGAACAAGCTCCCTGGCCCGCCTGTTGACCTGTCGCAGGCTGTCAAGCGACGCGAGGTCCAGCTCGGCCAGGATGGACCACGCAATCTCGGCCGGTAGCTTGTCGAAAAAGAGTTGACCCAACCCCGCTGTCGGGGGCGCGATTGCTTTGGTGTTGGGAGGTAGTCCGAGGTGAACTTTGGAGACGTACATCTCCTCCAAGGAATCATCGACAAAAGTGACAGCGCGGATGACAGCCTCCTTGTCGAGTGAGTTGTCCACCGAGAATGGCTGCTCCGAACGTCCAGGGATTGTCATTTTGTCATACTCGTTGACGGGATGTGCGAAAGGCCGCGCAAGTCTATTCTTGCCCGTTCGCAACCTCCTGAACCGGCTTCCCATTGGCCTCGGAGCATACATATTTAGTTTATGTGGTGGAATTGAGGCCATTGGGACTGGGGACCAAGGTGCTCAGCAGCCAACTAGGCCCGCGCTATTTATGTCGTTTTTCAGCATTGGATTGATGCATGGCAGCGGCACCCACAGAACTCGGGCGGATTTCCCTTCCAATGAATTGCGTTGTACCGTGCAGGCAACCATCGCCAAGAATCCACCCACGCCGTCCAATGAATCAACGGCATCCTTCGTTCCCCCACGAGTCTTGGAAAGAGCGGGGCTTCGCACCTGCCTCTGACACCGTGCTTGGAGAAAAATTGAGCACATCCCAAATTCCCGGCCCGTCAACCCCGCCCCAACAGAGGTCCGATCACCCTTTCACCAAAAACTCGTACTCCTCCAGCCCACCGCCCGGTTCATCGTTCTTTGCAAACGCCCACGATCCAAACCTATGAAGAAATTCCAACAACCCTGTCCGGCAGACGATGGCAAACACAATGTTCCGCAATCGCAACCCCCCAGCCGTGTAGGGCGCAAACACACCCGGCATTCCCATCGGGATCCGCTGCGCCTTGTCCGCAATCGGCCGCATGCGCTCCTCATAAGCTTGCAGTCCTTCCTCCAGGCTCCCCGGGTGCCTGGCTACCTCCCCGGCAAGTACGTACGCCCCCGCGAGCGCCAAGCTTGTTCCCATCCCCGTTGGCCCGGGCGCGTACCCTGCGTCTCCGACTAACACCACCCGGCCTTTGAACAGGGCGGGAGACTTGACCTGGACAATCTCGGTTGCGTAGAAGTCGTCTGCCGACGCTAGTCCCTCGGCAATCTCCTTGCATTTCCATCCGGCGTCGGAAATGTGGGCGCCGACAAACCGCTTGAGAGCGTCATCGCCCTTTGCCGCGGCCTCGCGGAATGGCGCCATGTCGTCCGGGCCGTTGGGAGAAGAGGGACGAGGATGGATGGCCATGGCCACGACGCGGTTTCCCCCGCTGGCATCCCCTCCAACCGCGATAAAGCGGCCCCCAACAGCGCTGTAGGCGTGTCCGATGCGGCTGCCGTTCACTAGGTCCTGCGCAATGGTGAAGTAGGCGGCCCACGAGTTGACCGGCTCGAAGTGGTCGCGGACTCCGCAGTCAAAGCCAAGAGCGCGGGTTCGGGAAGTGGCGCCGTCGCAGGCCACAACCAAGTCAAAGGGCGCAACTGGAAGGCCGTTGGCAAACTCGACAGTGACGGGTCCGGAGTTGTCGTCTCGGCGGATCGCGGCAATATGTTCGTTGAAAACATACTGAATGTTCCTGTCGTCCTTGGTCATATCGTAAAGGATTTTTGACAGGTCCCCGCGGAAGATCTCATACTCGGACACGAGCGATTGCTGGTCAGGGTCTCCGGTTGTTTTGATGGTGCCGTACGGCTTGCCTTTGGTGTCGATGAGACTGATGCCTTCGATGGGAGCGACCTTGGCCCGCACGGCAGCTTCCAGACCGGTCATGCGGCGCATTGTTGTCACGCCGATGGTACGAATGTCGACACTCTGGCCGCCCACCCGAAGTTTGGGGAACCGTTCGATGACGGTCACGCTGGCTCCGGCCTTGGCGAACCAGTAAGCCGCGGTCGGGCCGGCGATCGATGCGCCCACGACGAGTACCCTGAGCTTCGACATGATAGTTTTGCTGAAGGTTCTGGATGAGATATTTGACGAAAAACAAAGGTTTGCCAAAGGTGATGATCATGTCGATTATGTAGACCCGAGAGTTGGTTTATCGGCCGAACAGCTTCGCGGCCTGTAACCCCTGAATCGGCCGGCTCGGGCCCGAGCTTTCAGCCAATGAGAAGCGCCGATTCTCACCAAGACAATTGACACCCTCTGTACGAAGGCTCCGTCCTAGCTGCAGGAATTGCAGTTGCTGGCTTGTCGAAACCAATTCGATTGGCTGACGAATACCCGCCCCCAGATCTCAGAGCGTGGTGTAGACCAAATCAGTGACGCACATGGTGTGCCTGGAACCTGGTCAGAGACTGGACAACTTCATCTCGCAACCTCCGTACTCAAAGGCCCAGCCTCAAATGCTTCTGCGAAATCAAGATGGCGGCCTATACACCATTGGACGCTATCAACAAGGAAATAAGGGTTCTCCTACTAAATTCGGGCTCGGGTGATGAAACGATTCGGTGCTCTCTGCAAGTCGCCAGCTTGTGCAATGGCCCGTCATACGAAGCACTCTCCTATGTCTGGGGCTCTCAAGATTCCAACACCTTTATTGACCTCGACGGTCAGCTATTCCAAGTCACCCCCAACCTTCACGCCGCGCTGAAAAGACTGCGCCTTGTCGATTCGCAGCGCACAGTCTGGGTTGATGCCGTCTGCATTAACCAAGCCGACAACGCCGAGAAGACCATCCAAGTTGCGATGATGAGCGACATCTACACCAATACATCCCAAGCTCTCCTATGGCTAGGCGAGCAGCCAGACGTCCCCGTTCCCACCGTCAGCCCTTCACAGAGCCAAGAGATCGACAAACTCATCCTCAAACAGACAAGTCCCTTGCCGACTTGGCATCCTCCCTCGACTCATGGCAAGACACCGACATTGGACCACTAGCACTCGACCTCCAACGCTCAGTCCACACGCCACCTCCCGACCCTATCCCAGACACATTCCGCATCACCCACACCCGTCCACACACCTGGTACGGCGACGAGGGCGACATCCCCGCCCTCTCCCACGCCCTCTCTCCCTCCCACTCTCTTCATCCCCCTTCCCCCTCTCCCTCCCCCGACCTCATCTTCCGAGCCTTCGCCCTCTTCCGCCTCCTCTCCTTGAATCACCATCTCCACTCCATCCCCTCCCTGACTTCCGAAACCCCCACCCACCAAACCACCCTAGCCCACGCCCGCTGTGCAGCCCACTACCTCATTAACCTGTTATGCGTATGGAAAATCGACGAGATGGTAATCTATGATGTAGTTTTGTCATGGAGAAGAATGGGGTACAATAAGGTAATGTCATGATACAACCAGTGGCCCCCACTGATTGGTCGATTTGCCGCCAAACCCTGACCGGTCATGTAAGCGCCCAGCCAGCTGTTCTAATCCGTAATCGGACAAGTAAGTATCTAGGTGCAGAAGATATGCAGATACGTAGTTTAGGCTTCTTGTTAAGCTCTTTCGCAAAGCCTTAAACCCCAGCCCCCCGCTCTGACCATCCTCATCTCCCTGCAAATAGAACAGTCTCTGCGTTATTACTAGCTTATTTTCTATCCAGATCCGCTCTGCACGGTACCGCAGCCCGGAAAACCTCTGCTAGGAATCCTAGGCTGTTAGACACCCTACCTAAGGAACATGGGGTGGCGGAGGCTTTGGTGCTTCGGCGCTGGGTCTGCTGGGGAACACTCCACCCGATCGGTGCGACTTCTATCTTTCCATCCGCGGAAACACTTTTCGCTTTACTGCCTGCTAACCGGCGATTTGTTACCTAGTCATTGCCCCACCACTCCCCGCCCGTGGTGCAGACCGCGAACGAAGATGCCGAAACGAGCGATGTTGGCCATCGAGAGATGCCGGTTGTGCGACCCCAACCCCCGTCGTTGAACAATGGATCGAAATCCGGAGCTGCACTGGAAATAACTCCGAAGAGCTCGGCCCCTGCTGTTGGCACGCAACAGCCACGCAGGTCACCGCAGATCGGCATGAAAAGTCGGTTGGCAGAAGAAGCGGTCAAGAAGCTCCGAGACGAAAATCCTGATTGGAAGGGGATTGACTACATCATGAAATACGGCGAGGGGGTGGGTTCAGAATCCAACAAGACAAATGGAAAATTCACAGTTAAGGAGCTGCTTGACGGAATGGATGAACTCCAGAAGCGACGGCGCGAAATGGAGGATACTGAACAAAACATATGGAAAAGACTGAAGATCGGCGAGCGCATTGATAAGAGTGCTGGAGTTCTCACCCACTTTCTATCTGCTGGCGATGTCGCAGTGAGCTTTGATCCTGTCCATGCTGCGCTCCCCTGGGCCGCGATACGCGTTGTTCTAGTTGTGAGTACCCTAATTTGTGTTAACCCGTGGCCCAAAAAGCTAACGAGACAGCTTCTCACATCACACACTAAGGTTCATAATCTCGTTATAGCCTGCTTTCACGAGGTCGCCTTGCTAGTGTTCCAGTGCGAGTCATACGAGCAACTTTATCTCCATGAAGCCCGTCCTACAGACGCGACTATCAAGGCGCTCGAGAGCGCTGTGGTAGCGGCCTACTGCGAATCGCTGCTGTTTCTGGCCTCCGCGTGTCGATATGCTAACCAGGGTTCTGCTCCTCGCTTCGCCACCGCACCGTCTAAGCTCAGTAAGATGGCGGATCATCTAAGTGGATTGAGTAATTGCATCAGCAAACTTTCTCACTGCAGCGGCGTTTGCCAGGCAGAGTATTCCAATCGAGCCCTTACCCGTTTGCAGCAATGCCTACTTAATGCGACCGGGAAATTGGAAGACCTCGACAAGAATTTTGGAAACTTCTCTCAACTGCTGTAAGCGACTGGAAATACTGCACTGAGCGTATGGAAGAGGCTAACTCGGAGGTGGTAGGGTTAAGATCGACAACGGGGCTGAGGAACGCCTAGACATTGCAAAAGAACAGAGAGATATTTTGCGGGAAGTGGTCCAGCGGCGATTGTCGGAGAAGGAAGAGAAGTGCCTGCAGTCATTCCGCCTGACGACAGCCAAGGAAGATATCACATACGAGTGGTACAAAAATCGTGTCGACAACCGACTGAAAGGCACATGCGAGTGGTTCCTCAGGCATCAACATTTTACGACTTGGTTAGGTCAAGAGTCTGGCATGTTACTTGTCACAGCGGACCCTGGCTGTGGGAAGTCTGTCTTGGCCAAGTACCTTGTGGACCACGTTCTTCCACAATCGGACGCTATCTGCTATTTCTTCTTTAAAAGCAACGACCAAAATACAGTTCGCCAGGCACTTTGCGCAATACTCCATCAACTCTTTTCCCGGCGCCCATTCTTGATCCGACACGCGATTCCGGAATACGAGAGGAATGGAGATGGCCTTAAAAACGTCACAGCATCTCTCTGGAATATTCTGGAAGCTGCTGGAAACGACCCAGAAGCCGGACCAGTTGTTATATTGCTCGATGCTCTGGATGAGTGTGCTCTCACGGACTTCAAGGACTTGGTTCAAGGATTAAGCACACGCATCGGGGGAAAAGTGAAGGTTCTCGCCACCAGCCGGCCTTATGAGCAAATCTTGGCAAAGTTCCGGAGTTTACTTGATACGTTTCCTCTGATCAGCATACCAGGGGAGAAAGAAGACAAGATCATCAGCCAGGAAGTGAGCCACGTCATCAAACACCGCATCGATCGGTTGGCAAAGGAAAAAGAACTCGATCAGGATATAAGGGCCCATCTGGAACAGCACTTGCTGAAAATTCAGCACCGGACCTATCTCTGGGTTTACCTTGTGTTTGACCATTTGATGGAGACGAACTTCGACAGGACGAAGAAAGAGATCATCAAGGCCATCAGTACCCTCCCCGAAAGTGTCACCGAAGCCTACGAGAGGATCCTGAGCAAACCCAAGGACAGTAAGAAACTTAGAAAAGCTCTGACGCTCATCCTGGCAGCAAACCGACCACTTACCTTGACGGAAATGAACATCGCCATTAGGGTCGATCTCGGTTCGACGCCCGAAGATCTCGAGCTTGCGTCATCAAGCGCCTTTGAATCCTACCTCAGAAACCTGTGCGGATTATTTGTCTCCGTTTACAATGGTAGAGTGTACTTTCTGCATCAAACGGCCCGAGAGTTTTTACTTGCAGATGGCGCTTCGACCGTACCGAAACCCACGGCCTGGCAACATTCAATCACCAGTCTCGACGCGCACGCACTTTTTGCTGAGGTTTGTTTAGGCTACCTTAACTTTTCCCATTCCGACACTATTCCTGAAGATTCAGAGAAACGCGATTTCCTCAATTATTCAGCCGAGAACTGGGCGATACACTTCCGAGAAGCTCAGGCCGATGCGAATCGTACGGTGTCCGCGGCTGTCAACGTCTGTCAGACTGAAAAGTGCTTTGCGACTTGGTTTTCAATTTTCTGGCAGACTACAATATGGCGTTATGGGACCACTAAGTTCCCACCGCTTGGGATAGCGGCATATCTTGGCTTAGACAGTGTGGCCACTCAGCTACTGGAAACTGGAGCACGCCTTGAGACAAAGGATACGAAATACGGCCTGACACCGTTGAGCTGGGCTGCCGCAAATGGCCATAAAGCAGTTGTGAAGTTACTTCTTGAAAAGAATGCTGATATCGAGGCGAAGGATACGAAATACGGCCAGACACCGCTAATCTGGGCTGCTAAATATGGCCGCGAAGCTGTTGTGAGGGTTCTTCTTGAAAAGAATGCTGATATCGAGGCGAAGGATACGAAATACGGCCAGACACCGCTAATCTGGGCTGCTAAATATGGCCGCGAAGCTGTTGTGAGGGTTCTTCTTGAAAAGAATGCTGATATCGAGGCGAAGGATACGAATTACGGCCAGACACTGTTAAGCTGGGCTGCTAAATATGGCCGCGAAGCTGTTGTGAGGGTTCTTCTTGAAAAGAATGCTGATATCGAGGCGAAAGATACGAAATACGACCGGACACCGTTAAGCTGGGCTGCTAAATATGGCCACGAAGCTGTTGTGAGGGTTCTTCTTGAAAAGAATGCTGATATCGAGGCGAAGGATACGAACTTCCGCCAGACACCGTTAAGCTGGGCTGCTGAAAATGGCCATGAAGCTGTTGTGAAGTTACTTCTTGAAAAGAATGCTGATATCGAGGCGAAGGATAAATACGGCCGGACACCGTTAAGCTGGGCTGCTGAAAATGGCCACGAAGCTGTTGTGAGGGTTCTTCTTGAAAAGAATGCTGATATCGAGGCGAAGGATAAAGACGGCCGGACACCGCTAATCTGGGCTGCTAAATATGGCTATGAAGCTATTGTGAGGGTTCTTCTTAAAAAGGGTAATACTGGAACGAATTAAATTAGGTTACGTCTTGGCACCGGGATTCTTATTTATTTTCGCAACTCTTTTATGCAGGACTTTCTTTATCAGCCGTAGGACATCCTTGGCATGCAAACAGCGGACAGGTGTGTCAGCGCGAAGAGAGCCTATTTCTTTATCATTGTGGCTGGATCCTAACATATGTTGAACTTTTGGTTTCTGAAAGTATAGAGACGCTGGAAAAGGTCGAGAGCAACACTTTGGAATCCGAATGTAATATACATGATTTATCGACATGTTAAAATTCCAGGTTCTTCTTCTCCTGTAGTTGGAGTGAAGGAAAGCGCGGCTAGGTGGTGGTGGTAGAGGTCCCAAAACTGGTTCTCGTAACTCCACCGCCATTTTAGACCGGTGGCAACTGTAGCCGAGGCAGCCCAGAACTGTGACCCCCTCGCTCAGCCTGGGTCAGTCTGGCTCAGGCCAAGGCTGTAACCGCTCAGTTCCGAAGAAGGAAAGGGAAATTCATGGTGTCGATTTTAGAGTGGTGAACTGGCTGTTTCCGGGGAGTAAGGTTTTAATTATTTTACGGGATGTGGGTGTAAGGGACGTTCGAGGGATTGGGCCAAAAGTTTGCCATGCCTTTCTTGGGGAGTGTTATCTACATGGAGTCATGGACGGCGAAGGAAGGGGAAGATGTTTGGGGAGAAGCAGATGGTGCATATCTTCTGAGTCTAGAGGACAAGCAGTTTAGGAGGCTTGTACTCAGGAATTGTGGCAGCTTCAACACCTGGTACGGAGGCTCAGGCCAAATAAAAGAACCCCTCAGCCTGTGCTAGATATGCGTTATTACTGTTAAGACCCCCCATTGTGTCCTGAGTTGCGATAGACCATCTCTCATTTTGAGAGGTCCTACTTGGATTCTAGAAAAGGCCTGCCTGCCTTTCTGTTCTGGTACCAAGTCATGAGGATTCTGACAACGTATTTCGCACGGATAAGAGGAAGAGAGACCCTTTATTTTAGCCTGAGCCTTCGTATTCCACTACCATCAGACGCTCAGAAACACCCCCAAAACCAGTCCATCACCTGTCTCCCTGTAACCAGGAATACAAGTTCCCTAAATACCTCCCATCCAGACAACGCTTCTCAACACGACACCCTAGATAGCAACACATGATACACACACCGTCCATTCTTCCACTGGGGGTGCAACACACGTACTTAGTGCTTTGCACCCCTTCATCTTAACTACCATATCTCAAGGACTACATCTCAGCGACCGCATCTCAAACCACCACAACCAAGCTGCCAAGACTGAACTGTCAGGCACGTACCCTACCCCACGCTACCTAGGTATGTACAAAGCACAACAACCACATCAACTTTCTTAATAAGCAGAGTCATTACGCCCCCCCTGTAATCTCGCCCTCGCCGGACCAGCCTCAAGATCATAAGCCGGCTCTTCCCACTGGTCAAGGCGTGCTGGTATATCCTCCCCACGAGAATGAAGTGAAGGTTCCGGCTCCGGCTGTGTATGTGGCTGGGGCTGTGGGGGGCTGATGCCGATGACGGCGGCGCCATGGCCGGTGAATAATCCCTTCAGGTCGTTTTCGTTGTTCTTGTCCTCGTCATCGTGAAGGAAGGGGGTGGTGGGGTCCTTGTGATACTCGATGTTGCCGGCGGCGGGGCCTGGGCCTGGCTCTCTTGCTGAGACGGTGGCGAAGGTGGAAGCTGGTTGCGCAGGGTGGGCAACCGAGGTGTGCAGGGCGAGGGCGGTTGCGACGAGGGCGACGAATGAGTACAAGTGCATGGTTGAGACGTGGTTTGAGCAAGCTGGTATGTCAGGACAGCGACGAAGTGGTTACGGCGTTGAAGTGGACTGATGAACATAAACGCAGTGCGTTGATAACATAAATTCTGAAAACTCTATTCCCGGGTGTCGTGTGAGCCTTGAAGCCCATATAAAGCTTGATCGCAAGCCTCGGCCGCCGATCCCCACTTCAGAGCCCCGGAACCAGAACCTCGCGCACCTCGTGATAACACGGTCGAGTCAAGAAAGAAGTCCATGTACACTACAGATATCCTACCCAGATGCTCCTCATCGCGAGGCTCGGGCGCACTCGTCGGCTGGACACGTGTGGTTCAAGCATCGACAGCTTCATATGAAGGGTCGCATGACCCACAAGTCATAGCTCATAGCAACGTAGATGATGTCACATTCGAAGTACTAACGGACGCGCTACGATGCCAACTCGGCCCTAGATCTCAAGACGAGTTAATGAGCCGCTCCATTTCGTCAACAGTCTTGACGACTGTGGTCAGGTTCTCAGAGCCAGTCTTGGTAATGACGATATTGTCCTCGATGCTGCGCAAGGTCAGTTACTGCTCGGTAAAGCTCGGCTATGTCAACGTACCGGACACCCCCAACATCCCAGTACTTCTCCAGCACGCCGGCATCGATATACTTGGCGTGAACTGGGTTTTGCAGATAGGGATTGATGATGAAGCCGCAGAAGTAGATGCCTGGCTCGACCGTGATTACGCTTCCCGCAGGAAGGGTTCCCCTTACTCTAAGATACCGGAACATAGTATCTGTGTCGTCGTACCTCGGGTTGCCGCCAGTGTCGTGAGTATCCATGCCAAGGTAGTGACCCAGGCCGTGGGGGAAGAATGCCACACTCGTCCTGCTGGCTAGGATCTCGTCCTTGTCGCCCTTCAGGATGCCAAGCTCCAACAAACCATCAATGGCGATCTTGTGAGCGAGCAGATGGACGTCGTCCCACAGTACTCCTTCCTTCAAGACCGCAATGCATTCCAGCTGCATCTTGAGGACGATGTCGTAGATCGCCCGGCTCTCCTTGCTGAATTTTCCGTTGATCGGGAACGTTCTTGTAATATCGGAGGCGTAACAGTCCCATTCTGCGCCAGCATCTAGCAACAGGTTCAATTTCCCGGCCATCGGAGCGTTGTTTTGCACGTAGTGTAGGGTCGCAGCGGATCGCCCGCTCGCGAAGATGCCGTGGTACGCCTGGTGGCGAGCTCCCTTGGAAATGCACTCTGCAAGGAAAATAGCCTCCAGCTCGCGCTCGTTCTGGGCATGCTTGACGTTCTGTAGGACGGCTACGTGGGCCTTCTCGCTGATAGCATTCGCCTTGGCGATCATGGCCAGCTCGAACTCGTCCTTGACCACGCGCGAAACCTCAATCGCCTGCTTCAAGACGGAAAAGTTCTTGTGGTCGAACTCGAGAAAGGTTATATGCTCCGAGACCTGGTGCGGGATGGCATAGATGGTCGCGTTTGGCTTCTCGGAGCCCACACGGGCGAGTGTCGCGTTGACCTCGGTTGTGTATCTGACCTCGTTGACATCGTACTTGCTCTTCGCCTCCTCGGCCGAGACGGGCAGGCCAGACCATATTACGCTCTCGGGGTCAATGGGAGGGATGAAGAGGGTTGTCTTGGATGCATCCATGTCGTGGATGACATAGCAATCGGAGAGGGCGCAGCCAGTGAGGTAGTAGAAGAAGCGCCGTTGCCTGCCCAGACAGTGGTCAGCATGTCTTTCCATTGTGTGGGGAAAGGGCCGCAGGAGGTGCATACCGGAACGGCTCGGCTTCGTCATTGTCCTCGAGGAGCTTCGTCGCGCAGCTCTCGAGATACAGGACGCCGGTGGCATTGGGAATCTTGGAGCGGATGTACTCGGTGACGCGCTGCGCGTGGCGCTTCGCAGGGTATTTGCCCTGCAAAATCGTGTCGTAATCCATCGCTGTCGGTTGTGAAGAGCCGAGTCCTCGTCGTTGAAGTATGGGGAATGCGTGGGATGTACGTGAAAGCCGGGAGAACAGGCCGAGGGATCGCATAGGAGGCGAGGTGACTGCTCAAATGCTGCAAAGCTCGGAGACCTTCAGCGAGGGAGGAAGCTCTGTCCAAAACGGAGGTGCGGGGCACCTGCGCACCTGCCCTTCCAGGGCATGGCGGGGTTATTCGTCCGTCATGCCACCAGGAGCTCACGCCGAGTTGCGCCCAGAGCTGCGATAAGAAGCCGGCTTCAAGCGGCTGTCACTGTGCTGCTCGGCAGGCCGATGTTTCCCCGATGCAACTTTGACAGCGACCATTGTGTTGAACGTAAGCACCACCGTTTTCATTATTTTGCCCCGGATTACATCCAACACGCGCATGTAGGCGCATTGATGGCTTCTGGAACAATTACCAAGGAAATTACCTATGGAGGATTCGCGGAGCTCATAGGCCCTACTTCGCACAGGCTAACAAGTACCCGCACATACCAATCTATATGGAGCGGTACATGCGGAGACGACCAGCTCGCGAGTGGCCTTTCCTGGCAACATCCAATCGTCCTGGGGGCACCCTCAGTCAGCAACATCTTTATCGATCCCCGCTATGCTTCCTCGCGAAAATCGCTGCAAGGCCACAGGACCTAAGGCTGACCGAACAGCCCGCAACAGACAAGATCACATACAGTGCTTACCCAGGGCGGACCGACATCGAATGGCCCAGTCCTCCCGCTCGCCACTCCACACCAACCCCACAGCCACGCGCTCAATCTTTCGTCCCCTTGGTGCGCCGTATTTTCGATCCCTCTATTTGGATGATATCACAATTCTCGCCAGCGACAAAAGTCACCAGCCGGCAGTAAAGAGAAACATATCGAACCATTTGGGCCTCATTCCCAGAGGCCTATTTTGGCATTTGCCCCATCACTATCTTCAGGTCATAACAGCACGAGCAAGCCAACGCTCAACATAGGCTGTCTGTCCTAGCAGCACTCCAGCATCATTCCATCAAATCCAGCTGGTCATCAATCACTCGGTATACCTTCCATCCGGATCCGAGTGCCGAGTCCTCCCCTCAATAATATTGGACTTGTCGATTGCCTCAGCATCATCCTTCTCTGTTATCACAATTACCATTAGCATTGCCCTAGAATCCCGCCTGCAGGGTCATGGATGGGTTTCCATACTGAGCTGCTCGTTTGAGTCGGCGTCGCCCGACGGGCTGGGCTGTTCGATCCTCTCATTGTCGTTAACGACTTGAATAGGTTCGTTTTTATTGCCCGGGCGTGAGATGTACGACTTATCGTTCACTTCGGTGCCCTCGGGAATCTCGGGGCCGAGCTTGTCGTCTGTGTAAGTGGGGTCGGCGTTTGACATGATGGCAACGGGGTTCAGAGGCTGGGAGAGGTAGATCTTCGTTGGCGAATTTGCTGATGAAGTGCGGATGGGATGTTGTATTATCTAAACTATCGTAATACTTCGCGGTCGAGATTAGCCTCTTATATACAACCGTTTCCTCACGAGCCGCCACCATGTCACCCACACCCAAGGCCATGAGAGGCCCAATACTGGTGGGGCCATCTCTGGGCAACAGGCCACCTTTTGCTAGCGAACAGCCCGCGGAATCATCCTTGGCTGGCTCTCCTCCAAAGAATGCACATCACCGGTTCCATGTCCCACAAGGCTGCTCAACTTCCCCACGATATCCACGACGTTGGCCCTCAATATTGATCCCGCACTTGCAGAGCGTTCGGCGAACCGTCGTCGATAAAACGGGGCTTGTTGGTGTCATGAACACCAATGAGTGACGTACCCGCGGTCCGGGCGCGCCAACGGTCTCTCATCCGTCGTCTCCGGTCAGGGGTAAGATTCGGCGATACGGCCCCGGCTACAAACTGGGACCACGACCGTTCAAAGTCACAGCCCCTCTTGTCCTGCTAGAACGAACGTCATGATGACAACAAACCCCCTCCCACATCGGCCACATTGCGATACCTGCGTCCAACGCCGTTAACGGCTCTATATGACCGATATGCCTGACGTGCTCCCCCTTCCACTCTTCCAGGACTGCCAGTCCAGGCGATATTGCCGCTCAAGGGACACTCAATACTCATCACCCACAACCCCACATCCCACCGACTTCCCACATCCACACCCGCGCCCGCACCCAACCATACCACACAATGCCCGAGATCAATAAAAACACCCCGAAGAACCCCAGTGCGCCCAACCCAGTGTAACTAACAACCTAACCGTATCAGCTCATGTACATCTAACCCAATCTCCCACCTAGACCTCTCCCCCGAAGCCCAACAGATCTCTCGCGACCTCCTGAACAAGTGCGAAGCGCCTGGCCAGTCGTCGACGATGACTGGCAGGGAGAAGGGCACTGGAGCTGGGACTGGAGATACAAAGAAGGGTGGTGGTGGTTTGAAGGGAATGTTACACAGCCCTGGCGTGTCTGACGAGATGGAGAAGATCTACGAGGATAGGCTTGGTCTGTTGTACTGAGTGTGATGTGTTAGAGGCAGAAGGATGGTTGTAGTAAGATTTGCAATGATGGATGATGAGATGGCAAAAGTTCAATACGTATTAGGGTCTCGTTTCTTGATGCCGACGCATGGCTACCTAGAATTATCATTACAGCTGACGTGTGGGCAGCATATGCATTTTAACCATTTTGGTATCCATTCCAAGAGGCGTGAGGTGAACATAGTGGAGGCGCTTTGGTTGTGCCGGGACTGCCGCCGCCGTTGTTTCCCGTCCAACAATGATAGTCCATCAGTGAAACTCCATCAGCCCCCCGCGCTCGCTGTCGCTACGGCTCTCCTCGGTGGACCCGGCATGCTCAGGATAGTGACGTCCTCACGAGGCTGGCTTGACAGCTCCCAAGTTTCCCTGCCTCGCCTCAGCATCTCCCACTGTTGCGCGAGCGACTCTTCAGTCACTACGAGCTCAAAGCCCGTCAGGAAGCAGAAGCTGATCTCTAGCCGCGCCAGTTCCATCTCGCTCACACCGCCGACCTTGGCAAACTTTTCGTGGGCATAGCTCAGATCTTCGAGCGCCTTCATGGCTACCCTGAGCCCTGCGAGTAACAGCCGATGCGAGTTGCGTCTTGTGACGGCAATCGCCCGCTCCAAAACTGCAAGCCGATGTATGTATAAGGAGGTTGCTAGGTAAACTGCTGTCGACATCGGACAGAAACGGTGTATTCGAAGGAGGTATTCGGTGATCGAGATTGGAGGCGGGAGTCTCGAGTAGAACTTGCGCGTGATGGCGCTATGCTGTAGGTTCAGGGGCTGCGAATTCTCGCCCACTATTACGTACGGTTCGAGCGGTGGCTGCGGCTGGGATTCGGCGTTGGGCGGCGGTGTAGAGTTGGGTGTGCGAAGGTGCACCCCGTCGATTGACTGCTTCGAAGCATCAGTCGACGGTCTCTGGTCCGAGGACTGCGAACCAACCGGGGAGCGCCCTGGGAGCGGCGACCTCGATGTTGTCTGTTGCAATAGCCGTGCCAGGTTCTTCTCCGAATTGGACCTGACGATGCTCTTCTTTTCTGCCTCCATTCCTCGCATGTGTGGGATCGTGGGGCTCCGCGGCGGAGGGGTGGGTGGGATGTCGCCGGTCATGTCGACTAACGCCTCGATCCCAGCGCTAAGCAGCTTCAGGGCCGCCAGAGGCGAAACCTTAAAGATATCATCGACCTGGGCTACGAGGCGGGGCGAGGTGATGTCGTTGTCCGGGCTCGGTAGGTATAAGAGTTTCGGGTCGGCCGCGGGATTAGGCGGAGGAGGTGGGGTCGGGATCGAACTCGCATCGCTCGCTACCTCGATCCCTGCTGAGCCATCGGCCTGCGCCATCGCTTCGCTCATCCAGGTCGCTTTCGGTGTTGCTGCGCAGTCTCGAGGGCGCGCGGGGAGGGCTTCGAGGGTGCCTGCTCGGTGAGGCCGGTGGATGGAAGGGATCGGGCGTTGATGCGGGTCTCAGTTGTCGGCGAGAAAGACAAATCGACGCAAGGCGGGGTGCCACTCAGCGATCGGGCGAAGAAGCGGGGGGCTCGGTGCGTCAAGGCGGCTCCGCGAGGACGTATATCGTGCTGTGTACCAGCAACAGTTTCATCGTCTCGCGCCGAGGTCGCAGTCTTCCTCCAACGGGTGTTCGTTCGAAATTTGCGGTTTTTCTCGTGGGGCTCGGGGGTCTCGCTTGTCGGGGGTGGGCTGGCACGTTTGAGCGGAGAGGGCTATTTGATGAGACGAAATGCAATGCAGAGCAACTTCAGCAACCACCAGGAATTGGCGACCGAGACGTGCAAGGTGGTAGTGGTTCGACAAACCTAGGCGCCTGACGTTTGACGTGGGGCGATTAATTGCAGACTCGCAGTTCTGTCGTCCAACGTCGCACCAAACAAGGCGCGGTGGAGAGATTTTGTGGATTCCCGAGGAAGTCGCGGGACTGCGGGGTAGTTCGCCGTTGGCGCCTTTCCTGTGAGTGGCGGATGGACCCCTAGCGGTCTTTGCAGCTGCCCCAACCCAACCTAAATCGTGCAGAACCAATTTCCCCAGGCAAACCGATCAACCGATCGAAATTCCCGCTTTCTCTCCAGACCCGGTCCGGAATCGATCGAGTAACGTGGCCGGGTTTTCCTAGACCTCCCGAACGAGGATGGCGTGATGCTGTGATTACGGCTCTGCTGCCGCCCTTTCCTGCTGGTAGCGTCAAAGATTTGGGACTGCTGGTTTGGTCCGCATGCACGCCGTAGCCGTCGATTCTCAGCCGTCACGGGGATCGAGGTGCGTCCCCGGAATCGAGCAGTGGCGATTATTATCTTGACCGCCTTGTCTCCAGCCGCAACCACAACCGCAAGCGGGATGGACCAGTCGAAGTGCGCGAACCACGCGGGTCGGATTGCGAAAGATAGCGGCGACACGATCACCGCTCTGCACCCAAACCGGAGAGGAAAGTCCTGCCGAAGTTGGCCATCGCAGCCGCACGAGACCGTTCGAGATTCCAACAAGATGGCCTGGGCTCAACACCAGCCTTAAGTAGGGTCCTGGATTCCGCATTGCCCCGGCGCTCCAGCTTCTCAACGGCTACTTTGCCGGCAATGCAAGGATGGCAGGGCTAGATTGCACTGAGCCGAGGGCAAAGCGGCGCGTTTTGCTGGCACATGGTTGCACTAGAGAGACCCTTAGCGCATGCCGACCCTTAGAGGTGGAGTCGTGGAGGAGGCACCACGGCTCGTTGTCAACACGTCCCGGCGGGGCACTCACACTGGTTGGGACTCACCTATCGGATCCGTGATCGGTCCGTTTGTCACATCTAGATGGGCACCCGAAGGGCCTCGTGATGTCTCGGGACGAGGCGCCAGACTGGGTTTGGTGAACTTCCCCGCACGAATTGCTGCAACAACATGCCTTCCGCGGGGGGAAGAGGATGCTACTTGCAGTAGTAGGACAGGAGCCCCCACGCATACGAAGTATTGACACCAGTTTTGATGGTCTACCGCATCTACCGTACATATATGGGATCGGGATCCTGCAGAGCCGGACGCGGAGTCGCACGACTAGCTGCCCAAAGCAACCTTGCAGTCCAGCACTGCGGTCTGGCCCCCCTGAACCGCCTCAATGGCCTTCCTCAGAACCTCCTCCAGATCTGCCGCTTTGTCGACCTTCGCCGTGTAGAGGTCGCCACCTGCTGCGGCCTTGGCGATGCCCGAGTAGTCTGGCACGGGATCAAAGGAGATATTGATCTCTTCGTTCGTCGCCTTCGAGCCCAACCCGTCGGGGTGGACCAGAAGGAGAGACTTCCGCGGGGCGTTCCATCCTGTCTTTGTCAGCCACAGTCCCCGACAAAGTGAGGGAGAGGGACATTGTGCAAGTTAGGTTAGAAGCCGACTTACCTTTGTTGTTTAGGACAATCGTCAGCACGGGGATGTTATAACGCTTCGAGATCCAGTAGACGCTGCCCGGCACCGAGAAGAGGAAAGTTCCGTCGCCCACAATCTGGACCACAAATTTTCCTTTCCCGCCTTCCAGCTGAGCCTGGTGGTCCGACGCCAGCTTGATACCGAGTGCGCCGCCACCGGACCAGCCGAGTCCTCCTCCGCCACAGTTGATCCAGCTTCCCGGAATGGTCGGCTGAAGGTTATCGTGGACAAAACCAGTGTTGGTTACCGCCTCGACAGCCCAGAGGGTGTCTTTTGGGCACAACTCTTTCAGCTTCGCGCACAGATGGCCGGTACCAAACTCGCCATCCTCTGACGGCTGGGCTCTCGATGCAATCTCCTCCAGTCGCTGCTTGTACGACGCCTCTAATGCGTTCCACTTCTTTTCCCTCTCCTCTCCTGACAGCTTCGCTTTGAACGACTCGTCGGACTTTAGCTGCGTCGTCACCTGCTCAACCGATGTAAGAGCGTCCGCTCGATACCTTGCTTGGGCATCGATATAAAACAGGGGCATGACCTGCTTCAGCGGGTCAACGTCGATGTGGAAAATCTTGGCGTCCCTTCTTGGCTTGCACTGGGTCTGGATCCATGGGACGTCGCAGTCCAGCACGACAATAGCGTCCGCCGTCCGGATGGAGTCCTCGTTGCCAAATCTCAGGCCCAGCCATGCTGGATGATCGGCTGGAAAGCACATATCGCTACCCCCGGTATCAAGAACCCGAAGGCCCTTGACAGTGTCAGCCAGCTCCACCAATGCCGGCGAGATATTGTGGTTGCGGCCCGAATAGGCGGTGATGAGAAGAGGCTCCTTTGCGTCCGCAAGCGCCTCCGCTATTTCTCGAACAGCCGAGGTTGGGAGCCCACCTAACTCGACTGGCTTCCACATTTCTTGACGGATTTCATACGGCTCGATATCCATTTCCATCACCTCTCTCGCGCCGCACAGGTACACCGGACCCTGTGGGGCAGATCGTGCAAACTGGAGAGCCCGGTTGACCATCTGCTTGACGTTGTGGCCCGTCTTGAGCTCGGCGGAATATCTGCAGTACTGGCCGACGATTTGCTTCTGGTCCGGCACGTCCTGGATCCAATGGATGTACTCTGTCCGCGACCCGCGCATCTCGCCTTCCTGGGTGAATGGGGATAACCCGGCGAACACCAGGACGGGTGCCCGCCCGGCGCTAGCGTTGTGCACGGCGGCTCCGAGACCCTGGGTTCCAACATCGACATGTACAATTACGCACTGCGGCTTTCCAGTTAGGCGGGCATAACCGTCTGCCATGGACATGGCTACCATCTGTTAAAACCTGTGAGTAACACGCAGCGCGAAGAGAAAACAAGAAGGCCGGCACAGAGGTGAGAATATTCGTACCTCGTTAGGGCACGTAATGATGCGTGGGAACCTGTCTTTCTTCTCACGAGCTCCCTTGACCATGGCCTCGATGATGCTCGGGTGGTCGGAGCCAAGATTCACGAAGCAATGCGTGACACCAGCATCCCACAGCGCCTCGAAAAAGGCGAAGGAGGTTGTATACATGTTGGGCGGGGCTGTCGATAACTTTCGGCTATGTTGTCCCAAAGCGAGCGGCGATGCAGCAGCAGCAACAGCCCTGGCTGATCCGCCTCTTGTAGACGAGTTGAAGCTATTCCGAGCTGCGAATTGTCGTCCGGGAGGGTATGCTACACCACTGACAGGCAGAGGGCTGGCGGCAACGGTAGGATTTATTGTCGAGCTCTCGGTGCAAGCCGGGTAAAGAATCTCCGTATCCCCTCGATTCATGCGGGCAGCGGTACTAAAAGGGGCAAACCAACCGCTTCCCCGTGCGACGAATGCAGATGTGGTCGCGGGTATCCCCCCGGCTTGGCGACGGATGTGGAGGCGGGCGCTTCCTATGACGCTCAAGCCCCTGGTTGCCGTTCGCGCAGCAGGCGGGGTCGCACGCAGCAACGTTGGCGGCATTCCCGGCAATTGCAAATAGGATGGAGTGTGGGAGGTTCGAGGCTCCGGGGTTATGGGGCAGGCTCTGAGTCCACTGAGCGGTCACCGCGTTTCCTGATCGAGGTGGCCGATCGGAAGGCTGATCGGATTTTGTTTTCCTGTAGATGCTCTGGTGCGATTGTCGGACCGTTAGCCTTTTACACCTCGAGACCCCTGCCGCGTGCCAAGCCTGCAATGGAAAGAGCATGTGATGACAAAGAGGCACAGCGACGTTGGAGTTTCCTTTGAGAACTGGCGGTGGACCTTGACGGACAAAGACGGATGGTGCGCCCGTGCAGTCTATTTATTCGTTCCTTGTTGGCGTGATCTGCCGATGTGGCAGGAGCAACACATGGATGTCGGCTTAAGGGCGTCCAGGATTCGGCGCACGTCTCTCGTGGCGGTTGGTCGTCATCCGAAGACGGTGCTATCAAGTGACCGCCATTTCAGCAGGGAATTGCTCTTCCCCGTTGGTTTCAGGGACACCGAGTTACATAACAGCGTTCCTAGCCCGGGGTTTGGCGCCTGGTGTCCCCGACATCCATATCCACCAGAAGCCGGCCGGGGCGGGGTCGCGTGCGGAATCTACGCCGAGCGGCTCCCAGCATCAACGACCACAATTATTGTCAGACCGATATGTATTCGCAATGGATGGAGGGAAACCCCCTTTCGAGCCTTTTGATCAACTCTCTTGCTTGGCATTCCATCCTATCCCTTACTTCTCGTGGAGTCGAGGTCAGTCGGCATGCGTCCTCGATTTGGGGTCCGGAATGAGCCGCTGGCAGCCGATCTCCAAATATGCCCCGCATTCCCCGCCCGAAGCCGTGGCTGGCCGGCGCTACCATCACACCAGTTCGAGATTGAGCGGGGCTGCGGGGTGAGACCCCCTTGATCTGGGTCACCCGTATAAGTCAAGTTTCGAGCGAAGTTCCAGGTTAGCAGTCCAGATATTCTTGCTGTTGTCCCGGCTCGCGTATCGCGCATCGCGTATCTCATCTCCATGTCCGTCAACCCAGATACGCACCCGGAGGCCTAGCAAAGAAAGGGGGTCCTGGGCCAGTGCAGAAGATGCCTCCTCACTGCCAAGGCAAACCATGTGCTTATGGATTTGGGCTGTGAGTATTCGAGTCGGGCCTGGAATGCAAACTGCCAGACCTTGACGTTCTTGTGGGTTTAATGTTCAGGCACAGGCTGTGAGGGTTCGTCCAAGTCACGTGGAGCTCACGTTATTCACCCGGAGTAGAGACTTGATCTTCTGGCCAAAGCCCCCGCACTTGGACATGTATATCCCAAGCAGGCCTAGTGGTCACCGCCGTATAAGTGCAACTCATGGATGGGCAAGCGTGACTGCCTCTTTTGGGCATTAACGAACCTAAATTCAGACTGGAACTCGAGATAGCCGGAGTTTGGACCAGAGTCATCAGACTCTACTGTTCTATGTTCCCAAAAGACACATCCTTGAAAATCTCGGTTCCAGCCCAAGTGGGACCATCCCCTTATCTCTGGATTTAATTTCACTTTGTTACGGCCATGATGTCTACTCACATCGAACCCAATGATGGGCTGAACAAACAATGAGGGCCCTGAACGATCAGCCCAGCAGCGCTCCACTACTCATACCACTGCCACGGTTGTGTTTTCAAGGTTGAGATTCTACTGCGAGTGTGATTGGACATGAATTAGAGTCAGACACCCACTTGATGCCAGCATATCGCTGATCAACCTACCTACCCAGGGTTCCCACTGGTTAGCGCCTTATGGAGCCATATATGAGCCCTTACCGGCTAGTCGGTATTAGATGTTTGTCCGCTGAGTGGCGGAGTTGCCAAGTCAATTTGTTTTGCCGCGACTACTCCCAGTACCTCCAGTCCGTTAGTTTCAACCACCATGAGGTATTAGCTGGCACGGGCCGATGGTTGAACGATTTACCAATACCCTGGGGCTTGCACATGCACGCAGGCCGTTCCAGCAACGGCTTATATCAGTCGCTACTTTCCACCCGCTGCCTTCGCTGTCTTCCTCAAGGCCATATTACCAGGTAGCCCGTCTTCCCAGGCACGTGGATACTGTCACCACAGCCGTGAGCCGGACGTGCGTGTCATGGTGTGCTGGTTGGGCGGGAAAACCACATTGCATCATTTATCCTCCAATAGGCCCCGGCCCCAGACGCCCGGCACAATTTGCGAAAACCAAACGCCAAGTACGGGACACATGCAACTCGCTAACGGGTTCGCTATCGTACCTAGAGATCGCCAGCCGTGCTCGGTTGGGTTGGCTCCCCTCATTTGGGGTATCATCGAAGCGATGATGCGGCGCCATTCTCGGAACGAAAGCTTCAACGTGCGTGCGTGCGGTGCGTGCTTATCACCGCGCTACGGGCTGCGAATACCACCCTGCCTCGCCAGACCTCACACTGTCCAGTTATCACACTACTACCCAACCCAACACCAGGCGACCCTTGCTCACCGATATCCCCCAATTCCAATTCCCCACCGCCATGCACACTACCTACCGCACTGGATCCGACCTGGCGGAATTCGGCGCGGAGCACCACACCTCCCAGCTCCCTCTTCCTCCCGCCGCGGGTAAATTGCCGTTTTACCCATATTGCCTGCTACCACCCACAGCTCCATGTCCCCGGGCCACAGACATAGCTTCCGCTTTTCTGTATGTAGGTGGCTACTACCGCCCCTCGCGAGGGTTTTCTGAGGTCTTTTGTTCTGCGCCCTACTTACTTACTTATTGCTTTGCATCGCGCGGCAGCCAGCAAGTAGCAGCTTTTTCGGTCCTCGAACTTTTGATTTTTTTTGGTTGTGTGCGACCGCTGCGTCGAATCGAATCACCGCGAAGATGGGCACCGCGGCGAAGGTACTGAAGTTGATTATTCGCAATGATGCGATGAAGGAGGAGTGAGTTGATGATGGAGCGGTGTTGGGGAGTGGATGGGCTGGTGCTGATGTTTATGTGATTAGCCCGGTGGAGATATACGGATGGAGGGTCTTTGCTCTGGTTTGGGCTGGTACGTCTTGTTGAATCTGGAGGGGTGATGGTTTCTACCTTAATGTGGAGACGCTTACAATGATTGTTGTGGTGGTACAGCTTGGTAAGACGACGCGTATCACGATGCGCGCGAACGACGAAGCTGATTTCGATTCGAAGCTTCGGCGGTATGCTCTTTGGCTGGGAGTAGGTTACGCTGAAACATCTTGGACGCAGGTCAAACATGACGCTGACACACTCGAAGCATTGGTACGATCGGAGGCGTGTTGGCCATGCCCAAGATGCAAGAGTACGTACGGATGGAGGATATAGTCTAGGCGAGACGAGAGGGCTAACGGGTCAAAAGACAATATGGCTACGTCCAGTATGACGCCAAATCGAAAGCCGACATGTCTCAGAATAGTAGGTTATGCTCCCCTTTTGATACGGGCGTCTGCTGACGGAATTCTAGTCGCCTCGACACTCCAAGCTGGATGCTTCGCCGCTTGCTTCGTTACGCCTTGGATCACGGATCGATGGGGGAGACGCTGGGCTCTGATCGGAACCGGCGCTATCACCGTCGTCGGAGTTGTCTTTCAAGCTGGTTCAGCTGCTGCTGGTAGCCTTGGTGTGATGTACTGTGGTCGATTCATCGCCGGCCTTGGCGTCGGTGCTGCGTCCATGTTGACGCCCCTTTACGTCTCGGAATGCGCGCCGCGAGCTATTCGCGGTGGCTTGACTGGTATGATTCTTCCCACCGCCCCGGATACGCCATGTGCAGAGACCTAATTCGTTGCAGCATTCTACCAGCTCTTCATCGTCACGGGTGTCATGATCTCGTTCTGGATCAACTACGGATGCTTGCTGCACCTCGAGGGAACGGCTACCTACGTTGTACCTCTCGCCTTCCAGGCCCTTCCCGCCGTGTAAGTGCCCCATTTGACTCCAATCGAGGCGATTTCTAACTAAAAGAATTTAGTCTGCTCATGATCTTCATGTTCCTCGTACCCGAGAGCCCCCGCTGGACCGCCAAGCAGGACAACTGGGAGGAGACCACCAAGATCATCTCCCGGCTGCGAGGGTAAGAAACCCAAATAACTGCCTCGTCAAACGGTCTGTGCTGACCAACATGCCCAGACTCCCCGCAGACCACGAGTACGTGCGAAACGAGATCCAAGAGATGGCCGACCAGCTGGAGAACGAGCGTGCGCTGATGGGCGACGCCACGACCAAGAGCCTGCTCAAGGAAATGTGGACCATCCCCGGGAACCGCCGCCGCTCCATCATCACCATCATGCTCATGATCTGGCAGCAAATGACCGGCGTCAACGCAATCGTAAATACCTACCCTCCCCCTTACCACCTCCCCTATCCCCGGCGGTCAACTAACACTCGGGCGACAGAATTACTACGCGCCACAGATCTTTGCTGGTCTCGGCATGTCCGGAACGTCAGTGCAGCTGTTTGCCACAGGAGTCTACGGCATCGTCAAGGTCGTCGGCTGCTTCTTCTTCCTCGTCTTCGTCGCCGACTCGCTCGGCCGCCGGTGGAGTCTTTTGTGGACGAGCGCCGCGCAGGCTATTGCCATGTACATCGTCGGTATCTACGGCAAGGTCGAGCCGCCGCAGGCAGGCAAGCCGGTATGTTTCCCTCATATTACCTTATGAAGCTGAAGCCGTTGCTAACCGCTGCAGATCTCCGGGTTCGGATATTTCGCCATCGTCCTGATCTACGCCTGGGCTGTCTTCTTCCAGTTCGGCTGGGGCCCCGTCTGCTGGATTCTCGTCAGTGAGATCCCTACGGCCCGACTCCGCGCCCTGAACGTCGCCATGGGCGCTGCAACGCAGTGGCTCTTCAACTTCATTATTGCGCGCACCGTGCTCACCATGCAAGTCACCATGGGCACCGCCGGCTACGTGAGTCTCCCCTTTTCTTTCCTCCCTCTCACACACATTTGTGCCTTACTAACAATCCACAACAGGGCATGTTCTTCCTGTTCGGCACCTTCGGCTGGATCATGGGCATCTTCGTGTGGTTCTTCATCCCCGAGACCAAGGGCCTCAGTCTCGAGAGGATGGACGACCTGTTTGGCGTGACTGAGATGGTCAAGAAGATGGAGGACAACGACCCCGAGCCGGCGAACAACGCCCCGATTGAGATCCGCGAGCACAATGCTGAGAAGAAGGATTGAGGTGGGGTTGGATGGGAGTTTAGGGTTCGAGCGTCGATCACCTGCCAGAGATGTCCCGGTCGTTTTTGGGTGTGGCGTTGAAAATGAGATCTTCTTGCAACCGAGGAAAGTATGGCGGTTGGGGACCTTGATAGGTGGGTAAAGCGGATGAATCTCATCGGTTTTTGGAGCAGATCACTCTCATCGAGGGGGTAAGCGCTAGCCACCTGGGCAGATATTTCGAATACTCGATAGGTAGCCATTGCTCACTGCCCTGAAGCGCATAATCCGTGATAATCTCGTCACTCACCTTCCATATGATATCGCACGTAACTTTCCACGACATCCCCCACAACTCCCACTAGTGACACTATCATCTGCTATTTACTTCAAACTTAAACGGCCGTGTCCAATCGCCGCCCAGCAGGCCCTACCTAGGTAACGTTAACTTCCACGCGGTTCGACTCCCAACCATACGATAACTGGCGGCAATCCTCGCCACGACGGATAGACCCCAGATTATTAAAACACTTGCCGGTCCATCCTGTCCAGAAATAACTTTAATTCCCTAAGAACTCTCGCAGCTCACTGCTTCTCCTTGTTCACTCAATCAGAGCTTCAAACTACAACACGCCTCAAAGAACCGGAAGACATCCTAACATGGACGCCCCAGAGACCTCCCCCAACTTCGCTCCTCTCCGCCGGGCAAACAATCGGATGGCCTCGCCGCCTCCCGAGGAACGGCCGCCGTCCATGCCCTCTCCCGGCCGAGTGTCTACCACCTCCGGATATGGCCCCTACGGATTTGCCCGCTCCGGATTTGCCCCCTACGGATACGGATACATCCACCCCAGTGCCCGGGTCGAATCCATTCCCCAGCCCGCCACGCGTTTCGCCTTCCCCGAGTCTATGCTCCACAAGCATGCCGCCCCCGGTGCCCAAGCCAAGTCCATGCCCCAGCTCGGGATGTCCCTCTGGCCCTCTCAGTACGAGAGCATGCGCCCCAACAACAGCCACCCCGGCCAAGCCCACCGAGCCGTTGACAACAACCCCACCCAAGGCGACAACAACCCCACCACCCAACCCGCCGGCGCCGAATACGGCTACAACCACCCATACTACAACTCGGCGCGATATGACTCCTACGAGGGACCGCTTCCTCCAAACTTCGAAGACGAGGACGAGGACGAGGACGAAGAGTACTACTCCTCTGGTGGCGATTCCTCCTTCTCCCCCTCTTCCTCCCCCTCATCCTCCTCCGGCGACGAGAACGATGAGCATAACGCCTCCCAGGAAGACGACGACGGCGACGACGACGAAGAATTCCACGACTCCACCTCCAACCTGGGCTTTCAGGAAGCGAAACAACTCCTCCTCGCCACCACCCCCCTCTCGAGCCTCTCCCGCCTGTCCACCCTTCCCATCCGCCTCCTCTCACACCTCTCAAGCCTCCTCCTCTGGTACACAACAACAGCAACCACAACCACACTCACCCGCTTCCTCGCCGACTTCACGCTCGGCTTCGCGGATGGCCTAACAGTACCATTCGCGCTGACGGCCGGGTTGTCGTCGCTGGGGCAGTCGCACACAGTGATTCTCGCAGGGTTGACGGAGATTTGTGCGGGGTGCTTCAGTATGGGCATGGGCGGGTATGTTGCTGCCAAGGGGGAGAGGGATGCGGTGCGGGCGGAGAGGGAGGGGAAGGGGAAGGGGGGTGGGACGACGGCGGCGAGGTATCTGGAGCCGTTGGCGTTGCCGCTTTCGGTGTATGGGGTGGTGATAGCGCATGTGCTGGAGAGGGGTTATGTGCTCGAGCGGTTGGAGGCGGCGGCGAGGGATAGCCGAGATGCGCGGGCTGCGTCGCCGGTGGTGGTTGGGTTGTCTGTCGCGCTGGGATATCTGCTCGGTGGGTTGCTGCCGGTGCTGCCGTACTTTTTTGTCGTGCGTGCCGAGGATGGGTTGGCCTGGAGCTTTGGCGTTAACTTGGTGGCGTCGTTTTTGTTTGGGTTTGCGAAGCATTTCTTCACTGCCGGCCCGGGAGTGCAAGGGAAGACGGGTGGTGTCCCTTGGAGACATGTTGGAAGGAGTGCGTGGGAGGGAGCATTGATGGCCATTGTTGGGGGACTTTCCGCGGTGCTGGCGGTGGTGTGTGTTAAGGGGCTAGAGGGCGCGCATGGATATTACTTGGCGGACTCGACGAGCTCGGGAACTCCTTCCTAAAGAAGCCATGTGTACGTTATTTACTCATTCTGACTTTTGTTGCAGCAGTCCCATTGGTGTGTCCGATGCAGCCCGGCGATTCTTCTGAAAGCCAGTGCGCACGCGACCAGTTCCCCCGATAGGTACACGACCGGAGAGATACCGACAGTGTCGATCGCGCTCCGGAGATCAGCGCATACTCTTGTGTGGGCGACCAAGAAGCTCGAGATAAGCAACGAAAGACGAATCCAAACACTTCCAGTTTTGAGAGCCTCCTATTCCTGGCCGTCCTGGAATTTCGTGAGAGGAATTCCAGTTTCTCATGGCCAGCGACCCTGGTGTTGGACTTGGCTGTCAGGGGTTGTTGACGGCTTGGCGCTTGGCGATATGCGGGTTTTCGAATCATCTAGGCTCTAGGATATTCTCCGTGTGATCGACATGCCGTCCCGCGGCAGTCATGAATAAGCTTGTTTTCCTAGTGGCTCCCTCGGCCCCAGTGTGTTTCCGTTTCCTAGGCAGCTCCGCGACGCACCGAGTTCTAGAACGACTCGGGATTGGCGCCTGCTTGACGCCAAGCGGCATGCAACAGCACGTCTCGGACAAAAGCCCCATCGCGATCTGACATACCAAGGCTTTTGATGCTGGTTTCTTTGCTTGGCTGCTCCAGACCCCCGCGCTTTCTCCTGTTTTGTCGTGTGGTTGCTCAGCTTCCGGCCTTCGCAGCGGTAGGAGTCCTCGAGGTTCCCTCAGATCGCCATGTCAACATCCAAATTTAGACATGGCGTTGTTGATCTTCGGTTACACATCCGAAAGGGGGGTACCGGCCTGCCGCATACTCAGACATGTCTCCTTAGTCGGGAAAACTTGCCTCTTGAAATTCGACCGGGGCCGCTTGCCTGCTAGTCTGATAGCTTAGAGAACTTCATTATCACTGCCTTGCTGCTTCGCTTTCAATGCTGAGGACGGCATCTCGTTCTGGTCAATTGTGTTTTGACTGTTATTTCCCAGCGCTGCGCGTTGTCTTGTCGCTCTCCTCTCCTTCTTTCCTTCTTTCAGTGCTTGATCTTTCTGTTTTCTTCTCTTTCGTTTTCTTGTGTCGACATATCTCGCATCCACCCCGAGCTGGGCTCGGCTGGCGCGTGTGGTCTTAAGGCAGGCTGGACCAGTATCAGTTTTCGGTATCCGGTAGATTTCTGCAAAATGCCTCTCCATCAGTTCGACTACCTCCTCGCCATCGGCACAATCTTTGCGTTCCTCGATGCCTGGAACATCGGTACGCATGCCCCATACTGTCCCTCCTTAACCACAGCAACAACCTCCTTCTTATGCACTAAAAGCCCTCATCTAACACCCCCCCAGGAGCCAACGATGTCGCCAACGCCTGGGCCACCTCCGTAGCCTCCCGCTCAATAGAGTACCTCCACGCCATGATCATCGCCGCCATCATGGAGTTCAGCGGTGCCGTCGGGGTCGGCGCCCGCGTCGCCGACACAATCCGTACCAAAATCGTCGACACCTCCCAGTTCGCCGACAGCCCTGCCGTCCTCATGCTAGGCATGACCACCGCCGTAATTGCCTCCTCCCTATACCTAACCTTCGCCACCAAAGTCGGCCTGCCCGTCTCCACAACCCACTCCCTCATGGGCGGCGTCATCGGCTTCGGCATCGCCGCCCTCGGCCCCAACGGAATCCAATGGGTGAAGCCCGGCGGCGGACTGCAGGCCATCAACAGCGGTGTGGTCCAGGTATTCATGGCGTGGATCATCGCGCCTGTCCTCGCAGGGGTATTTGCCTCGAGCATCTTCCTTATTACGAAGTACGCTGTTTTGCTCCGGAAGAACCCTGCGCTGAAAGGGATGCTTCTCGTGCCGGTGTACTTTGGCGTGACGGGCTCGCTGGTTGTGATGCTTCTGGTGTGGAAAGGCGGGTCCTATGAAGTGAACCTCACTGATGCGGAGATTCCCATCGTGGTGGTGCTTGCAGGGATTGGATTCGGCTCGCTGGTGGCGATATTCTTTGTGCCGTGGCTGTATCGCGTGGTGATTCTGGAGGACTGGCAGGTGCGCTTCTACCATATGTATCAGGGGCCGTTTCTTCTCATGCGCGGGGATGTGCCGCCGCCGCCGGGCGACTACAAGGGTCGGGTGCGTGACTACTATGAGGGACATGCTACCCAAGAAGATATCGATTCGCGAAGGGGAGATCTCGAGTCGAGGGAAGGGGCGGGTTCTGTCAGTGAGAAAGACCCCGTCACGGCGGCATCGCCGAAGCAGAGAAATTCCCTCGTTGGTCAGAAGCCCGACGGTGCGTGGTATTCAGGGGATATGCTGTTCTGGTACGTCAAGTGGGCGGTCTTCCACGGCGTGGACCAGGACGTCGCGGGCCACCAGGCAAGCGGGTTGGCGTCTGGCAATGTGGATGAGATGCACGCTAGGGCCGCGCGCTACGACAACAGGGCGGAGTACTTGTACAGCTTTCTGCAGGTCATGACAGCCGCCACGGCGTCGTTCACCCACGGAGCTAACGATGTTTCGAAGTAAGTTTCTCGTAATGGATACAGAGGTCGACACTGACCCTATTCAGCGCCATCGGGCCGTACGCAACAATCTTCCAGATTTGGAGAGACGGGCGGCTTCCCCTCAACGACGAAGCTGAAGTGCCAGTGTGGATATTGTAAGACGCTTGCTTCTTCGGGGTCGGCTCAGTGCTCACAGACGATACAGAATCTTTGGCGGTGCAGGTATCGTCATTGGCCTCTGGACTTATGGCTACAACATCATGCGCAACCTTGGCAACAAGATAACGCTACACTCGCCGTCGCGAGGCTTCTCGATGGAACTTGGAAGCGCGTTTACCGTGATCATGGCGACTCGGCTGTGTAAGTCCACCATTCACAAGACCCTCTACCCGTCGCTCAAGCTGAATCGTGACCTAATTGTTTGCTATAGCGCTTCCTGTCTCGACGACGCAATGCATTACCGGTGCGACCGTCGGTGTTGGGCTTTGCAATGGCGATTGGAGAACAATCAACTGGAAAATGGTTGGGTGGATTTATGCGGGTTGGTTCATTACTCTGCCTGTGTCTGCTCTTATCTCTGGCTCTCTCATGGGCTTCATCCTCAACGCTCCTCGGTGGCTCAGTATGTAAGCGTGTGCGACGGCTAGACAGTGTGGTGAGGGGGGGCTCTGAGATTGAGGAAGTTAGCCAATACTACCCCGTCTCGGAGACTCAGTTTCAGGCAAGGTCCTACCTCTCGGGGTATGTGCCGGTGCGTAGAATATGAGCCTGTGAGGCCAGAGAACACGCCAAACTGATATTATTGGACCCAGCCCCCGGAGCTCGATAACCTGACCGAAACGTTTCTCACCTCCTCCCACATCACCCTCAAGTGAAAACACATCGAAAACTCCGTGCCGCCCGTCCGGCTCCGATTTGCGATTCCACCTGTAGCGAAATTGAGCGCAGGAAACGCATGCAACTCGCCTTTGAGCCGCGATATGCTGGGCCCGAAAACGGTCGAAAGTGCAACCCGATGTTTCACAGCATACGCCACCGTGGCTCGACTTCGAAAATCGAAAGTAGTGCAGATTTCTAGGAGCCCGGTTGCCATTGCTCTGCTCCGTTCTAGTTTCCTCGACTAACCCAGAACCTGCTGAACCTTGATATGCACCAGGAGAGAAGATACCCCAAAATGCCGATTCCTCCCTCTTCGTCCAAAGGTGGCCATTCTATATTCCTGCCTCCTTTGTTGAGTACCTGTCTCCGGTCGGACTCCTGTCCAGCGGCCGAACTTCAAAGGGGCGAGACCCATATATCAAGGGTACACCCTCACGCCACTGATCTGGGGCTGCTGGGATTGGCGATATGGCGCGTACCGTCGAGGGGGAATCCTCGGCGGTGGTGGCACCAAGACTGGCTGAAATTGCTGACGAACTGGTGGTCCGCCTGGGCCTGGCCCGCGACCAGGCGGCCCGCGACGCCAGGGATCACCACCGCGGTTCCGGCCATCTCCGCTTCTTCCGGAATATGAGCTCATTGAGTCGCTATCGGAAGAGTAATATCTCCGACGGTGGCGCGATCTAGAATCGTTGCGGAAGCAGCAGTAACACAAGGGTACTATGATGACGAGGAACCCGAGGACTGAGCCGAGGATGGCGCCGAGCTGCTCATTGGTGAGCACAGAGCTGCTGGAGGTTGCCTGGACCGGGGCGGCGGGCGGTGGGGGCGGCGGGGGTTCGGGAGTTGGGTTGGGAAAATCGCCGGGAACGACGCTCCCGAGCGTGACAATGGTGGTGATAGTGGTGGAGGCCCTGGTAAGAACTTGCGTGATAACGTGGGCCGCCGTCACCTGGCGGTCGTCGATAAGCGCCATGTGTGTGGTGCTGCACAATTCTCGACGGATCGGGTGCTCTTGTCGAGGAGAGGACGCAGAGGTTCCGAACCTCCCGGGGCCGGGGGCGTTTTCGAGGGGGGTTTTAATTAGCGCGCGCCGGCTGCCTCGCTAGAGTCCTACCAGCCGCCAAGTAAACCGGCCGCATCGCCGCAGCCCTCATGGGAACCGATGTCAGACGGCGCCCAATCCTCCGGGCCGCCATTCGAGGAAACCCGCGAAGCCAAGCACCCCTTACCCACGATTCCGCACGCACCACACCAGGCTGCAGCGGGAGTTGGCCAGAGAGGCCTAGAAAAATCGGCCTCACACTCGGCGCGGGTGTCCAGAGACTCGACAGACACTAGGCCTGCGGGTCGCGCCATGGCGCAATGTCAGCAATCTACTCATCAAATGATGTCGAAGAGCGACAGACCAGCCGTCGGGGTTTCATGCTGGCTACAGAGGCTGGGCGCGGCGAGCATTGCAGAATACGACCATCGCCTGCAAGCTTGCTGGATCGGGCGGGCAGAAAGAGCCAGACGTGGACCGAGATGGAGCTCTGCGACGGGCGCCCATTTGTTGGTGCTGCTGTCCACCACTCGCCGTGGCTGCAGCCCGTTATCCGCCAATTGAGTCCTCACGGCATTGTGTCTGCTCCTCAGTTGTGGCCAATGGCGGATTCAGGATGCGAGCTAGTGCTGCATCACTCGCATCACTCACATCCCTCGCTAGGCAGGCGGGCTCTGATGATCGGCCGGGCGGCATGTGGTGGTGGTGGTGCCCATCGCAGTGTTGCGGTCTGTTTGGGCAAATGTGTGAGCAGTTCGTGGTCGTTTTGAGTGGTGGAAGGCACGATTGGGCAAGATATCGGATGAGTGCCGTGGTTCGCCGTGGAAGATTCGGCGGCGGTGAAACGCAAACAGCAGCGAACTGCAGCCAGAAGAGTGACGTGCATGCCCGACGGGATTTTTGAGAGACTTTTTTCAAAGTCACACAAGCGTCTGCGTTCCAGGTTGTTGCACGGGCAATCGCGGCCCTTGCCGCGGTTTCGCGTGCCACAGGATCACATGCACCTGCCTCAGATTCGAGTTGCAGTTTCAGCTCCTTGGAAAGCACTCCCGATCAGTCAGGCATCTTTTCTGTCATTGTGCCCAAAACGTCCAGTCATTTTCGGACAAATACGTCCGGGTCTGGAAAAAGCCACAACTAGCGGACTCGAGATCATGTGTGCGGAAACCGGAATCTGGGCGCTGCCCCAAAGTGAGCACAAGTCCCACGCAGTGGCACGTCAGCCAGTGACAGCCCGCATTTGTCTCGCAGCGCACCCGCGTACGTTCTGCTGCGTGCAGAGGTAACAGTGCCAGGTGGCTCTATCCACCGCGATTCAAAATCTAGGGCTGCGACAGCATCACAAATGCTCCGAGGACGCGATGAGCTTGTTGTACGGTTATATTTGTAAAATAACAGCGTTATACAGGTGATCGGGAAAGTTGAAATATCCTCGCCACCGTCTCCTCCTTGGCGAGAAAGCCGAAATACTGTTCTGCGAGCCAACCTAGTCAGTATTTTTCAATCATTTTCAAGTGTAACTCCGGATGCGGTCCTCACCTGATACGGCCCACGACATTCTCAGCTGGTCGAGTGCCGACACGATGACGGTGAGACCCGCGTTCATCTCCGGGCCACAGCCCTCGCGGATGAACCAGGCGCACTCGGTGGCCGCATTGTAGAGACAATGTGCCACTGTCAAGCTGATGTCTCTCCCTCTCGAGGCTGGGGGCCCTGCTGACAAGAGTTCGATGATGACCTGTGCCAGTCTGGGCACCCGATGTGCTGCCAAGTCCATGACCCCCTGGACTGATGCTCGCTGCATTTCGATCTCCCTCCGAAGCCTCTCTTGACTCGAGCGGACGTCTGGCTCGTTGCAACCATACAGACCGTAGAGTATCATTCGCGCACAGCACACAAGCGACAGTGCCTCGATATTCGCCTCTTGCGCGTTGTCGAGAGGGAGCCGCTCGTCCAAGGCCGCCAGTGTCCGGTGGAGTTGCAACGCTTCGTCCAAAAGAATTGTGTCATCTTGAGACGGCAGAGCGGCCTTGTGGGCGCTTCGGTGTGTGAGGACGTGGCATAACAGGTGAGAACCTTGGCACGCTGTGGCAAAGCGTCCTATTGTGTCTAGGTCCGCAGAGAGCGATGAGAGCACTAGCGATGACTCGGCAGCATCCAGCTCTCCTTTGCTCCATCCCATGTCGTTGATGGGGAGCGAGAGGCCCAGTGGGCGCTCGTGGATCGTACGCGGTAGAGAGTCGGTAGCGATATGGCAGAACCTAGCGGGAGTCAGCCTGTTTACCACGAAACTAAACGCGGCATGCTTACCTATCAAGGATGAAGATACCCCACCAGGTGCGACGTTCTTCTTCCCTCACAGTCCACGAGTCAGCCGGCCTGAAGAGCTGTGGCATGACCTGCCTGTCTTGAAGGCCGAAAAGAACACCCATGCGGCCAGCTCGACCAATCGTGAGATAGGCCGAAGGGTATATCCCGTGCCCCATCTCGTAGGCGGCGAGCAGCACCAGTGATTGAATCAACCGAAGCGACACGATGCCCTCGTTCTCAGCACTGGACGAAAGAGCTTTGACGAGCCTGTACTCTTGACAATTCCCGGTATATTCCGTTTCAGAGACGAGCTTGATGCACGATAAGAGGAGAACCAAGCCGGGGTTCGGGTCGGTGTGCGTATAGGTGCGGATATCGTGGAAGAGCCGCTTCGGGCTCAAGATTGGGAGCCATTGGTTCACGGTAGCGACGTAAGCGTGACAAATAGGTACCAAGTCCACGCCCAGGAACTCTAGGCACGGAGATAGGAGAGGCAATATGGCCGAGCTCAAGGCATCGGCAGAGAGCGCAGAGAAGAAGTCTGGATCGAGGAAGAAAGATGAAGGAAAGTTGGAGAAACTGCTGCCATCAAAGCCGAGCGAGGGCGTAAACGGACCGCCGCTGACCGCGGACTGGGGACTTGTACTTGATCGGCTTGACGGGGGGCCGAGTATGACGCCCTCCAGCCGCTGTATTCTGGCCCAAAGTGTGTCTCCGTCGCCGCCATCGCCCGTTGCAAGCTCGGGAAGAGCCCGCGATTCCCTCTGAATATAGTTACAGATTTTGCCCAGTCGGACGCACTAAATTGGAAATGGTGGGTATCAGCCGGACTGCGGTCAGCTTGACTAAAAAAAGATAGGGTTGTCATACCAACGAGCAGAACGGGAGCTCGCGCGTGCACCTTCTTTTTAGACGCCTGCCAACCATCAGCTCGACGCACTTTCATTGGACTTTTCGGGTCTGCGGCCCATTCCCGTCACCTACCGACAATTATAGCAGGCCAAGGGTGCTTTGTTAGCCGACATGATGCACAGTGCTGCGTTGCGGAGCCGCGAATGGTGGATTTCGGCCGGCAATTACTAACGCCGTGTTCGAGGAGCGGAGGTTAACTTCGGGGCGGCGAGTGCGAGAGCGGATGCGGATGCGGGAGCGGAGTTGGCAAGCGAGAAGTCTAAATGACGCGCAGGCAGTGCGACCGCTGCCTTTCTATCTCTTTGATCGCCTACTGGCTCGCAGCCGCCCAGGAGAAGCAAACTGACTCAAATGCACGTCGGCGGGAGTGTGATGGGAGTTGAGGCCCCATGAAACCAGAGAATCGGGAGGGCACAAACATCGGGGACGTCGGCGCTGTCTGATCGCAGCGAGGTTGTTGGCCAATTGCGTCAGTGCGTGCGAACCCACGCCGCTCAAGGCCCCGCTTTTGTCCGCTCCTGTCCGCTCGAAGCGGCGGCCCAGAGCGTACGCAGGGCGCTTATCCGCTCTGTCGGTTCTGCGGTTCTGTAACACACAGCCGTATCGGGCTTAGGACATACGCGCTTCCCGGAACAGCTTCGTCCAGCTCCGTACCTCCTATGGCCGAAGTCAGCTGAAGCGCAACAGCATCGTTACCTTCAGTTTGACTAATGTTAGCCTAGAACTCGTTATCAAACAGATACGATCGCGATGCTTCAGTCAGTCGGCTCCAGGTATATAATTTCTCAAGCCCGGCTTCGAGTTTGTGAGTGTGTTCAGTCCATCACAATCGCCAGAGCATCCATCCCACTCGGAAACATCACCCTGCACGCCCCTTTTCAAAACCCCCATTAGCCCGCACTTCGCACTTGCAAAATGTCTGGTTCATCACTTAACCCCTACACCTCCCTGTATGACGCGCCGCCTAAAGGGCCCGGCGACGCTCGGCCCACCGCCCTGCGGATCGTTGAAGATAACGACGCAATTGGCAAGTGGCAAGGCAGAGTCGCGCTCGTGACGGGCGGTACCAGTGGAATCGGCATAACCACCGCTCAGGCCCTGCACGCCACCGGCGCAGACGTCTACTTCACGGCCCGAGACTTGAAAAAAGCAGAACCAATTGTTGAGAAAATCCGGAATGAAAGCCCGGGCAGCGGGAAGATCGAGGCCATCTTGATGGACATGAACTCCCTTGAGTCTGTCAAAGAGGCAGCGCGCACTTTCCTCGATCGCAGCGGGGACAAGCTCAATGTACTGGTGAACAATGCTGGTGAGACCTGCCCCGATCCTCAATGACAATCAACCCGGCAGACGACATGATACTAACCAACACTAGGTATCATGGCCCCACCCAAGGGCGCCACCAAAGACGGCTTCGAGCTGCAGTTTGGCGTAAACCACCTCGCGCACTTTGCCCTCACTGTCTTACTCCTCCCGGCACTTGCCAAGAGCAGCACCGCCGAGTTTAACTCACGCGTGGTGGACGTCTCTTCGTCAGGTCATCGGTTCTCAGGCATCGTCTGGGACGACCCCAACTTCGACAAGCCCGGCTCCTATAAACCATACGTGGCATACGGGCAGTCCAAGCTAGCTAACCTCTTGATGGCCAACTATATCGACCGAGTCTTTGGCCCTATCGGTGTACATGCCACTTCGGTGCACCCAGGGGCCATCTGGTCGGGTCTGTATGCCCATGCCGACGATGCCATCAAGCGGCAATGGGCCGCAGACCCCGAAATCATGGACAGGATGCAGTCGCCGGAACAGGGCGCGGCCACCCAGGTATGGGCAGCCGTCGGCAAGGTCTGGGAGGGCCAGGGCGGCAAGTATCTGGCCAACTGCACAGTTGCGCCGCCCACCGATGACCTCACGTCTATCCTCAGCACCGGTGTTGCTCCGTACGCATACGACGTGGAGAGCGAGGATAGGCTGTGGAAGCTGAGCGAAGAGTTGACTGGCATTCGGGCGGCGCTGTGATCGGCGGTGACGATGACGAAGGGGTGCAGGTGGTTGGGCGTCGCTTCGGTTGCTCGATCGCCTCGCTCTGGTCGCATACCCTAGCTTGCATCGGAACGGCATGTCCCCGCGAGGGACTCTAGGAGAGACAGCAAGGTGTTGGTTGGATTACAAAGGCCTCCAACAATCAGCGAAGCAATTAGAGGTGTGTTGAGGAGAGAGGCGTAAATGAGTCGGCTTGGCAGGAAGAAGGCCTCTCTTCGCACGGGCATGGTGGGACTCTCCTTTGGTCGGAGCCGTAGAACAGACAGAAATGCAGAAAAAATAAGCCAATATCTCCCCTCAGCGCAGTCGACTTCTCCGTGAATACTCCAATGGCTCGCGACGACCTCGGAATTAGCTTTGCAGCTGTCTTGAGGCTCTGATGAAAGGGAGCTATGGCGGCGTTAGTTTGCGGGTGGCGCTGTTCGGCGACAACTCAATTGTGCTGGCAGATCTTGGCCGAAAGAGGGGTCTAGGTTGCTGGCTCCCGGTCATTTGCTTTTTGTCTCTGGGGTTGCATCACAGATCGGCAAAGGCACAAGGATCTGCGGTCCGCCCGTTCGGGTAGCAATCAAACCCCAATCTTCCATCCGCGTCGCTGGGACTTAGGATGAACCGGGTCGGGATGCCGTGCCCTTCAGATCTGTTGTTCGGCTTTTTTTCTGATGGCATTTGTGACAAAATCGATGCTGACTCGTGAGACAACAAAAATTGGGACCCCACACAGCGTTGGATTTGTTGCGGGAAGTCGCGATGGGCGTGGCCAGTCCTTTCTTTTTCCTCTGTGGCTTGCTTACGCAGCGCGCCAAACGCGCTATCGATATGGGGGCGAACCCCGTGATTGGCGGCCGCTGAAAAGTCGGGCCAGGCTCACCTGCTTGTCCACTCGGGGTTCGCACAATTGCAGTGGCGCCGTCGGCTGCCGACGCAGACGAGAGACACCGCTAAAGCACAGTTGGGTTCCTGCTTTCCAGGTTCCTCGCATCTTCCGCTCCTCACAGTCCACATTCCATCCAATCCCTCCGACGACCAGTTGACAGACTATGCTGCAGCGCCGCTGGCACCAGCTGTCGCGATTGTGATCGCATCACATGTCGAGCGCGACCGCGACACAGAGACGAGACAATGGAGTGGAGCGAGCACCTGCTCCACCATTTGCTCCGTCGATTTGTAGGTGCCGCCCCGATTGACCGCCACGGCTGACGGTCGACCCGAGCCCGCCGCACCGCGCCGCAACAGGACAAAGGCGATTATACGGATTAGATCCCCGCTGACCCGCCGTCGCAGAATGAGAGCGCCGACCCGCGAATTGGCTCCGGCCGCGACAACAGCACCGGAGGCACGCTCAGCCATGCCGATCTCGGCCCCAAGAAGGACGCCGCGGAGGCCTCGTCACTGAGCACTCTCGCCACGACGTTTGTGCCCGTGCTCATCTACTCCGCCATCTGTCTGGGCCTCTTCGTCCTGCTCCGCCGCAAATGCCCTCGAGTCTATGCGCCGCGGACCTTCCCGTCCCTACGCGGCCCCGAGTACGTGCCGTGCTGTGCGACGCAAACCCGCATATGCCTGCGCATCGCACCGTTACGCCCAGGCACTGACTGACGCTGACCGTGATGCAGACACCCGGCCCCGCCGCTGCCCAACGGCTGGTTCAATTGGATCGTGCCCTTCCTCGCCATCAGCGACAACTACATCCTCAACAACTGCTCCTTGGATGCCTTCTTCTTCCTGCGCTTTCTCAGGGTTCTGTCCGTCATCTGCTTGGTGGGAGTGGTCTCGGCGTGGCCGATCCTGCTTCCCGTCAATGGCACGGGCGGCAACAAGCTGATAGAACTGGACAAACTGACCATCGGCAACATCACCATACCCACCCGCTACTTCGCCCACGCGGCTGTGGCATGGTTTTTCTTCGGTACGCCCTCCGCCCCTGCCCCCGCCCCTGTTCCCGCTGCCCGCCAGACACAACTGACACTGCATCATAGGTTTTGTTCTCTTCATGGTCTGCCGAGAGTGCATCTACTATGTGAACCTCCGACAGGCCTACCTGCTGTCTCCGAACTACGCCAAAAGGCTCTCGTCGAGGACAGTCTTGTTCACATGCATCCCCAAACCCTATCTCGAGGAGGCCAAACTTCGAAAGCTGTTTGGTGACTCTGCCAAAAACATCTGGATACCCCGCAACACCCGCTACTTGCGCGGACTGGTTGACGACAGGGAGAAGACCGCAGAGCGCCTCGAGAAGGCTGAGATTCGCCTGATTAGACTGGCCAACAGAATCCGCAACAGACACCTCAAGAAGTTCCCGGCCTCAACCGTGCCGAAGCCATCCACGCCCGTCTCACCGACCCCCTCGCAGCGAGATGCGAGCCACGACGATGCTGAGAAAGGCAAGGTCGAGTCCGCCATGCGCTTTGCGGAGCGTCAAGTTTCGGTGCTTGACACGGCTGCTACGCCCGAGCTCGAGCAAGCATCTGAGAGGGCTGAAGACCCCGAGTACACACACCCCTACGGACTCGACCCATCCTTGGCCGACGTGAGGGGTTCCGTCGCGGCAATGTGGATCCCTGCTGAGAAGCGACCTCACCACCGTCCCTTGAAGAACTTTGGCCGTCGCGTTGACACGATCAGATGGTGCAGAGCTCGGCTGAAGTCCCTCAATCGAGACATCTGGAAGCTGCGCCGCAAGCACCGTGGAGGGGATGGATCGCCGTTGAGTGCAGCTTTCATCGAGTTCGACACCCAGGCCAACGCCCAAGCTGCCTTCCAGATATTGACCCACCACCAACCGCTGCACATGTCGCCACGCTTCATCGGAATTCGGCCCGAGGAGATTAACTGGGGTGCTCTCAGGATCAAGTGGTGGGAGCACATCATGCGCCGTTTTCTCATGATGGCCGTTATCACCCTGGCTATCGTGTTTTGGTCTTTCCCCTCTGCCTTTGTGGGATTGATATCCAACCTCGACGAACTGGCTGGCCTGGCGCCTTTCCTGAGCTGGATCCTACTTATACCGAAGCCGATCCTCGATGTTATCAAGGGTCTTCTACCAGCGTTGGCACTATCATTGCTCATGGCTGCTGTCCCCATGATGCTCAGAGGTAAGTGGCTTGTTCGATCTATCTTTTACATCCATACTCACACCCACTCTAGCTTGTGGGAGAGTTGCCGGTATCCCATCCCACGCTTTGATCGAATTATACGTACAGAATGGATACTTTGCCTTCCAGATCGTCCAGGTTTTCCTCGTCACTACGCTCACCTCGGCCGCATCGGCCGCATTCACCGAGATTCTCCAAGACCCTCTCTCTGTCAAAGATTTGCTCTCAAAGAACTTGCCCAAGGCATCCAACTTTTACTTGTCTTACATCCTCGTCCAGTGTTTGGCTGCGGGGGCAGCCAACCTCGTCAGCTTTTTCGACCTCTTCCGACACCAGATCTTGGGGAACGCCACGATTAATCCAAGACGGCGATTCTTCCGCTGGCGGAAGCTAACACAAATACATTGGGGAAGCGAATATCCCCGTTTTACCAACCTGGGGGTCATCGGTTCGTATTTCCGGAATCCCAACACATTTCAAGACTAACAAGACACATGCAGCCCTCAGCTATACCTGTATAGCGCCCCTCGTTCTCTTATTCGCAGGACTTGGGATGTTGTTCCTATCATACACGTATCGATACAATGTCATCTACGTATATGACTCGGACCTTGATACACTGGGGCTATTTTACCCACGTGCTCTGATGCAGCTCATGTTTGGGCTGTACGTGGCGGAGATTTGCCTCATTGGTCTCTTCGCTTTGAAGTCTGCCATTGGGCCGGTGCTGTTGATGCTGATATTCTTCATATTCACCGCCCTCGTGCACATCTCCCTCAATGAGGCTGTCACTCCTCTTCTTTTCAGCCTTCCCCGGACGCTCGCACTCGAAAGGGATATTGGCCCGATCGCAGAGGCCGGGCCGACAGAGCAGGACAGCGCCGCACCCGGGGCCCCACACGAAGGCGGATCGGCCGCCGCTTACTATGATTCGAACGAGCACTTTGGAGACGAGCCCGAGCCGCCGCCTCTTGATGAGCTCGACGCAGACGTCCAAATGCGGGGCATAGAAGGGAGCAGCAGTCTTCGGTACGCCGTTACTGACTTTGCAAAAGCAGCCCTGATGGCGTGGATCAAAAAGGACACCGAGGATTCCAGCTTAACGCGTGCCTTGGCACAAGTCAAGGCTTGGTTGACACCGGATGAAAAAGAAAAGCCGAATTTCATAATGACCTTCTTTCATCCTGAGGTCTACCAAGAGTTCAAGCGCCTACAGCCGCGAGTCAACCCGGGCCCCGACGATCTCGAGCTTCCTGCCGACTACGGCCGAAAGGCTTATCAACCACCAGAGATGTGGCGGCCAGCACCGAAGCTATGGATACCCAAGGACGATGCAATGGTGAGCCGACAGGAGGTGGCACACACGAAGGAGTCAATATTTATATCTGATCGGGGCTGCTGGCTCACGGACAAGGGGAGAGTTATGTGTGAACCGGAGGAGTCACCATTATTTGAGCCAGTGATAAAATACTGAGCAAGGGGGATATGGCATGAGCGATTACAGCTGTGAATCTAGCCGGAGTTTAAGCGTAATGGGATCATTTCAAGAATAAAATTATCAGTTATCTGATCTATCGGGGAAATCAGAAACGCCCATGATCGGCCAGTGATAGGAAACGCCCGCTGCTGACATGCTACCCACGCGTGGAATTGCCCCGTAACAAGGCCCATGATCGCCAGAATGATGACCGCGGGCAAGCCACCAAGAGTGATCAACATGAAGTGCTACGAGCGGGCTCTGTTCCGAGCTCCAAGGTGCTTTCTACGTAGTCGCCTTTATAATTCCCCTGTTTCGCAATCCCATCTTCAGACCTTCATCCCCCGTCCACAAACTACGGGAAACTTTTAGTTCCCACAACTCTAAGTCTCCAACAGAGTCGCAAGACGGTTGACCATCAACCACCATCTCTCAGACTCAAGCATTCCTCCAATCAAAATCGCTCTACCCACATAGGTATTCGAACAGACAACATTGGTCATGATCCGCGAGGCCAAACTAATGGATCAGAACCATAGGGAATCCCTGGGGCCCATCTGTTGCTGCGAAATGGCGACACGGAGAGCGGGCAGTCAAGCCAAAACGCAAAAGCGGAGGATAACGAAAGAGAGAGAGGAGTTCGTTATTACCGGCCATACTTGGCTGAACGTATTATTACCTACTTTTGACTGAGACTGGAAGTGTCAAGTGGAAGTGTCAAGACGGTCGCGAGAGGGAATTTCTGTCATAGGACCGAAAGTGAAATTCTCAGCGTTGATTACATCTATCTCTCACGCTCGATTTCGGTGAATTACCTATGAGATCTCCCTGGTTGGTCATCCGTTCGACTTGTTGATTGCCAGGTGGTTTTCCCATTTCCGGTTGTTGATTCTACGTTGCTTTTTCCACCTTTGATTACCTCCGGTGTCTGTCTCTATTCGCTCATCTTTGACATAATTATGCTGCGAGGTGTTAATCTCAACTTTCCCTGGTTTTAAGTTTTCTCCTCACAGAGCTGGTCCTGTCTGTCTGGAAGAATTTGACTTGATCTGGTGAGAATAGATAAATAAAGGGTCCCCTTAGCCAGTGTGAAAATGCTCTCTTACTATCAACACCACATGGCTTTCGTTACTATAGGCCATCTCCTACCCCGAAAAGAGCTATGTAAATACTGAAAAGGCCTTCCTGCATGGTAAAACGGCCTGTAATGCGATAAGCCCAGACCTCACCATTCCAGAGCAGGACCGTATGAAGATTCCAAGAAGGTACTTTACACTGGCCAAGGGAACTTTTTCCTTTGGCCGAGCCTTCGTACTTACTCCTCTCCCCGTGTTACGTCTTACCTCTAGTCGTAGCTTGACGCGATTGATGAGATCAGGCTCGGAACAGACACAACGAGAGCGAGGATCTGATTTCAGTTCAGGCGCCTCTGGAACTGCAGCCTGCAGTTAAGGGGCGAGCGACTCTCGCCTCTTGACCTACACCTCGGGTGGATGAGTCCCTCCTTACATGATGTTGCTAACTGTAACCTCTTGTAACATCAGTCATTCTTGGAGGTAAACACCTCGCCATCTGCAATTTCATGTTGTTTCCAGGTTCTGGAATAAACTCAGTCCACAAAATGAAGTTTGAAGGAACACCTATGAAGGATACCCTGAAGGTCTGTTCACCAAAAGACACAGTTACAATTTTACATCAGATTTAGGATCGCACTCGATTACATGATGGGAAGGACGTGTTAACGTACGGGATGAGCATTGGGGTCCTGAGATTCCTGCACAATCTCACCCCAAACCTAGAACTCACAAGAGGACCAAGCTAGACCCTATTTTCTCTTTGCTCCTACTCCCTTGCATCGCTGCGAGGGATCCAGTCTCTACCTAGGTACGTCATCCCCACTCCCACCATCGAAGATGTAGCAATCAGAACTGACGAAGCATTGAATCACACCGTGTCCAGTCCACGGTGTCCCTGTACTAGTACACAATTCAAAATCTATCAAACCCACCTCAATATGTCAATTCCTCCAGATAGAACAAGGTAGCATGGATGCAAGATGAAGACATGCGGCGCGACTAAAATGGAACCAGATCATGCACGGCGACGAAACAGTTCTCACCTGCAAACGCACGATCAACAGGATCAATGCACCAAATAAAGCCCATAGCCGTGTGTTACGTGATAGGTTATATCGCCACCTCGCAGGCCAGACCGGTGTCAAAGCGAGTAGAGTGGGTGTTTTGCCGCGGTGAGTGGCATTTCTTGCATGTTGTGCCACCACCTACTTCAGGCAGGAAGTTCATCTTCTTGTTCAGCCTTTTACTGACTGATCTCGATGCTGCCTGCGATTGCCACATCACATGCAGTTCAAGACGGATTTCTCGCGCGATGATCGATGCCTAGGGATCGCCGCTGTGGGGAGGTTGATCCCGAGAGGGGATATGCATTGAGACACTAAAATTCGGATGTGGGCTATGATACAATTTGGCCGGCGATGTTCCATTTCCCGCGGCGGACGAGTCTAGACTGCCGCTTGGGGTGGTTATAGAGTCCATCACAGCCCCTGAATTGGTGTTTTGATAACCCCTGTCTTGGCATCGGGTACCCCTATTACGCTAATTAAACGATATCAAGGGCGCAATAGAACTCGATATGATCCAATTGTAATATCATCAACAAGTTCCAGAGTCTAGATCCTAGGCCAGACCCGCGCTTAGACAGACAAATCCCAACAAGCCCACGACCATGATCAAGTCTCACAAACCCACGACCACGATCAAGTCTCACAAACCCCACAGCGCAGCCATCGAATCAGCCCACATCCCACATCGAACAGTCCAGACGCCAACCACAGAGCATCCCAGAATGTTCCCCAGAATCACGCTCTAGCACAGAATTAAGGTGTGCTGCAACATGCTCAACAGCTTGATTTCGTCGCAACCTACCCATATCAAAACACAAAACACACAAATCACACCTCCCCTCAACCCCCCACCACGACCCTCAAATGCACCCTGGGGCTTCACACGCCTCTCATTGGCCCCCATCGAAGCCGTTAGAACCAGCAAGAAAAGGACCCTGCAGCCCTGGAATTCTGGCAGGATTCACGGGCGGGCAGCGTGGGTAACCACACCGGTGAGGTGGTTCATCCCCCCCTCTTGTTGCCGAGCAAGCCCTCCAATTCCACGGAACGTCGTGGTTGGGCAGCGAAGCTGTAAGCGATGCATGGAGTTAAGAATGAGGGGGGAGGGGGGGCATACCTCGGACTTGCTTGTGCTTGGTGGTTGGCTTGTGCGACCACCCTTCCCCTCCCCACCCCAACGTTGCCCGCGAGAGGCGAGATTTGCCACAACACCAAGACAGTACCGGCTCGAAAACATCGCGATGCGTCCTCCTCTGAGCCGGGTTGGCTCTTTCGCTCGTCCACCCGCAGCCGAGAAGGATGGCGGATGTAATCCCTCCCAGTCAATGCATGTACCGCAACCACGACATGACTGCCTCCATCTCCACTGCCACTCCCACCGCCACTGCTGTCATCGTCAGACAGCAGTCGTGAGCGCAACGCACGACATGCCCACGCCAGCAACAGGTCACAACGAACGGCGGCGTACTCCCCCAGACAGCCTACACGAGGTATCACATATCAACTCAGTCCCCCTCGGGCCAGGTGCTAGACGTGTCGTGTAGTCCGTATAAGCCACTGCCCACCGACGAAAAAGGGAGGTGCGGGCTGGCTTATGGGCGGAACGCGGGTGAAACGGGGGCACCCGACCTCCCGAGGGCCTAGATCAGAAGCCCAGGCCTGCCTACCCACCTACCCACCTTACCTACCACCCAGACAGAGGGAAAGCCAAGTGTTTGCCCAGCCAGCGAGCGTGCCGATGTCTCCCTACTTCTCTGAGATGGTGAGATACCTACCTACCTACCTACCTATCTACCTACCCACGGCTCGGTTCGATCGAGAGACTGCTGCCAGCAGCAGCGGTTGATTACTCTGCATCTGTTGTACGAATATGGTTGGGATGATGCTCAAATGACGGGAGCTTGAAATGAACCTAGAAAGGGAGGGAAGCTTCACTTCCTTCGCGACAACGGCATCAGCAACGGCGACGCCACCATGGCAAGAACCCTTTGTAGCCCGGCGCCGAACCGACCTTTACACTAGGTGCTGCCCGAACCTTGATTCAATCGCCTTGCCAACTGAGTAATCAGTCTTCCTCCTTGTACAACGGTTTGTTTTGAGGAAAGAACCATCACCAAATATTACTGATCAATCTCCCCCATCGCTGTATTTCCCTCCCCGGGCACCTGGAAAACTCTCCCAGGCCGAGCCGCCACATCCAGCAAATGAAACGGCTCCGATCCCGAGTATTCTATCATGCATAAAACATGGGCCAACCCAACCGTCCCGTCCAATCCTCTTGGTATGTGGGCTCAACCCACCGCCGCTGCGCATCAAAAGCCACCTACCCACCTACCGCCTATCGAACCACCGCAGCGGTGGCAACCGGTGTATTGCCTATCAACAGACGCCGCTGATGGCTGATGGATGATGGATGATGGTGGCTGCTGCTGCTGCTGCTGCACAGCACACACCACAGCCGCTCGGGTGCATCTCGCAACCTCTCACGACAGGAGCAACAGCCCCGGAGAATGCAAGCGTATGGAAGGATGGAAGATGGAAGCAGTGAGGGTCCAGCGCGGGGTTGGGTTGGTTCCCCACACGCGGGATTCTATGTGGTGACCTGTCAATGACTGATAGATAACGGCTGTTGCGCATCGTACGCCCTATAGTCGCACCACCACCCACTGCACTGCACTGCGCTGCAGCGAGAACAGAACACTGTACGTACTCAGTTGCGCTGTAGGATCCAGGATCAGGATCAGGCCGACCCCCAACACATCAAAGGCCGGGACGGGTCAGAAAAACCAAGAGAAAATAATGGGCTGTTCGAATCCCCCTCAGCGCAGCCCACAACCAACCATTCCCCCTCCCTACATACCGACCATGATATAATCCGATTTATGACCAATCTGCCGACAGGATTCATCTCTTTTTACCTTCTTTAACCTTGCAGCCATGAATAAGGTGTGCATGAATGAATAATGTGTACATGAACTGCACCCACTCACCCACACATATTGGCCTTTGATGGAGCCGGTGCGGTAGGCAGATAACCTACCCTTGGCTCAGAGTTGGTTGGCCAAGGCGCCTAGGCTATTCGTTTTCTCTCATTGGAGATGGGGGTTGCAAGATAGGAACCGTGAGCGGTGACTGGTCTGGCTGGCTTTCTCACAATCGGTCATCGACAACCCCAGAAACCCATTGCCCTAGATTGGCAGAGGTCAACCAGCTTGTGGTTCCAGCCTACATGAGACGAGGAGATGCAGTCGTAGCCAAGTGAGGCACCGGTGGGCTCCTTCTGCACGGGTTTGCAGAGTGGCGGCATCTTCCACTGCCTGCAGGAGAGCGCAAAAAAGCCAAGCCAAGGCGGGTTTGCATGTGAGAGATTGTCAACCTCCATCGATCCCCTCCCCAAAGCAGCCACGGCCACGGCCACGGCAGGGGCTGGAGTGTAGGGTATGGTAGGGTTCACAATCGGAATGGAGGGCAGGGGCAGAGCCAAAAGATATGCTCGCATCGCGCGTGGAGCATAAGCGAAATGCATGGCGGGTGAATTGAGGAAGGACGCACTTCAGAAGAGCGAGAGTGGCCAGGGCCGACAGGGCAGTGTGGTGGTCAATTATGGCCTACAGGTTGCGTGCTGCGCTGCACTGGCAGGGAGGAGGGCTGGCACTCAGTGCAGCATAGAAATGGAAGGACGATAATAACAATATAGAAGGGGAGGTCAAGGGGGGTCGTCTCCCGAGAAGAGGGGGTGTGCGTCGGATCTGGGTCTTAAGGCGGCTCCCGATCGCGATAAGGCGACGGACGGGCTGGTTGGCTTCCGCTCTGGGGCTGGGGCCCATGTCGTTGGCGATTGGCGCCAACGCCAAACAATGGTCTTTGCTTTGATGCCATTTTCATTGACGATTCGAGCCAAACGCGATTCTGATCCTTTGGAGCCTTGTAGTAGCATGCTGGTAAACATTGCGCGAGAACATGCTGCCGCCGGCGCGTCGGCTCGTTGAGATTGCCCGCTCAGCTCGCTCGCTGCAGAGCCTGCTCTGGCAGCTCTTCTGGGTCTGGTTATCCGGTGTCCCCCGCCTCCCAAGACGCTTTCACCTTGAGAGCCCCACCAGTACCAAACTGCACGCCCAGAGTAGTGCAGCAACATCAGACCACACGAAACAGAACACAGGAGCCTGGTTGGTCTAGGCCAGATTGGGGGTTGAGTAGCAATCTTGAGTTTTTGCCAGTGCATGGTTAGATAAGGTAATAACAGAGCCTGCTGCTGCTGCTGGGCCGCTAAGCGGATGCGGGCACACCTCGAGGGCGTTCGTCCTGAGGTTGGAGGTCCGCCGATGGAGGGGTAGAGAAGCGTCGGCCCTCTCCTGGAGCGCAAGGAGGGCTCGGTGAGGGGCCTGCAGCATGCTTCCAAGTCTCAACTTGGTCTGGGCAGCCCCACCATCTGCAGCTAATTGCGTCCGCTGGGGAAAAACACAGCAGGCCGACGCGTGGTGTGCATGCAGGTGGTGGCTGATTATGTCCGAGACGATCGACGCCTCCTGCTCCTGTCCTGTGTTGCGACAGCGCCTGTGCACTGTTTACTCGCCAGGAGTAGTCCGTAGTATCGACAAGAAACCATCCGCTTCGACAGTGTTGCGTAATGCGGACGAACTCACAGCCCTCCAGAAGCGATGCAGCCGCCGAGATTGAGTCACCCAAGAAGAGTTTTCTCGTCTCGTATTCCCCGGTCGCGGTGAGTTTTCGAGCGAGTCGCCACCTATGGCAAATGCTTGGCTGCCAAAATGGTCAAGCTGCATGTTCGATATAAAACTCTTTGACGCCGAGCCTACCCAGTGGCGTCTAGGCCGCATTGACAGGTGCTCCACAGCGCAGTCCGTTACCCACAACGCTGGCTAGGCAAGGAAGCCAGGCCGCGAAGTACTCGCACAGTCTCGAAAACAGTGACCCTCGAAGGTGGGTCGATGCGCGCTTCGCAACCCTTCATGTCAAGGACTTGAACGACGTCGGTGTCTGATTGGCGTCTAGACCCGGACGGATTAAAGGGGATGCGAGGTGCAAGTCCTCCCGGTCCTGGGGCAGCGGACCGCGTATAACACCGAGATGGCTGCAGCTTCCCTAGCGCTTCTCTAGGTTGTTAGCCTTCTTGACCGTGCTGACATATCTTGAACCCCTCTCTGGGAGTGTTGTTGCCTTTGCTTTAGTGCGTAGGGAGCGGGCCGTGTTCTCTGCCTCAACTGTCTCCTCAATATGTGCGGCTGTCGCGGCCCCGTCACGGTAGGGTTGTAGTCTGTGTCCTTATCAGCCGTAAAGTCCCTGGCTCAGAAGCGGCTAGCAGGACGTGCGACGATTCTGTGACAACGACGAGCTGTAGGACATCGCTGATGGGACCTGTGTTTCCCCGCAATCACACAACCATGCTCGCTGACGGCTGAGGACCCTAATGTCCCCGATGCCATGCAGCAATAGACGCGCGCAGGGTTTGGACGGTTCCAGTTTTCCTTGATGGGGTTCCCGTTCAACCATCGTTGATGTATGCGTCTTGACCGGCAACGCCCCCAGAAACCGTGATGTTGCGTGCCAGTCGCCAACTGCGCAGTCCTGCCTCAGAAGCAGCCACTTTGTGGGGTATCTGTCGCTGATGCAGGCGGTGATATCATGGTCTTCCCGTTTGTTGCGGCTACTTGCACCCCGGTGTGCTTTTCGTCTCAATGTCGTGGTGTTTCCCAGATCACGGTAGCAGGTCTCCATCCGGGGTAATGCCCGTGGTCAGGGCGGCCATCGGATGCTGGAGGTATTTCTACCAATTTGTCCGAAGAAGAACATCGGGTCCTGATGGACAGCAACCCTGGCGCCCCTCTTCCTGGAATGCATAGCCCGTCTTGTGGCGATTCCCCAGACTCCACTCGCGATATCTGATATGTGATGTGAACTTCTGGTGGCCTCGGCCCTAGTCAATGGCAATCGAGTCAAGTCATCTTGGACCGAAAAGCGGAGAAGAATCCAGGCCTCGAGTTGACTCCGCTTTCGACGTGCTTCGAGGTTCAGCTTCGAGGTCCATGATGTTGCCTCTGCCCCCAGGTGTCCAGACGGGAGTGTCACTCCGGAGATGCCTGAATCGTTGTCGGCGGGAAGCGTGGAGAAAGACATGAAGCCAGATGCTGGATGCCGCAAGCCGAGATACCGCCAGCAGCTGTGCCACGCCTGTGTCCCGGTGGACAACAGAAGAACATGCAGTCGAAGCAGAAGCTGCCCTGATGAAGGTGCCACTTGGCCCTCCGCCCTTTTGCTCTGCACGAGTCTGAGCACCACCACGGTGCTGTGGCACTGCTGGCAGCCTTGACGATAGATGCTGTCGGGCAGCACCGCAGTCAGGGAGACTAGAAGACGAACACCAGTGGAAACTAGAATATCTCCCACGTTTCCGTGCCTCCAGGCTTCCTCGGTTGCTCGCTTCCTCATTTTTTTCGTTTCTCGTTCCATCGCTCCCTCATTTCCGTGTGGTGCTCCAAGCCACTTGACATGAAGCACGATGGAATTGCTGAGACAGGCCCTCTTGCACAGCAGCATGCCGGGGCCACCGGGCCTGTATGACAGACTATTAGGTATCCGCAAACATCATCGCAAGACTATGACGTGACAATATCGCCAATCGCTGCGTAGATAAGGAATCGGGTATCCGCCGCTATGGCTCCGGATGTGCGTCGAAGCCGGGCCGGGACGGAGGCGGGGAACCTGGGCCGGATCGACGGTGGCTATCCGACTCCTCAAACCAGAGATAGGGTGATAGGGTACCCGCAGCTCAGGAGGAGCGGCGAGCTTATTTCCAGGGACCGGACAAAAAGGCCCATTCCATGCTGGACGTGAACCCGGAAAGTACTGCGCCGTCCGACAGAGTCAAAGTGCGTGCGTCCTCATCCTCGTAGGCGTCGATCAATTGCTCGCCGCCTGAGCGCCGCACTCGCTTCTAGGCCAATCCAGAACCAGACCCGTCAATGTGGGCACCTGCAGACCACCTACCTGCAGAGCCTCCAGATCTCGAGCGAAACCTGGATAGGAAGTAAAAAGAGAGGAGGGGTTAATAAACCCGGCTCACCAATCGAGGCTCAATCGCCGCTGAGGAGTGTGATGACATTCGCAGGTTTTTTCTTCACACCGCCATTTGTGGAATCTGGGTCGCGGCGCAGCGCCGAGCTCGCTGCTTCGATTGGCCGCTAGATGGCACGCTGTGGCTTGCCCTAAGGAGCACCAGGCCGGAATCGGGAACCAACTGAGCGAGCTACTAGTTTTCTCAGCCACTGTCGTCTTGCAAGCCCAGCCCTCGTCAGCGTTAGGTTGGGCCAAAGGTGAACGTGCAAGACGATTCGCTCACTGAGGGGCCCCCACACGGTGTAGGCGTGACCGCTTCTCAGACTGTTCCCTGGTTCTGTGGCGCGGACGGCGGCGTGGGATTAGCTCGGGGCAGCAAGAGGAAGGAGCGCAAGTGCAGCGCAGCATCGCGACTGGTGCCCCCAATCTGAAACCCCGCGCAGATCACCTGCTCACGACCGACTGCGAGCAAACGGCGCTGCGAGTCGGAGAGCCTCTTGAAAATTTGCTTTTTCCAGCCAGCGACATTCCGCACGGTCCAGCTTTGCAACTGGACCGTTTGGCGACGCCATTTGCTGACGCAGAACCACGCAGACGTTTGCGCGCACACAAGTCAACATTACTGTTTTCCCCGCCGTACCCGCCTTTGACGCTGTCAGCAAGTCTTTGTAAGGTCAGCAAGCGCGTCGGCAGCTGGTGCGTATCTCTGGCCGGCACATTCGGCGATCGACCTTCGGCTGCGCGGTAGTCATGGCAAAAGCCGGTCGGCATCTTCCACCCTCACGGCGCCTCCCACGTTTCACCCACTGCTCCCGCGGTGATGTGGGGTTTGTGGATGAGGTGGTCGAGGCTTCCCCTCGGGAGTTTTTCTCAGAACGCGGGATGACCCCACATGACGATCACCGTATCTCTCCGTATCTCTCGTTCTGTAAAGCGAAGAATGCCATTGTCAAAAACTTGAGACGGAACTGACACGCGTGGATTGTAGCTCTACTCTCGGTACAAAGAAAGCTCAATCCTGGCAGCGCTTCTCCAGAGCCGGATGAGGTGATTACGGATTAGTGTCAGCGAATGTCATCGACTCCGCGGAGAGCGGTCAAGGCGGCGTCTCATAAACCGAACATCTCCATTCGAACCAAAGTATACCAAGGCTGAATTGAGTCTGGTAGAGTAATAGAAACACGCTGCTCCAGCCCGACCGACCAATGTCAGGAACAAGCGTAGTGTAGTTTCATCTTCCCGCTTCGGCATTCGCGCGCGGTCAGGCGACAGGTAGGCTACGAGATTCCGGCTCGGAATTGCGCAGCATCGTCGCGCTTTTGCCCGCTGCAAATCTCGGACGCCGAGTTGAGGCAGAGCGCCGGTTCTGCGTACAGTGCGCAAGGTGCTGACAGAGAGGTGACACCACGCAATTTCCGCCTTGGCCTGAGATTCCCCGGGTATGTCGGTTGCGAGCTCCCAAGGCTGCGGGCGCCCAAGCGCTGTGCGACTGGGATCTCCCAGGGAGAATGCGCTGCGAGCTGCCCTGCAACAGAGGAGCAATGCACTGTGTACGGGTCCTCCGTATCAGTACTGTGCGCAAAAAAGGGCGATGTTGCGCCAAAGGTGCCGATTGTTGCGATGCACAACTACGTCATAGATTCTGCGAAACCACCATCGCGGGAGTGCCGCTAGGCCGGATCTGGACTAGCAGAGCGTTGTGGGAAATTTCTTTTGACGGTGCCCCATGTTTGGGATCGCTGTCCAGTGGTCTGGAGTCGGTTCACTGAGACATTCCAGCCTTCGACTCGGTAACCACACCGCATTCGTGCCGCCCAGGGACGGAGCTTTCACCGCGAAACCTTAAAACCAAGGCGAAGGCCGGCGTTGAGGCCACGGGACCTCGCGTGCATGGCTTCGCATGGAAAAAGCCAAGTTCCGTGGCTTCTACCAGTGTTGTCCTTCCCCTGTTCGACTGGAACTCCCGCCAGCAAGGCCCAAACTTCGTTTATTTTCCTTGGGACGGCGGGGAGATGAGTCGTCGTCGATGGTACGATACCATTCAAGGCTTTCTCCACTGGTCTCGGACCGGACAACATGGCCCTTCGCTTCAGAATCACGAACCCGCGTTTATGACGAAGGGCAATATCGCTTGGCGTCCGTCCCCGTTTGGAAGACGTTGAGGCTGGAAACTGGAAGCTCCACGCTTCCTCCCCTTGTTGGGTTTGTTGTGGGGAAAGCAAGTCATCCTCTATCTATGTCGTTGCTCCCGGAAGACGCGAGTCACGGCCGGCTGTGGTTCGTTGCTCGAGGCCGTGCTTTCCGTAGTGAAGCTGGCTATGCGTGTTTTATAGCGCAGCCTGTGGCGGCAGAGCCACGCATAGGTACTGTGTTTGCAGCCGTGTGGGGAAGATTGGTCTTGATATGTGCGTGTGTCTCGTGCCCATGGACAGGGACACAGCATGCCATCTCGGATTACCTGGGGAAGAGCGCTGCAGCCATCCCGACACTTTTTCCCGTTTAGATCTCATCTTAGTCCGAGCTAACAATGGAAGCACTGCAGCCGGAAGAAAACAAACGGCTCAGGGGGGTTGATAGCTGTCCTCCCCCGCCCTGAAAAGGAGCAACGCCAAGTCCGGGGGCGGACGTAAGCAGTGAAAGGAGGGCGGAGGTCGCCTGTCGTTGGTTGAGTCTAGCCAATATAACATCCTACATATGTAGGACTGCTCGCAGTAGGAAATGAAGGGAGGCACCGAGGCAGAAAACTTGGAACCAACCCCGCAGGCCCGGCCGTCGATCAGCGGGGGGCGGGGAGCCGGAGCAAAAGCTACGCCGGCTCGCATTGAAGACCCACCGGCTGTTCGTGTTTTACGCGGCGGAGGTTGCGCGGACGGGGTCCTGCTGTGTCGCAGATGCGAAGTGGAATGCCTCGAGAGCTATCGAGAGCTGTCCACAGTTACCAGCCATTGCTGTGGATGCGTGTGCAATAGTGTCGAGTAGGGGCTCCGTCTGTGTAGCTTACCCGGCGCGGCATTGAGGTCCAAGTTCGAGACCTTCTCGACCCAAAGAAAAAAAAGAGAGGAAAGAAAAAGCTCCTGCCTGAGGCTGGCGATGGCCCAGACGGACTGCCCACCTCCAATGGCACCCCAAGGCCCGTAGTGGAGGGTGCGCAATGTCGTCTTGCTTTATCGGGCCTGCGTGTTGTTGACCGACGGCCGCGCAGGAGTGGCTGGTTGTTGGCAGGGAAGGGCGGTTGGAGGGGCAGGCGGGTGGGCTTTGGCACCCACCACAGATATCGATATCGCATCCAAATTCCCACCTCCACCCCCAGAATCCCATCCTGCCGCGGCCATCCCATCGGCCTATCTTGCATAGCTCTAGTGATAGACAGTCCCACCGCCGACGAGACGAACCCATCGGGATGGTTTGGCCATCTTTGCCGTTGTCGATCAAAACCTTGAAAGACCCTAGGTGCTTCTCGGTGAGACCCTGAGTGAACCCTTTTGCGGGCCATCGCGGGAGGAAGCAGACCCTGAAATGTGTCCTACCACCGAGGAGCCCGTCGCCCGGTACCTGTGAATCGCGAAGATGAAGATGTAATTGCATTAGCAGAAAGGTGAGAAAATGGACACTGCGGCAGCCTGGGCGGCGTCACCACAGCCAACCACTCCACGTCCGGGGCGCGAGACCAAACCCGGGCAATAGGCTCCGGGACGGCAGAAGCCATCCGTCTCCTTCTGCTTGGGCGTAATGTCTGGCCTGTGTTTGGCCTGCTGTAGCAGGCTGCACTGCAGGTCTGTCGCGCGCTTGCACTGTTACATCTGACATCGCGCCTTTGTCCGCGGCGAGCAGCAGAAGCCCTTGGCATTGCTGGGCCTTACTGCCTTCCGATGGGTCTGCTTCCGACAGGTTAGAAATACATATACTCGCAGAGGGGGGATACGCTACCCCTCCCACGCGGCTGCCCATATCATCCGTCCTCCCTCTGGTTGACTGTGTTTCGGCTGCAATGGGGATAATCCAATGTCCGTTGGAACGGGCTGGGAAAAAGTCCACGGGAAGATCGGTGGAAACGCATCCTCTGCCGACTGCAATGCTGAAAGCGCTACCACGAGATTCCCTCTTGAGAATGACGAGAGCGTGCCATCACAGCAGTCGGAAAGTATCTTTTAATTCGGGCTCGTAAATGAGAAGAAATGGTCCGCGTTGTATTGCATGACTGGAAAAGCATGAGTGTCCTAGCGGTGCTTTGTTGTAAGGCAACCTGCACCTCCTAACGTATGGGCTGTTGCGGGCGCAAGAAACGAGAAAATGCAACACGCACTGTGTCGCGAGTCTTGGCGCTGGTTGCATTGTCGCAAAAACGCCCACCGCCAATGACCCGAACGTCGGAAAGCCGTTGTCAGAAACTGACAGCCCACGGCGCTGTTGCCCCTCTGCGCCCACGTGTGTGGTTGGGCCGTGGCCAGCCAGAGAAACAAAAGCCTGCTCTAACCGCACGCCATGATTGGTCAATGGCAGAGATAAGAGAATCCTGACCAAGCTGGAGGGGCAAAAATCCATATCGGCCTTGGCGGCTCAGACGGAAAGTTTCTCGCTTATCATTTTGCCCTGCCAAAAGCGAAGCAAAACGAAACAAAGCGAAGCTAATAACGAAATTTTGAGGCAGCCCGACGCGAAAACTTTCCTTGTCGTCGACTTGCTTTATGGAGGATAGGCAAACCTATCTCAACGACACTAGAGGTTTCGATAAGAGGCTAAGTCTTGGCCACCGAATGGCAGCAGTGAAGACGGCAAGTGGTCTTGGCTGGGTCCATCGCCCGTGTGGGTGGCGCCGATGTCAGATCATGGTCGAGCCCGGGCCAGTGAGCAGCCCGCGCGAGCAAGGGTGTCCCGGGCGTGGGGCCTGCGCCAAGCTGGAGAAAGATCCGCAGAAAAATCGAGCGCGGCGTCGCAACCGACGGATGATACGGATTATTTTTTGGGAGCTTAACAAAGACGACCTCGGCTTGCCCAGCGCGATTGCAGCGCACTGTCTGGCTTGTCTAACGGTTCTCTCGTAGCCATCTGCTGTGTGATTGCGACGATGTGGGACGTCTGACCAACAGCGGATCGGCGTCGGAGACTCTGGATGGGTGACGGAGCCGAGACAGCAATTGACGCGCGAACGTGCTTTTAGGATGTTCAAGGAACCACTTTTTCGCGTCTCGCAGGGCCTCTGGCTGGCGCCTCAAATGGGCTGAAACTGCGACCAAGAGCCTCTAATAATATTATCCTGGTCTGTGCTGCCAGTCGATATTGACATCTCCGCATCACATGGAAGGCCTTGCATGTGCTGTCAGTGGCTGATGAAGGCCGTGGAGCGGTGTTGAGACAAGCATGAATGGGGGTGCTTGTGCTGGAACAAGGTGAGATGCAAGAGCGTTATCACCGAGTTCAACTCGTAACCGCTTGTTAACCGTTTTGCACCGCGAAACCCATGGGGTGGAATCATAACTATCCAACGGCTTCAGGGACGGGCGGCTCGGCGAATGGGGTTGGCCAGTGAGCGCGGGAGGTTGATGGCATAATCCCGAATTAGCAGGCAGATGTTGCAATTCGGGAATCTGGCATCGTGTTTATGACATGATTATCATGAACTTTTGTTAGCTCCTTCTACACAGTACTGTTTCATCTGCCGCGGAGGAATCACCCCCACCCTTGATATTGCTGCTTGCTCCCGCCCATGTTCCATTCGGTAGACTCGCATCGCGACTTGCGCGGGATGCTCCTCGATCGGGCTACTATCGCAGGAGGCGATGATGTCGGATCGCGTCGGATGCTGTTGAGAGGGAGTAGCCGCCGTATTCCGCAGCGAGCGCCGGCACGGGGACGAGGGTGGCCAGGGCTGAGCGGTTGTCGTCAATCTGGGATCTGACTTGCGCCACATCTCGCCGGTCCTCGGAGCTGCTTATCTGCCGTCAAAACAAATTGTGCTGGATAACGAGGCGGTGGGGAGGGTCGCGATTAATTACAGGATATTGCGCTGCAGAACCTCAATGGGCATCACCTGTGATACTGCAAAGCCTGAGATTTGGATGCAGGACTCGGTTAGTCCATGTCGGACCGGGCCTGCTGCTCAGACACGGCACCGCTCCGGGCAGCGGGCAGTTGGCCTTCTTGCTGCCTGCACGGCTGACCGCACGGCTCGATGGTGTGATGAACGTTATGATTTTGTCAATGTGGACTGAGAGCGAGGAGATTTCACGGTTATTAGGTAAAACCGGAGAGTGTTTCTGGGGATGGGAATTCCATGCTGCCATGCTGGACGAGCAAACGGGGCACTGTGCGGCCAGAACAACCAGTTCTCCACCGCCCAGAATAATGTTAGCGCCTTTCCTCTTTTCATGGCGTGCGCGATGGCTTGCTTCAGGCACTGGGTCCAGGCAGGGGGCAGCTTTAGCCTCATGCAAGACAGCGGGCAGCGACGCAGCGACAGGGGTGAGGAGCAGCGGCTGGCGAATCAGAGAACGGAGCAGGTTCTGATAACGAGACGCGGTGTGAAAGTTCGCGGAGATTTGTTAAGCTGAGCATCTGGTGCGATGGCCAAGGCGCCAGGATGTTGATATCAGCCCTGCATGTCGTCGCCGACTGTGCATCGCACTGCTGCACTGGTGTCCCCTTCTGGCGATGGCGAGGACGAGATCTTGAACCCTCAAACGCGAGATCGGCCAGGACAGTTGATCCACCTGCAACGCCAGACGTCGAAATAGGCACGGCGAGGGGGTCGGCGAGAGGGGCCGTGGTGGGCTTCCCGGTGCGAGCGATCAGGAAGCAGGAAGAACCTCCCGGATCCGCAATTGGGCCATAGCCTCTGCACCTTTCATGCCGTCCATGTTGCGAATGGAGAGCGCATGATGAATGAGGGGATGGGAGGGGAGGGGAGGCGGGGCAAGGCCGAGTTTGCCATCGTCTTGTTGCGCTTTCCTTTGTCGGGGAGGAATCGAGGCATCGTTATTATTGGCCATCAAGGGCGAGACTCGTCTTCAGCCGCGAGAGCCGAGTGGACGGCGCGGAACCCACCGTCGTGTTTATTCTTCACTTCCCCGCTCGCTGTTGATGGCGATCAGACCCGCCGCCAACTTTGCTGGTTGAGGGTTTACGCAGATAGCGCAGTGGGTGCCGGCGAGTCTCCAAGCCAAGCAGCTGAAGAGAGTTGACAGGCTGGAAACTTGACACACAGCAGCATGTCGATCAACATGCCTTCCAGCGGGCGCCTAGAGGCTGCGCCAGCATCGTCTTCACCGGTCGTCCATACGGCCGAGGCCGTTCAGTTCACTGTTAGTTACTGGTGGGTCACCGCTGGAGCCACAACGTTCTTGGTTGCGCCGAACCTCATATTTCTCGCGCTGCCATCTTCACGGTGCGGAGGAGAGCAGCTGCCGAAGAAACACGATTTTGCCTGTTGGCTGTAATTGTATGAGCAGGACATTGAAGAGGATGCGTAGTGGCTTCGGTGTGGAATCTCAGTTCGAAGGCGGTGCCGAGGGGCACCTACTCGCCTGTGGACTTGAAGAGGATAACGGATGTAAACCGCAGTGCTCACGCACGCTATCGGAACGGCGTTCGGAGCGAATGGAGCCCAGATCGCTACCTCGAGGCCGGCCGATACGGAGGTGGTCGACAAGACAATCTGTCGTCCGTTGAGTGTGGTCCGGTTGGCCACCGTCGAAAGCCGGCTTCCCCACTAAGAAATATTTTCCTTGAGCGCTACCCCAAAGCGGCTAGCCCATCCTCACTTTTTTCGGTGCTTTGCCCGAAGCACACAAATCGCCGCCGGCGTCGCAATCATCTAGACGCTAAGTCCATTGCGCACCAGCTTGGCTCAGTGCAGCAGGAGACAGTTCGCGCAACTGTCGCAGAGTGGAAAACTCATCGATGCGAGAGGTGCATCGGTTTGTTTGATCAGCTTGGCCCGCCATAACTAATCTGTAGGGAATATCCTCGGAGTCTATCCACCGGAGACCTCCGCATGCCTGACGCTGACGTGATGGACTCACTGAAACAACGTGCGATGATAGCCAGAAATGGCCCACGTTCCCCGGTGCGATGGGCGAGATCTTTGCATCTCCACAGCTCCGTCATGCGCTCCCCGGGAGAAGCCTGTCAGCAATATATCAACTGTCAATTGTCTGATTATCGTCATCAAGTGTCAATTGCCTTTGAAGACGGCGCTGGCTGTAATTGCTCCAAAAGAAAAATATTTGTGCGGCTCAAAAAACCCCAGTCCAGTGGCTCACAGGCCTGGCCGGAGATTGGGGCCTCCAGCTTCCCATGCGTGTCGCTGAGACAGACAGGGCAGACCGTTTCCGTTGAGCTAATTCCTCAGTGGCTCGAGTGGCGGCTGGAACATTCGGCGACGTCATTCTGGCTCCGTTTTGGGTCTTTTGGCTGCTGCGTGCCAAGCCTGCGCCGGGTGCACCGGTGTGTCTGCGCACGCCAGGGAGGGGTGCGAGTCTGGCATGCAAGCCTCTCGCGGTTTGCAAGTCGGCCATTGGAGGATGCCCTCCAGGCTGCTTGTCACAGAGTCGACCCAGATGGATGGACGGCCGTAGAAGCGGAGCGGAAGGCACAGAGAGGATGGATAATTGGACGCGCTCTCTGCTCCTTGTCTTTGGCTTTGGATCCGCTCCAGCCCGTCAGATGGGAGAAGACGTCCGGGCCATGTCTCAAAGGTTCAAGTGCGGGGATAGGTACAGATTAACAGGGAAGAAAAGTATGGAAACAAACTGTTAGACAGCCCGCACGGCTTCTGTCAAAGAATAATGAGTGTCGAGACATGCCAGCCTTCTGGTGCGGCCAGAAGCCGACCGCGGCGGCCCCCCCACTGTCTGCCAGTGACGGCGTGAATTCTTTATCCTGACGAGCAACAGTCAAGGACAAGCAGATGGGCTCGTTGGGGCATCGCGGCGACCCGCGCACTGCGATGCTTCGCTTGTCCTGGCTAGGCGGGGGCGGGTGGATTTGCTTGCTCCAAACTTCGAAGCTGTCCATAGAAGCCAAGCTGCTACTCTAGACGCTGAAGTGGGACAACGGAAATCGGCACGCAGCTTCGAGTCTGGTACGAATTAGCGTTGTAGACGGACGGGGTTCGACTCGGGCTGGCTGTCCAACTTGCGCATTCCACGCCGGTTCGATGCGCTTGGCCGGCACCGGGAACGAAGGCTGGAAGGCATTTCGACAGATCCGACCTGGAGCGACGGGGAAACGCAGAACAAGCTGTTGGTTGCGCCCGCGCCGCGCAAGGAATTCGCACGGTGTACGTACCGCTGGAGGTGGGCAGTTGGCCAAGCTGCTCACCTCGCCATCGCCGTCCCACTTTCCCACCAAAATCGGCCGAGGCGCTAGCAGGGCAAGGACCAGCATCCTTGCAGGAACCGGCCATGGGCCCATGTACCGCTGCGAAGCAGTACGTACCTCGATCCGTGCACCCATCCGTCGCCTGCTTTTTACCTTCCTCCTAACGCTGACTCCTCCACATCGCCTCCCGAACCTCCTGCTCTTTTGTCTCAAGACTGCACCTCCTCCAGGCCAAACCTTCCTCAGCCAACCTTCCGGGAGCCCGTTGCGCCTGTGATTAGCCCTCTTCTCTTCCATTGTTGCGGTGCGAGCAACTTGTCGTTGGTTGCAGGTTAATTTGTTTGCGCATTGCAAAAGGGTACGGGTACGTTACACCCTCCGCGCGCTTGCACGCTCTCGTCGTGCACACCCCCCGTCAACCTTGCCCCCTGCCCGGCCGCTCCCTCCATTCCTCAACGCCCATCATTCAAAACCAGCGCTGCTCCCCCGTCCACCAATGCCCATTCCTCTCCTCCGCCGCATCACCAATCGTGTTTACCCCAGAAGACCCTCGTGGTTCTTTCCCTCGTCCCGACGGTGGCCGCTGACAACGCAAGACAGCCGAGACCAGGACACGCAGTACGCAGTGCCCTCCTCGCCGTCGACGTCGACCCAGACCAGGGCGACCACCTCGCTGCGGACAAGAACACCATCGACACCATCGGTCGCCGTTCCCGACGCCGCACTGGTTCGATCGAGCCACCTAGGAACATCCCTTCGGGTCCGTCCCCAGGACATCCATCGGCCGTCCTCCCCGCCCGTCGAGCCGTTGTTCCTCCGTCTTGCCCTCGTGGCATAGCACGTTGGACGAAAGCGTCGAGAAATTCCCGTCTTTCCAGCACGCACCTCGCCTCCTGATCACATTATTCTCCCCCGTCCCGGACATTCGCAAGAGCTAGCCTTGTTGCTGGAATACTGCCTTGGTAGCTCTTGCACGTTCCTCGAACGCTACAACAGTAAGTAAAAAAGCAGACAACGACGAGTGGCCTGTGCGTGTGTTTTGGGTAGTGGGATCGAGACGCTGTCCAACTCCGGCGCAACAGTCCACCGCGTCTTCTCTCCTTCCGATTCTCCCACCCCGTTCCGAATTCCTCCTCCTCTCTACCCCCGGCCATGGGGTTCTGAGACTGCTTTGGGAAGCCTCCGCTAACTCCCGCTTTCCTATAGTCTCTTCATTTCCACCAGACACTCTCACATTCCCGAGAATGCCTTACACACCCCCAACTAGCAGATCACCGGCATCATCGGCCCCATCGTCGCCCGATATCAGCCGGAGATCTTCCTTCCACCAGTCCCCAACGACCAGCTACAGGCCAGCGCTTCCTCGTTCGGCTTCGTACTTGACAAAGCATCGCCGGACGCCATCAGCACCATCAGCAGCTCCTCCAAGATATATACCAGAGCCGTCACCCGAGCCAACATCGGAGGACCTGCAGGGGATGATTGCAAACACAAGCGTCCGGCAGTCGCCGCCACCATTGACGGGCGATCGTCGGATTCCGACGGGCGCGATTATCTCGCCCCCGGACTCCTCTAGTGACGACGATGATCTCCCCGAAGTGCGTGGTCAAGTTCGTGGCAGGCAAATGGAGGAGTTCAAGGCGCTAAAGGACGCTATCAGCCAAATTCCCCAGGACAGATCGAGTTCGCCGAGCAAGGACACGACTGTGATAGAAGGGTCCAGCGCCGGTGATCTGCTCGCATCCCCATCACAAGCGAGCGCGGTTTCTGAAGGTATGCCCCTCGTCAGCCTTAGCACCAGCTCGCTTGACGACCTCGCGACCGGCGGCAATCGGAGATTCTCCCACGCGAGATCGGCAACCGAGCCCAACCTCCTGAGCATGACGGTGGACAACTCGTTAACAACCTCTGAAGACGACACCGACGAGGATATGCTCCGGAAACCACCGATGGTGCGGAAAAAGTCTGGAGAGCTTGTTCGGCCCGCCTTGCGGCCATCCTCGCACAGACGGCCCTCGAGCATGCCCGGTACTCCGACTTTTTCCAAGGCCGTGCACTTTGACTCTCATCTCGAGCACGTCAGGCATTTCCTTCAAGTCGACCGTCCGCTTGCTGTCAGCGCCGGATCATCACCGAACGAGACGATCTACGACAGCGACACCGAGTACCCCTTCACTGGAGGTGATCGAGTTGTCGCGCGGTCGCCGCCTTTTGAATGGGAGATCGTCATGCACAACTTTCCAGTCGAGACCAAGGCCCGAAAAGCCCAACCCGTTCGGTTAGAGCGGGTCTGGCTGTCGCCCGACCAGAAATGCCTGATTGGGTCGGTTGTGGTAGCCAATCTTGCGTTCCAGAAGCATGTTACGTGCAGATTCACGCTCGATTACTGGAAGACGACGTCCGAAGTTGGTGCCGAATATGCGGCCGAGATCCGATCTGCCGATAATAGTGTCAGTCACGATAGGTTCAACTTCAACATCAAACTTTCGGACCTGGCCAACCTTGAGTCAAAGACCCTGTACTTCTGCATCCGCTACAACGTGAACGGACAGGAGTACTGGGACAACAATGGTGGCTTGAACTTCCAGGCAGATTTCCGCAAGAAGATGCTGCTGCAGAATGGCAAGAAGGGTGTCATCGGTGCTGCCTCGCGGCCAGTTAACAGCCTGCCCAAGAGCACACGGCGGCCCAACCCGCCAACTAGCCAGCGGCCCAAGTCAGTGCCTTCCGGCCCGGAGGGCTTTAACAACACACAGCTGCGCTTCGACCAGTCCATCAAGGACTACCTCGGCGAAGCAGAACCAACAAGCATCAGACTCAAGGGAACCAAGTCCTCAACCAACCTCCCTAGCGATAACCTGTCGACCCGTTTGTCGGTTCCAAGTGGCCAGGCCTTTGCCAACAGGTACGACTTCGGTGCATCCCTTACCGCTGCAATCCAGAACGCCAAGGATCAGCTTTCGGATAAGCCCGACGGCGGCCTGTACATGAAATCGTCCCGCAAGGCTGCCCCGCTATCCACAGACCCGTCGAAGTCCACGGTCTCACGCTCCAGCGCCTCAGCAAAGAGCCATGCCCCCGCACCAGCGGCATCTGGAGCTGCTCCCGGGTCGGGCTCACCGGCAAGCATCTCATCTTCTTCGTATGAAGAGCTCGTCAACAAGTATTGCTTTGTACGTACACTTCCATCGTGACAGCTTCCTCGACTCTTTTCGCTGCCCGGACTGGACGAGAGGCAAGCTCTTGCTGCTTTGATCCCCCGCCTGTTGTACTGACGATAGTGTTCACAGTTTGGTACCAAGCAGTCCCAACCTCGCTTCGACGGGGCTGATGACAACTCCAAAGTCACCAATGCCAGCAACACATCCAGCTCCGACGGGAGCCCGGTGCAGATGGGAAACTATCACCACTATCACAACGGTACCCAGCATCACTCGCTGCACCCTAAGGACCCAAACCCTTATTTCCACCACGCCGTGACATTCGTACCCCTTGGAGCTTCTCCTTCCGAGTCGCCAACCCAGACCTTTTCGCCGCAACAGTTGGGAAGCCCAATTGCTGCCCCATCTCGGCGGTCTCCTATCCCGACTCAGGTAGCAGGCCGATCATCCCCACCAGCCGCATCCGTGAGCAGCTTCACGCACTTAGCTGGTACGTCATCGAATGAGTACCCATACCAGCACATGCACGACCGATTCCCGTTTTCTGGAGCGGATGCTCATACTGCGACAGCAATCCGGGGCTAGGTGATGACAACATCCATCTTCTCACGACTCGACAATGTGTACATTCTCCACCGCGCCGTCATCCCGTGGGGATCTAATATTTGGCGTTTGGCTCTTCGGTTACTTCTTGCTCCAGCATCAGGCGGCGGATCGGCGTTTTTCTTTGGCGACGCGCATTCCACTTTTCAGCATAACGATAACGAGGCCTGTTGTATGATATGACCCAAGACGGTTATACGGGTGCTACGATTTGTTCTTCATCCGTTACCTTCTACCATCTGTCGGACTCATGCCGATGGATTGCTTGCGATCGATTGGTCTTTTGGCGCTTGCTTTCTGCTTTCTGCATCATCATGCACACAACCAATGATCTCTGGGCTCTGGGATCATGGCATATACCGAGTCTTTGGTGCGTTACACGGTTATATTCGAGGTCGGCGGCGGCAGAGGAGGCCGTGGTTGAGAGGTTCGCGGGGTTGAGTTTGAGAGTGGCAAGGGCTCAGGGCAGATTGCAGACTTATTCTTTGCAAGGTGTGGTTTGGAAGGTCCTCAACGATACGGACAGGGAATGCCTTGCTACCCTCGCGGCAGACGGCGGGAAATGGGATTCGTAAATAATTGCTCTGGCTTGCGAGGCGTTTTCGGTGGCTGTGTTTACCAGTTACAGTTTCTAGGTAGCACGGGGCTAGGTTGGCAAAATCAAGGCAGAAGGGAATAAATAAAACATATCACTAAATTGCACGTGTCCCTCAATGTGACTAGGTCCTTGGTGAAGTACAGCCACTGTATGCTGCTTTTCAACGGCACCTAAGGACCTCTTTCTAATTTACTAGTATCCCGGCGAGCAGGAATGCGCAGAGACCCAATTCTAAGACTTGCACCATGGACATGAAGCTTTGCGCTGTTGCGACCAAGGCGGCCACGAGACCACCAGAACCAAACGGCTAGAACGAGGGCGGTAAGCGGAATTGCGACGGCGGGCAATATCCACCATAAAGGTGAGACGTCTAGACCGTTGGCGTCGTAGTTGAAGAAGACTGTACTGAGTATTGACTGGATGTAGTGTGGTGTGAGAATTCTGTTGTGTGTGGGGGGGAGAGAGGGAGACTGGGGAAGAGGGAGGGAGAGGGAGGGAAAGAGGAAGAGGAAAAATGAAGAGGAGGGGGAGGGAGGGCTTTGTAGGAAGGGTATGTAGGAGGAAGGACATGGAGAGGAAGGCGGCTTGAAAAGAAGCGTGCTCGGTAGGGGGCACTTAGGACGAACGGGGCTTGTGAGGAAAGAAGGAATGGAGGAAGAGTAGAAGGGGGAGACGGGCGCCGGAGGGGATAGGTTAGAAGGAGAGACGGGGAATAATTAGGGAGAGGGCAGAGCGGGAGAAAAAAAAATCTATCGTACGCAGACAAATGTCCCGGGGAGGAATACGGCGGTGACGGTGGCGAGCGTGAACATGGAGACGCTGTCGCGCTGTGATTGCAGGGCGATCTTCTGGTTGAGTTGGTTGTCCCGCTGTGCGGCGAGGTGGTGCATCTGATGATAGGGGGTCAGTGATTCTCCTGAAGTATCGTGCCAGGCAGGGAGGGAGTGATGGGGTGTTGCGGAAGATCAAGTAGGTAGAGAGAAGTAGGCAGAGAGGAACGAGACCACCTACTAGGTTGATGCGGATCGCAGTGCGTTCGAGATAGGTGTCAACCCATCGGTTCCAGAAGTGACAGGAATCCTCTAAATCGCGGAGACCTTCAGAGGGAAGAAGCTGGTTGGGAATTGATGCTGCAGTACATGGTGCGGACGCAGTGCCTGTACCGTCGGACCTAGCAATGCATTTCAAGTGTCCAATATGCTCGGCGATTTCTCGAAGGTCCTTGCGGATGGTATACCAGTTTACCGCCAGTTGGTGCAGCTGTGTTGCGAGCGTATCGTAACTCGCGTCGTCCAGGCTCTTGTCTCGCTTTTCCTACAGTTATCCGAGTTGTTAGTATCAGATGAAGCCGCGGTGTGGTCTATAAACGCCTCAGGTACCTACAATCCTCAAAAGAACCGCCCGTTCGTTTCTTATCGCCACACGATAAGACTCCAGGACGCTCTCCACGATCAACATGTCAATGAATAGCGGCATGCCAGTTGGAGATTCGGGCTTGTCGATGGCTTTCCAGATGGTATCTTGCAGTCCAGGCGGGAAGTTGACGCAGAAGTACGTGGTGGTTTGCCCGTTGGTAATGCGCTCTGTGAATGAGTGGGTTGAGTTTCTTCCCCAGATCCAGAATCCATATTGCAGAGCTGCAGAGTGTCAGTTGTCTGCCAGTTCAGGTGCTTGGGCGGCTGTGCTCATACAAGAGGCTGGAGAGTTTTCTTGCCGCAATGAGGATGTGGTTGGGAAGATGGTCCATGTATCGCACTCGTATATCTTGGCCAAAAAACTCGCTGTCATTCCGCCGTTACTGTGAAGTAACTTCATAGTTTCCGAGTGGAAGTGGACGTGCAATTGGTCGTGAGCTGCTGTCCCGTTGACGAAGCTGTTGGAGGTGGTTGAGTATAGCAGAGAGAATGGAGAACGATATGGTAACAAACTCACAAGAGTCTCACAGTCCAAGACTGCGTTTTCGGCGCATTCTTCGGTTTGAAGTATTCTTCCAGCTTCTGATAGACAAGGTTTTCTTGCTCTGTACTGTGTCAGCAGCATGTTTGGCCGGGGGAGACAGGACAGGCAATACTGAACGGTCTTCCCTGTTGACCAACCTCGACAACAGACACCCCGCCCGGGTGCTTATCGCAGCATGCAGAAGCTTGCTCAAGTATCTCGTCGAGCCGTCCGCTTGACGATATCTCTAGAAAACTGCCCATTTGGTATGGAAATAGACAAAACTCTTGATATGATTCGAAAATAAATTACCAAACAGCTGAGTTGGTGGTACCCTTCCCAGCGGGAAACAATCAGTCCGTGAAGTGGAGTGCGAGAATCTGGGTTCAAGGACGGGAGGTGGCCCAGCAAAGCTGAGCCCAGCCACCACATTTCCCGAAGCTGCAGCTCTCATTTGCTCAACTAAGCGCTAGGCTGACTTGAGAAACCTGACCCCGCCACGATACGACGACCGGCAGAACTACTGTGGTTACGTGCAAAAGTAAAATACCCCCTGTCAGGTATCTCGGGCTTGCCCCACAAGAGGTTTTCCGGCCTCACGGGCGCTCCTCTGTCCTGTGCGGCCCTGGCAAAATCCCCTGTCTCTACCTGGCCTGGACTGTTTTACTTACCCATAATACCAAAGTATGGTGGAGCACTGCATTCACCTTGTCAACCAACTATGGTTCTTGAGAGTGCCGGTCAGGACCCGATGCTGTCTCAGTGTGCCATGGGTTCCTTATCGTCTCCCTTCATTGCAGCTCCTATGGGAGTTTGATCAAGGCTCTGATTCTAAATCTGAGCCAGCTCTGCCAGCGATCAGACACAGGTCGTGCCAATCGAGAGAGATAAAGTACTGTCACGAATGTCACTTCCCATCGTCAAGAGCCTCAAACCAACCTAAGCTTTTTCTCCTCCCAGGGAACCCCCCTGTTAATAGAACGCCGTGAATAAACCTCAAAGTAAACCCCAAGGCGTTGGTACGATCCATCCACATTCTCCGAGAGGACCAATCCCCTTGGGAAGTCCTCCATGTTCCGCCGCTTGACCGTAATAGCAGGGCTACTCACGATCTGAAGTAGAGTTACCGAGCCCAATGCCCCGTCGGGTATGGAGGACCTGAAGGAAAGGAGTTCCGACTGTGATGAAATGAGGCAAACAGCATCGAGGTTTACGGTAATGTCGTATCTCTGGCCGTCTTCCGGGTCAAAAATGGATTCAAGATTGGTCTTGAATGTGGGCCCTCTGACCATCATGTATGCCGAGCATAGAGCTCCAAATGGCGCTGATTTATCGCGAAGCTCCACGTCGCATGAGAGAATGTTGAACTTGTCGGTTCTCGCCCCGGCTAACCAGATGAGGTAATTCTCCTTGTGGCGTCGTAGCCCAGCCCGAGTCGCTGCCCAGGACCACGACGGCGCAACGTAGCTGCTTTTGTTCGTGTATTGCCATTCATACTCGGGGGGACGCGGGAGCGATTGTTCCCACAGAAGTTGCAGAGGGAGGCATGTAAGCCCCCATAGCCCTGCGGCGTATATCGGTGTGCGGGGCTCGCCGTAGGGGGGCAGCAAGGTGCGATCTTGGATCAAGGCGGAGAATTCGGATGCGATACCGGATATAGCCACCAAACTATCTGCGACATCGGAGAGGTGACGCTCGCAGTATTCGCAGGCTATCTCGTGCCAGGCATCCAAGTACTGTAAGCGCATCAGTGATGCTGAGTCGAGGGTTTCACCGAGCAGTTCGCTAATTTCTGGAACAGCCATGGACAAGGTCTTCGCCTTGTGGAACAAGTTTCGGAGGTGACTGATCTTGATCTCACCATAGTCCGCCGAAAGGCAAGACCACGAGATTCTGTCTTCGCCGATGGAGACGAGTCTTGTCGCCATAAGTCCTTCTTGCAGGGTCCATGCTCTTGTGTCAATGACCTCACTGGGCGGTTTCCGTTCCGGTAGGAGCCTGACAGAGCCAGGGCCTCCGCCTCCAGAGAGAAACGGAAGGCCAAAGAAGCGGTCATTCGTTCTCGGGCTGGGCTGCAAGAAACCTGCTTCACAACTTGGGGCGGCCGCCGCGCTGATGGTGACTAGGGAGTTGCCGTAGTATGACGACATATTGGCAATCTCTCGAGCCAGCTCTTGGATGTCGTCCTGGATGATGCATAAGCTGTCAACCCACAGAAGGCCGACACCGAGATAACGAGCGACCTGTATGGCGTCCCTGATTGTTTTTGGTAGCGAAGCAATGGAGATGCCGGATTTGTGCTGCGCTCGAGTTGCAAGTGTTCTAGGAGATAAGTCAGCTAACTCAAGCGCTCGAGCTGACGGGGAAAGCCCAGCTTACGTTTTGGCAGTTTGGTCTTTTCCCCAGACGTATGACAGGGTGATATACGGTTCGGGAATTTTAGGATCGGCGTCTACCAGACAAACTTCGCCTTCGGACCTGGCTGAGTTTACATCGAGGAACCGAAGAGGCTTTGGTGCGCTATCGACGTTGAGCAACCTGCAGACACTGTGATACTGGCGACAGTGGTCAAGGCGGGTTCGGATTTGGTCGAGACTGCTCGACGCAGACACATCACCCACGATACATCTTGCGATGGCATGGCGCGCGGTTGGGTCATCTGGAAGACGTGCTGTTAGCTGGGGAGAACGTTTTTTTGCACTACTAGTATGGCCGATCATCCCAAAAGAGGCATGCTCAATCCCATTAGAAAACTATACGGCTAGGACAGTACGGCCTAGGTAGGTAGCTATGCAAAGGCCCTGCTCGCATTGTCAGAGGTCTCGAGTGCATCTGAATAAGCCTCTTGAGAATGCAGGAAGCCTCTTGACAATACGACATGGCCTATGATAGAAAAGTCTAGGCCTTGCGGCTGCGGTTGTGTATCGTGTCACAGTGCAAGGAAACATCATATAGCTAGATTATAGTCTTGAGCGAAGAAAGGGACGGGGTACTTCGTACCAAAGCTGGATGCCAGAGTGAATGCGACGGCTTTCCAAGAGTAGTGCTTAGCTGACATCATGACGCCAACAGCGTAAGAGTTCTCCGCGATAAGGTTGCCAACAGACTCCCCGGTCCGGATGTCGAGTTCAATCTGAGTGTTTCGGAGCTGAATCTCCGGCGTGTTGGAGATGAGGACTTGACCCCAGATGCAGGCAAAGAAAGGGCAGCTGCCAGACGCGGCGACGGCGACTTCATCCATGGTGTGAGGTAAAATATATGGCCATGACCGTCGGCTTGGCGGAAAGCGGGCCTGCAGTTTGGGGTCGGTTGATATCTGGACTCGCGAACAGTGGACGCATTGGTGATGTTGTGTTTGTCCGACCGTCGAGCTGGCGGCTGTTTTTGAGGGACCATGCTCTTCTTCGTCGACCAGGCTCCTCTTTCTCTTTCTGAGTTCTCGCTGCGCTTGTGAGCTCCCCACTTGAGATATGGCATCTCCCAGCAGGCCGACTCGATCTTCCATCGCGAGCTTGTCTCAGTGAGGGGTGTGAAGGAGGGGATTCCGACCTGCTGGCATTGTTCCCCGCTCAGCCCTAAAGCTGCCGCCAAGGCCTGCCTGCATGGCACTGCAAAGCTGGGCGGAATCCCAACTCAGTGCGGCCAGACGCGGCGTGCCGCAGGATTGTGCACCTGGCACCAACTGCCCGCTGAGACACATCGTGGAAGTTGAGCTGGCACTGGGAGGTGTTGTCAGGTGGAGATTTCGCTGGGGTGCCAAGCACGTCGATGGCGTGGATGCGAGTGCTGCTATTGGCACTTTCCGCCACTTGGGGCAACAACGAGAGGAGGTGCTGGACCCTTTCCTCGCGAGTTTGTTTCAGTTCCAAAGACAACGAGTGGAGAGACTACAGAAATGAGACGAGACCGATGAGATCCGCTGCAGAAGTTTCATGCGTTCCAGACTGTGGTGACGCAACCACCGACCCTCCCAGGACCGAAAATACCCTTGTGCCGATGCGCGCAGCCCAAGTCGAGCCAGCTGTGCGGGTGGTGTGGGTGCCAACTCCGCCACCGCTTCGGAGCTCGCAGGACGACAGCTCAGCCGCTGCCGCTGCGAATGGCTGGCCGCCGTCCAGTGTGGTCTGGCCCGACACTTTGCACCGACTACTGCCGCCCGATTCGCTTGGAGAAGCCCGAAAGCGACTTGGGCTGCATCGTGGCGCTCCCTTGGGCGAGTTGCGTGCGATCCCCACCGTCTGGAACAGCGAACTCGAAGAGCAAAAAGCGCCCAGTCCCCAATGCATCCCAAGTCTTCAATCTATTTTGCGGTATTTTGCCATTTCTTTTCGGTCGCGTTTCGTGAATTTTGTTCTAGTTATTTCGCCGGTAATTCGAGGTTTTGCGGACACCGCATCCGAGCTGCGCCGACCGCGCGCCAACGTCGACGATGGCAGCTGCCCTTTACAACCGGTCGCCGATGACAACCGGGTTTGCTCCGCCCCTCCGCGTCCGGCAGTTCTCCTCGTTTGGCAACGACACCATCACCACCTCTTCGACCTCCGTTCGACCTGATATTGTCGCCATATGCAAGGTTTGTCACCGAACTCCTCTTGTTGTCTCATTCTTTGGCTGACGTCTTGACTTGTCAGGGATTCAATGGGTACCAAGCGTGCAGCTCGAGCGGCGATTTTGGGTCGTGCCTCGCGACCAAGGGCCCAGACTGCAGCTGCATCGGCGGCATCGGCTATCTGGACTGTGTGTCGGCGGCCATCGCGACCTCAGGCTGTTGGGGAGTGGCAGGAGTCATAGCCTGTGAGATTATCGCCAGACGATACCTAAATCGTGGTTCCGGACACTAACAGTCGACGAAGCGCCGGATTGGGATGCATATGAGCGGTCTTGGTATCAGACCGCCTGCCCGACGCCCCCATCGAGCGTCATGTCGGCGCTGCCTCAACCGTATGATCCACCATGCTAAAATCTAGTAGAAGATCTTGGCTAATACTGGCGACAGGACAACCGTCAGCATATCGTTCGAGTAAGAAAGCTCCTAGCTAATCTACCAGTGCTCGACTGATCATCTCGTAGACCGGTAAATATCGCCCCTCCGCCAACGACGCCGATCACATCCGCTGCGGCGCCGATTACACAGCCTACCTTTACTGGCGCAGGTAAACTTCTCGATCATGCCGACTGCAAGAGCACCTCCTTCTCCCTTGTCAGCGCCGACAACATAATCATCTACGCAGCCATCATCGGCTGTATGGCTGACCGCCCCGAATGCTGCCCATGGAGCGTCTCCGTTGAAGGGTCTCCCACCGGCGGCGCCACCGAAGGTGCCCGAGTAGCCGGCCTCGACGGATCCCCCACTTCCACCTCAAACGAAGGCAACCGAGTGGCCGGTGGCGCAGGCCGCTTTCCTGTCCCTGCGAGCGGCGTGCAAGCACTCCTCTCCCGCTGTCCCGACGACTATTACTCTGTCTCGGGCCAGTGCTGTCCCAATGGCTTCTACAAGTTCACTCGCCAGATTGCCTTTCAGACACCTTGTTTCAGCTCTTTCGCCGAGAAAATCACACCCCCGATTCTAACAGCTGGGCTGATGGCCAACCCCACCAATACCGAACTGCCAACTTCCGCAATAATAAACGTCGCCCTCGCAATGGGGTACAGCGTCTCCGACGGTGCCACCCCGCCGTTATCCAAAGGCGCAGCTATTGGCGTCGGTGTTGGTGCAGGAGTTTTCGCAATCGCCCTGGTAACCCTCACTGTCTGGGTCTTCTTCCGCGTCCGGAGAAACAAACAGAACGCGGCCGTGGCGCCGGCACGAGAAGTGCAACATTCGTACCACGACCGGGATCCCAAGTCCCCTGCCAGCGTTGGGATGACCTACCCTCAGGGATATATTTCTCCCCCGGTGGCGAGTCCTACAGGAAGTCCTCCGGGGCCTGGTGGGCCGGGACAATATGGCCATGTTCGACAGTTCAGCGATGGGAGTCAAACAGGCGGGTCCGTTGGTCATGCCAGACAATTCAGCGATGCGAGTATTAGTAGTGCGGGCTGGACAAAACCCTCCCAGGGTGAGCAGGAGTATGGACATCAAGGGCAGGGTGGATATCCGTTACAGGAGTATCAGCAGCCGCCACCGCCGGTGGGATATCAGCAACCGCAACAGGGGTATCCACAGCAACAGATGTCCCCACAGCAGGTATCACCACAGCAATCACCTCAGGGGGGCTATGGCGGGTATTATGGGAGGCAGTAATTGTATTTGGGGAAGGGGAAGGGGAAGGGAAAAGGCGCCATAATATTGGTCTTGCAGGGGCAGGGGTGTTGAATCAGAGGCAGTTTGTTCTTTTTGTGTCTTTGTTTTGGAAACATTTAGCGGTTTGACGATTGGAGTTTGGGTTTTTTGAATATAGCATACTTTGGAAATAGTCACTTAGGCTTTTCGTTTCGCAACTCCTTTCTTTTGCCGGTTTCCGCTTCGCTGGGCCTCAAAATCCTTCCGGGGTTGCAAGTGCGGCTTGCCACCTGCACTGTGACTAGCGGACAGATATTTTGGTGTAATTGGGAAACAAATGTAGCTTATAAGCTGAAAGTTTCCGTGGGGTAAATTTGAGTCAATTTGGGTCTTGAAGTCATTAAATGGCGTAGAACTCGAACCCTTCTCGAAATTTGTCTCCTGCTGAAGAACATAGGAAAGCGAAACCCAACCTTCAGATGTGATGGACGAGAAAACATACAAATAGCAACCACCGAGTAAAATGTAGAGATATGAGCAAGCCACAAGAACAAAGCCCAACCACTCTCTCCTCAGAACCCGCCGCCTGCTCAGAGCTCATTGACATCCGATTCATTATCATAACCCTCATCCTCATCCTCCGAGATCGAAGAATCATCATCCTCGGTTTCCGAGTGGTCCTCGACCGCAATCTTCCGGCGCTTTGAACGCTGCCGCTCAGGGTTGTTCTGCAACTCCTCTAAGTCGTAGACCGAGTCCGGAAGTTCAACGTTCTTAGGGGCCGTGATGATGCCGAATTTATGGCATAGGCCCCAGCTATTGGGCATGCCACTGCAGCCGTAGAAGCCGACGATGCGATGGCCGTTTTCGGGAACTGCGTCGTGTTAGTGGCTGATATGTGAGCGTGGGAGGTTGAGAGTGACGTACCCAAAACATGAATATCCTCGTTATTTCCGTCACGCTTGTTCAGCGCGCCCCTGGCATTTCCGTCCGAGAGCCAGACTCTCAATCCGCATAGAGAACCTTCGTTGCCGTTGCCCGCATTCACAGCAATCTTGGCAACCTCGACGCCCTTCCGGATGGCAATCTTCTTGGCCTGATGGCCACCCATACTAGGATCGTCCTCGCCGTGCTCTCCCCTCGGGCCGCACGGGACACTCGTCCCATCCCGGTAGTACACGACGGCACCGTCAAGCAGACACCCCACCCGGACATCAATCTTCGAGGCCGCCACCAACTTCCCGTCCCTCCCGCGCTTCTTGAGCATCACCGCCCACGACCACTGCTCGGAGTTGTCAATGCCCACCGCCCTCTTCGATAGCCGGATATTTGTCCCCGGAACGCGCACCCACGACTTGCTGTTCATGAACTTCCACGCGTCAGTCTTCTTCTCTCTCCCATTCATCCCCACCACCACCACCTCCAGCGGCTTTCCCGTGTCAAACCGCTCCTCCAGCTCGACCAACCGAAACCGCACCATCTTCACCGGATTTTTCACCGATGCAACCGGCTCCACCACCCCGTTCAGCATCACCACCGCAATGCCCGCTTCGCATCTGGCTCTCAGCCCCAGGAACTCCCCGCCCTCCTCACCCTCCCCATCATCGCACATCTCAAACACCGGCTCGGCACGATCCACCTCCTCATCCCCCGGGAGCATGAACTCCTCAAGCGCCTTGAATCTCAACAAGTCCCTCACATCCCACCGGCACTGATTCCGATTCTCCCCCTCGACCTGCTCACCCACGTCTCTCGCCTCAGTCCGCTTGACAACCTCCCCTCCCTCCTTCCCTCTCCCCGTCGCCATCCTGGAGATAAACCACCTCACCCAGTCAGGCGAATACCCTCGTTCCATAATCCCAGTCTAATAGAAAGTACCCGTCAGTCCTTACTCTTTCAAGCCGCTCGGAGCAGGGGAATCGCATCAAAAACATACCGTATGCGGCGCCCCAAAAGCATGCCCAACCTCATGCAGAAACGCCCCCTGCCCCACCGCACACGCCTCCCACATGGTCCCACACTCGCCATTGTCATTCGCCACCGTGTCCCCAGGGCAGGTCGAGTCCGTCAGACACGACGAGATTTCCTCGATGAAGCGCGGCCAAGCGAAGGTGGTGTGGGAACCGAAGATGCCGAGGGAGAGGGCGCGGGGGTTGTGTGCGCCGAGGGCGGCGTGGGCGAGGATGAGGGGGGAGGGATGAGGGGTAGGGTGGGAGAAGGGTTGGGATTGGGAAGGGTGGGAAGGGGAGAGGGAGAAGTGCGTGTCGAGAATTAGACCGGCTACGACCGACGGGTGAGAGGTTGAAAACGGAGCGCCGTGCGCCTTCAAAGCGGCGGTGAAAATCTGATGGAGGG
>Ga0247760_1000139_pt1 | contig 75936 bp, 84 predicted proteins | sample UWRJL171409R4_FD_179936 | JGI IMG/M metagenome (GOLD analysis project Ga0247760, IMG submission 179936) | Plant litter microbial communities from Arlington Agricultural Research Station in Wisconsin, United States - UWRJ-L171-409R-4 | ecosystem: Environmental > Terrestrial > Plant litter >... | reverse complement strand
CAAGGAGTATGCTCATGCTCCACAGGTTTTGCGGGACGGACGGCCACGCAAGGAACTTTGACACTCGAATTGAGCGGCCTCCTGCGGATGCGCGCCATCGTGATCAATCAGTGTTTCGACTCGGTCGTCGACGGGCGGGCCTATTCGGTGTTTCTTGCAGGACTGAGGACTGGCGGCCCAACGCCACACCATCCTGGCCGACTCGTCATCCCATACCGGCGGCAGTCGGTCTGCACTCCGAGACCTCCGACCCAGTGCCGGCCCATTCGGTCGAGAGCTGGTCCCGACTCCCAACCGATCGAGTGGATCTAAAAGCAGGGGTTGATCGCTCTGTGGCGCAGGTTTGGGACAGCCGAGAATCTGCTGTTTGCCCGTGTTGCCTCCCTCCTCGGCAAGACAACGCGGCCTCGACGAATCTGCTCCGTATAGCGACCAGCAACCCGATGACGCCAATATCGATGGGCCGAACAGGCCCCTGGAAAGTGGATGAATTTTTAGACTGGCTGCATAACAAACTAGCTCATGCGATGCGCTGCACAGACAGTCGGTCAGGATGTTGCTGTCAGTGCTGGGCTGAACGCCACAACGCTTTTCCGCCGGGAGGCAGCCGTTGACGTGGTGCCCTCGCTGCCATTGGCTAGAAGCCGATGTATCAGGGTTAGGGTTACGTACCAGCGCCTCGGCCCCTATCCCCACGTCTAAATCCAACATGTCCAGGTGTGCAAGCAGACTTCAGGAGTTTTGGTATCGGGCGCTCTATTTTCTCTGTTCACTATGCCATCAGCTAGGCCTTCAGCTCGACCTTCGCAGTTGCCATTCCAAGCAGAAACCCATGAACTTTCGCGCTCCTGCCGCGGCTCATGAAGCTGTCAAGCAGTCCTTGAAGTGATGCCAACTTGCCCTTGGTCAAGACCGCCACAGAGCAAAGAATGACACGCACACATGCGGCGAACGCGTGCTGATCGGACGTCCAGCCCAGCGGACCGTCATCCTTCTCCGCAAGCTGCATCAAGCACGCGAGTCCTGCTTCCGTCCATTTCGCGAGAGCATCAAAGGGCTCACCATCTCCGTTCAGAGCCCCAGCATCACAGAACGCCTTACTCCACCTCTCTGTCTCTCTAACCTCGTCAATGAACAAGTTCTGCTCCTCTGTTGCGAAAAGGGAATCGTCGATCTCCATGGCCTTGAGGAGCTGCTCCTCGGCTGGGGCAAGGCTGAAGCTGCTTGCAGCGTCCAAACGAGGGGTTTGGCCCGTGATCCTGTAGACCAAGTGCTGTCGAAACTCAGCCTGCTCTCCGTAGTGCTCCCGCATCCACCCAACCAAGCCATCGGCAGCGACAGGAGGAACCAGGTAGGTTCCAAGGATACCGGCCGCCGCGCTCGCGCCCACTTCCCTGACCTCGTCATCGTCGTCGATCAAGCAGTCATACAATGCCGAGAGAGCCGGGAGGTGCTTGCAGTCCCACCTGGTTTGTCTGTGACCTAGGAAGAAGCGCTTCAATGCCATGCCTGCGGCATATCTCGTGTCAAAGCTCTGCGGGTTTGTGTTAGCCGGATCGTAGCAGTTCTGTGCCAAGTGATACTTACATTATCAATGTCCAGGGAGTCAGCTATCATAATGCCCCAGCTCCGTACTCTTTGGTCCAAGTTCGGAGTGTCTTGAGCGGACCGCGCGCTCAGTGCCGCCATGAAGGTACCACTTGCTCCAATGATCGAATAAGATAGTGCTGGGTTGATTTCTCCTTCCTGCAGACTCTTCCACACACGTTCGAGAACATCTGCAGCCGGCAGCTCCGCGAGTTCTTTGCGCTCGAGGACTCCATCCATGAGAGCGCTCAGGTTCGACAGTGCCTGTCCTCGGACGTCTGGCGCCGATGCTTGAATGCATACATCAGCGTACAACCTGCAAAGCTCAACCCGGTCATTCTGGCTCAAATCAGACGCCCAAATGCTCGGGATAGCTTCAAGCATCCTGCAGGCTGTATTCACATCCTGGCAAAGGACCATAAACAGATGGCTTCGCAGCCCAATCAAGTCATTAGTAGCTGATGAGTCCGTCACGAGTTTGATGACTCTCTGCATGTCCAGCAAAGCTGAAGATCTGAAAGAAAGTGTTTTGGTCGAGCTGTCTTCGTAGGGAAGCGGGTAAGCACCGACTAGTTCTCTAGACCCATGACGAGCCAAAAGATTCAGAATTTCAAGGTAGGCGGCTTGTATATCCGGACAGGCCTTGAAATTAGCAGCCTTCTGGGAAACTCTTTGAAGTAGTGATTCCAACGAGGCCGACCCTGGTAAACCCCCGTCAGTAAAGATTTCACACATTTGGCACTCGAATTCTAGTACTCACCTGAATTGGTATTGTATCCCAAAGCAGTTTTTCGCTCCATGACAAACCTCGCAGTCAAAAGGACACCATGGAGCTGATTCGCATCAACGCAGTCATCCAGGAGCCTGCCAATCTCCGACACCCAGTCCACTTGAAGAAAGAATGAGCAAAGCGTACGCGCGGCGATCTCCCGGACATGCCAGATTTTGCTGCCAAGGTAGCCCTCGATGTAAACCCGCAGCTCTTCACGGTGTTCATCTGGGGGACCTGCACGCCGAATGATGTCGAGCGCCGGGAAGACAGCCTCCGCCGCAGCAGGCGACACTTCATCCCCAACACTATCAGCAGATTGGAGGAGCCCTAGAATGACTCCTGGGAGTGTGGGGTACTTGTTGTAGGAGATTCGGACTGAGTGACCATCCCAGCCAGACTCCATGGTAGCCTTGCTCTCGCCTGTGCCAAGCAGACAGTCAATGAGACTTCTGAGGAGAAGGAGACCGCAGTTTCGAATCGCCCATCTGTACTGGTAAGTAGGCATCTAGGGGGTTTGGGCTGTGTAAGACTAACATCTCAGATCTTAAGCTGTAAGAAGCAAGCTGGAGATTTACGGCAAGGTAGCTCTCTGCTTTCTTGCTTAAAAGAGAGCTCCGAAACACTCCCCTTAGACAATTGAGTGCGTGTACTTGTGGTAAATTTGATCCATCCGTCTCGGTAACGTGAGCAGGCTTCTCAGCAATCTCCTTGAGAGTGCTAAAGACTTCATCAAAAGATGGGGTCTGGGCATTGGACGATAAAACCGCGGCAATAAGGTCCGGAATGCCCGCCGAGCGGCGCGTGGTTGAAGCTTGGGTCACAATGCAGACGAGGGCACCCTGGGGGAGTCAGTAACGGCCCTGCTTATCGTTTCCTTGGTGGACGTACCTGGTACCACTCCCGAAGCAGATTTTCCGAGCCAGATATATCTGCATAGACGTGCGGTAGTCTTTGCGTGAGTTGACAGCAAGTCGCGAAGGTTAGTGAGACAGTTGAGAAGGCTCCACGGTGCCTCAGAGAAGCTAGCTGTTCAAATGTCAAGTACCCAGCATCTCTGAAGGCGTCTAGTGGAGGAAAAGGTACACCGGCCACAGCCTCCAGCCGAAGTGTTCCCACCATTAGACGCATGAGGTTGCTAAGAGTGTGTGTAAGCTTGGAAGCACACATGTGCAATGCTTTCGACGTACCTCGACTCATGAACGGCGCGGAAACTGTAGCTAAGCAAATCCTTGGTGTCCAATCCTTCGATTTCCTCCATTTCTTCAGGAAGATGGCCTTCGGGAGAGTCGTCACAAAGCACATGCTTCACTGTTGTCCAGATACGCTTAGAGCAAGACAGTACCCTGCGGTAGACTTGATCGAGGGTTTCAAGCTGCTCCGCAGAGTACTTTTCGCTGGCCAAAACCTGCCACATGTAGCTATCCAGCCGATTAGCAAGGCCAGCCTGGCTGGTGTGTGTTTTAAGGATTTCTGCAGTGCGAAATAGACCTGCGAATACAATACAACGCACCTGATTGCAGCAAAGTCTCCATGTACTGGGCTCTCCATTGCCGCATGGCCCAGATCTGTCTCGGCTTTAGATATCTTAACCTCCAGCTCTCCTAGAGCTTTGGAGATAACATCGAATCGAAGCTCCTGGGTGTCTAGCCATCTGCACAGAAGCCCACGGGATCGTGCAGCGCCATCGCCGTGATCCGCCCGCCCGGTCTTGTTCGCCAAAGCCTGCGCACTGGCGCAAAAACCTTCCAATGTTTTTAGAAGATTGGTATGACCCCCGCCCGCTTCATTGGAAGACGCCAGGATATTCTGAGGAAATAACCCCAAGAGTTCGCATGTGCCATCTCTGACATCATCGAAGGGGTCTAGGATAAGGTCTAGAAGAAGGCGAGTCCATGATGGATCTGAAGCAATCACATTGGCAATGTCCGCGTCAAACTCGTCGCCAGCACCCGCGTGTTTCCCAAGCTTGACGGTCAAGAGGGTCGCCTTGAGAGCTGTAATATGGCGCTGGTAGGAAGCAGTAGGGAGAAGCTCCCCTTTTAGAAAGTCCAGGTACCAGCTTAAAAATTCCTCATGCCGCGTTCGGACCTCGTACGCTTCTGCGGCATCTTTTAGCGCAGCTTCTGGCCCAAACTTCTTCTTTGCAACTGATCGGTCCGACTCAGCATTCAGTGTGCCATTGGAGTCGACAGACCCAGCAAGACTCCTTTGGGTGACGGTGATAACATTTTTTACCCTCTTGACAAGATTTTTGGTGAGACCAAGAACCTCGTTACGGAACTTCGCATCGTAGTCTGTGTGGAATGGCGCAAGATGTCTCTCAAGCAAAGTAAACGCTGTTTGTGAGAATGGTTTCGTTGTTGCCTGAGACGAGACGAGGAGTGAGAATGCGCTAGACCGGACGGGTACAGAAGGGTGAGAAAGGAATCCATCCAGGACACTCTCCTGAAGAACAATATAACCCGAGGAATGGCCAGCCTCTGCGCCGCTCACTATTGAGTCTTGTGTTAGCTATATACCCTCCGACAAAAAGGGTATACATATCCTTACTGGGTTCTTCTACCAGCCCAAACCGCTTTCCGAGTTCTAGCGCCGCGAGTTGAAGCATGAATGTTTGGTCTGTCAATACACGGTCGGAAGTGGCCAGCGGCTCAGACCGGTTGAATATCTGCAGCAATGCTAACGCTGAACTTTTGTCGTTCTTGAAGATGGGCACCAGGACGTAGTTTCTGATGTCCTCTAGGATGCCAGGGCTGCGAACCACGCCGTCTTGAATCCAGCTTAGCCATAGATCTATGGGATCATCCAGCTCATGAGTTTTGCCTCTAGCTTTTCCATCATGCAGTCCTCGGAAAATATGGACAATGCATTTGCCGGTCAGCGGGCCAACATACGAAAGCTCCATCCAAGAGAACAGATGGAAAACAAGAGATCTCCACAGCGAGAGGTCAGGGGAGCCGTCAAGAGAGGGCCCCATCTCCCTGTACTTGCGGGAAATATCCTCCAGCTGAATGGCCTGTTTGGTCAACAGGTGATCGAGGCATTGCAAGCCTGATTTGATCAACAGGCGTGGGTATTTCCGGGTGATGATCGACACTAGTGTCTGGAGGATGCTCTCCCGCACCGAGCGGCCAACCTCTGGGTATGGATTCTGGCTGGAGGAAATAGCCAGAAAATCCAGGACCAGTCTCAGCGCACGCAGGGGGTCGTGCTCGTACCACTCAAGATAAAAGTGGAAAAGCCTCATGGACAAGGCCTCGGTGAAAGCCCATTGTCTCAGTGCTTGGTCACTTGACTTGGCACACTGCTGGACGAAGCCACAGAGCCTGACACATGCCTGACCACTGTTCTGGTGCCGGCGAGACTGGGAGGCATCATGGAGAAGTTTGTCAAATAATGCTTGGGCAACTCTGCAGAAGTTAGCACTGGCGACTATTTTCGGGTACCAACGGGGTGATTACTGAGGCCGAGATTCTTCTTGTTGCCTTAGCAGCCATTTTGAGACGGTGTTTGCGTTCGTAAAATCTTGTGTTGTGGCCCCGAACAGGAGAGCATCGCTGCTGGCGTCCAAGCCTCCATGAGCGGATTCACTAACCCCTGACATTGGAGGGGTTCGATTGCTCGACAAAGCCCCAAACCAAAAAGAGAGAAAAAAAACAGTCAGGATGCTTCCTTTGCTAAGACCAAATTCCGGGAGTTTTAAGTATGCACGCAGTCCGAGGAAGACTCGGTGCCTTCTTTTTGACGCTGAGGAGGGAAGTAAATCTGGTTCAACTGCAGTTCAAATGTAAGGGTTTGACTCGACCAGGCTAGTGTGCACCCGAATTTTTGGGCACCTTCCATGCTCACCTTGAAGTTTGGTCCGTACACCTTAGGCCAATTATGGTTAGCGCAATAAAGCTCCTCAACTTCTGTGAACTTCTCGAGGGTACCACAACAACGATTACAGAAAGTATTGAAGCATGTGTTATAATAAAAAAATATTGGGTTTTCCACATTTGCACAGTCTCTGAACTTGATCGGACTTACCGGATTGATGCAACTTGGCACCCCGGCTTTCGCCGCGATGTGAGCGGCTTCTGCACGGACCAGCCAGACGCGTAAATTTTTTTTGGACGTTGGCCTGCTATCGGGCGTCTTGAGCCGACCACTTCTCTGCTGCGATACCACCCTCACCGAACTCTGTGACGCCCACAACAGCCTGCCGTCTGGCTATACATTGCATTAATTCTCTGCCCTAGTTGCCGTTGTCACTTATACCAGATCTAATAATTCCACAATGACCATCTTTGATGCTCTGATGGGACGCAAGTCGTCGTCCCAATCCCAATCGTCATCAAGCTCCCAAGATGCGCCAGCAGCAACCACTCCGTTCCAGCCCAGCCCGTACGATCCCTCAGCGGCCCAAGGCGTAGATGCCTTCCTCGGACCTTCAGCCTTTGCTGACCCGACACAATTACACCCTCTGGCTGGCCTGAACAAGGAGACCCTGGACTACATCTCGCTCGAGGACTCGACGCTCTCCGACCTGCCCGGCGCACAATCGGTACTCCCCTCGCGAGGCTTTACCGATGATCTCTGTTACGGAACAGGTGTCACCTACCTGACGGCGCTCACGCTGGGAGGTGCTTGGGGCCTGCAGGAGGGGTTGAGGAGTTCAAGTGGCCAGCCACCGAAGCTGCGGTTGAACTCGGTCCTGAACGCCGTGACCCGACGAGGACCGTTCCTCGGAAACTCAGCCGGCGTGGTTGCTATCGTCTATAATCTCATCAACTCGTACATCGGCTACCTGAGAGGAAAGCACGATGCTGCCAACACAATTGCTGCCGGTGCTCTCAGCGGAATGATCTTCAAGAGCACCCGGGGTGTAAGACCCATGCTGATCTCGGGAGGCATCGTGGCGTCTGTAGCGGGCGTCTGGGCTGTAAGATCATCCATTGACGAGTTTTGAAAGCTGGGTAGGATTTAAGCTAACATGCTGCAGGTTGCGCGGCGGACATTTTTCCCGATTCCGGAGCCTCACGCCCCTCACACGCCTTGAGACGTTACTTTGGAGCAGCGAACGATCTCAACTTTTAGGCTCCCCCTTTCGCAAATCCGGGCTTTAATTGACTGAAGGCCGCTGCGCATTCTTGGGGAGCCGTCTGCACATATCCTTCGAGAGCAGACGTGTACGAGACTAGATCTGATAGGGTGGGTTGCATAGCGCGTGGTATCTCTCCTCCCATGGAAATTGTGTATAATAGTGGCTTTATGGTCATAGAGGGCCCTCGGTGGGGGGCATTGGGCATGTGGTAGACTGCGGCCTTCGACTTTGGCGTTGGCTGTCTGGATGATGATGTGCGATAAACTCAGCACATACTAGCCAGCAGTGGACAGGCGGAGCAGACAAGAATGTGGCTCCAAAGCTCACTCATTCGCCGTGTATAATCTCATCAATTCATTTATTTGCATGTCTAGGTGCCTCGATATACGCCTGGGGAGCGAATACCATCTTCTGGGACTTGGACTACTCCTCCTTGATGCTTCCAAAGACCCAACATCTCTCGTCTGGTCTGGTGGACCTAGGTACAATGTGCCTGCCTGGTATTATCACGTCCTCCCCTCCTTTCCCCCCCCGATGCGTTTATTTCTTCGACCTCCCATCCGCCCCCCCTCAACACTAACCACCACGACCAACATTTTCTTCAACGTTCTTCATCAACTCTCCCACGCTATGGACCCTGCCGTGCAGGCGACGCGCGACGGGTTAGCCCCCGACAATTTGCCAGATCAAGATAATCCGCCAGACCCGCCAGATCCCGACCGCCTGCGGCGGCTGGAGATGCTCAAGAACGAATTCGTCAACTTGCGTATAAGGTATTGGCTGGCACATCGTGTGGAGGTGTCCCCGGACCTATTTGCCACGGCATACAAGATGAGCGAAGAAAACAGGATCTTGCTCTCTTTGAAAGGAGGAACTGATACCTACTTCGCCTATTACTGCTTGGATTCTTGCGACCCAGCCTCGCTGGCTGCCACGACCCCCGATAATCTGAAGCTTCGCGTTGCAAAGCTATCCGACTAGGGGAAGGACCCTAACAACATTGTTGATCTGATGAGGGTTGAGGAGCTTCTGGGCGCGGACATCCGCGATAATGGGTGGTCGATGGAAAGCATATTTCCCGACAAGGAGAGCGCTATCATGGCAGAATTCACACACAAGGTGCGTAGGTCAGAATCCTGCCAGAATACTGAGCGCTAAGATGCAGTAACCTCCAGGTCAAGTTGTGTGCGCTCGAACGCATCAAGCGTACTCCGTTGATCTGGTGTGAAACAGGGGTGCTCAAGTTGGCATTCGGGGTTGTTGATATGGACGGCAATTTCATGACGATTTGGCGTTCCTTCGACTGCTGCTTCGAACAGTTTGAGTTGGTGTCGGAACTGGAAAGCATCAAGGCTGCTTACCCTGCACTCTTGCAGACCGCCAGAAAAAGACTTAATAATGACAGATGGAACCAGTAGTGGCTCCTGTGACATCAGATGAGCTTTGTGGGGGTCCAGTGACTGGAGCTGCCGAGGGCCTTCAGTGGTAGAAACTGGATGAGAAGTGAAGTGGGCTATAACTCTTTGGTTTTCCACTTCCACGTCGAGAGATCGGTGCTCAATATCCCCCACCACCCACTGCCAGTCTTGCGGAATCTCAGCCGCTCCAATAGCCGGCATTCTTCGCGATTCTTTGCAAAATGTGTTTCCCATTCGCGGATGTCGAGTATGAGCCCGATCCGGCGGTGCGACGAGTCAAGAAGTCACGAAGACATCGACATCGGAAGCAAGAGGCACTGGTCTTCCAGTACATTTGGAATGGCCGGGCATGGGCACTCTGCCAAGTTGTAAGTTATCGCAACATCCTTTGCTTCTTTTCTTTGTCAAAAATCCTGCCAGACGCCCCAGCCCCAAACAAATTTCATCCTATTCTGTTGCGTCACCTCACGAGCAAGGCACAGGTTCAGCCGGAAACTACTTGCTGGGAGTGATCACATCAACCAGCCGAGGTATCTTCAGCCTCAGAACAAGATCATCTGCTTTTCTGCCCTCTTGTCTGTTAGGTACCTGGCACTGGCGGGTGACGGTGCTGCTCTGGGTCACACCTTCCACACTCCCGGATTCGCTCAAACAACTCCCCAACACCACAATGATCATGGCACCTGAAACCAACGAAGCCAGACACGTTCACTTTCAAGTTTCGCCACGGCAATCCGCATCCGTGCCGGCTCCGAGCACCCAGCCCACTATCACTGCCTCTACCACTACCCTTGCCACTGTCCCTACCACTGGAGAGCCGGCAACTTTGTCTGCCAACGGCCTATCGTGGGGACCCATTGCAAACGCACTCCAAGCAATCCTCCCAGGCAGCGTCCCGAGCCAGCAACAGCAGCCTATCCCACCTGCTGTTACCGGGCACTACGTTGTTCTCCCTCCTCAACTCCCTTCCCAAAACACAACCGCCACCGCTGCGCCAATTGTCGCAATTGCGAGTCCCACAGTCAACATGTATTCCCATCCGGACAACCGCACAGGGGTCCCCGGCTACTACCCCCAGGTCATGAACGGCCCCAATGGACCCCAGGTCCATCAATACGTCCCACGCCAAGACCCCGTCTACTACTACATGCCTGCCCAGCAGGCGGCTATGCCGGTCAGTGTGGGCAAAGAAGTGACGTTACCTGTCGAAATATCTGCCTGACCTATCGTCATACCTCCTTGTTACTTTCGTCCTCTCACCGATTTCAATGCCCAACAGCATTCGCAACGGGTCGGATTTGCTGACAGAAACCAGACCGGTGCCGGAGTGCAGGTCCCCCTCCAACAGGCGCCCACCGCCGCAACCCCCCTCATCGTGCACCAACCCGCCAACAATCCGCCCCCGCAGATGGTGATCATCCAGGGCCCGCCCGCGCAGCCGGCTGCTGCTGGTCAAGCCTACGTAACAGGTACCGCACTCCCCGTGCCGCGTGCCCAGATGCCGCTCAGTATGGGCCTCACGCGCAATGAGACCTTGGCTCGCGATATGGAGATTGCTCGTGCCAACAATGTCGGCGAGCCGCAGGATTTCAAGCCCGCTGACGACAACCCAAACCGCCTGTACTGGTGCCGCGAACTCACCAACGACTTCATCCTGCGCGACCGTCGTACCATTGACCAAATCGGCTGTCGCTGGTACATGATGCCTGACGGTTCGTTCTATGCCGTCAAGCTACCTTGAATTTGGGGTTGCTATGGTAATGGCATTGGTAGGTGTATCCTCCCCCTGAAAACAAAAACCCATGCACCACACTGTGGGCTGACACTCCTCACAGCAGGCGTTTACGCTCTCGGTCTCAGTTCGGTATTTGCGTAGGCTCGGGCAGAGATATTGAAGCGTGGGAAATCACAAGAGGACGGATTTGGTATTTTCGTCTTGTTTTTGAGAGGTTCACATCAGCGATCTTGACTCCCTAAATATCCTGCAAGTGGAGGATTGGTGGATGACATAGTCAATCTGGTAGTTGTGGGCAGATGATTTCGGAATACGAATCGCCTTCCCATCATGGATCTTCGTCTTGTAGTTCCCCGCTGATATTGATAGTAAATGCGTGTCGTGTAACCCAAAGCTGATCTTGCGTCCCAAGGCAGGAGGTCAAAATCCTCTGGCATGAGGCTGAATGTGGAGCCTTTCTCGAAGCTCAGACCCTTGCGGTGTCCTGGGATAACCCCAAGCCACGATTTGCGGGATGACAAGGGACGTTCCTGCATCCGGCGCTTCGTTTCTCACTGGTACATGGTCCGTGCCGCTACCGAGGCAGTATCATCTGCCGCTGTATTTCAGCGCGCTAAGCGCTAGCGAGTGATAGGGGCGGTCACCATTACCCAGAGCTCCCATGCTCGTGCTACCCCACAATCACGTCACATCTCACACCACCAGCGAACTCTCTCTTCGCATACCACTGAAAGTCAATTCCATCCATTTGATCTGCTAGGCTCGCAAGCCAAACCACTCACGAATTCCTAGCCTACCCGAGATCAGCCACACAAAATGCTGCTCATCGGCCTCACCGGCTCCATCGCCACGGGCAAATCAACCGTCTCCTCCCTCCTCACCTCACCCCCCTACTCTCTCCCCATCATCGACGCCGATCTCCTCGCGCGCAAGGTCGTCGAGCCAGGAACCCCTGGCTACCGCGCCATCGTCTCCTACTTCGGCCCCACCACCCCGGGCCTCCTCGTCCCCGTTGGCCCAGACGTTCCCGCGGATGGCCTCACAGGGAAGGGACGGCCCCTCAACCGCCCGGCATTAGGACGCCGTGTCTTTGGTAACGACGAGCAGGTGCGCAAGGACCGCGCGAAGCTTAACTCCATTGTCCACCCTGCTGTGCGCAGGGAGATGTTCTATGCTGTCGTGCGCGCGTACCTGCAGGGGTGTCGTGCAGTGGTGCTCGATGTGCCGCTGCTGTTTGAGAGTAGGCTGGATCGGTTCTGTGGGACCGTTTTGGTTGTTGCGGTGAGGGATCCGGAGGTACAGATGCGCAGGCTGCGCGCGCGGGATCCGCATCTGAGTGAGGAGGATGCGAAGAACAGGGTGAGAAGTCAGGGAGATGTGAGGGACAAGGCGAGACGGTGTGAGAGGAGAGGAAGGGGGAAGGGGGTCGTGGTGTGGAACGATGAGGGGAGAGAGGAGCTGGCGGCGGAGGTGAAGAGGGCGATGGGGGAGATTGAGAGTGTCAGTCCTAGGTGGTGGTCGTGGGTGTTGTTGGCGTGTCCGCCGGCGGCAGTGGTGGTTGGGGTGTGGGCGTTTTGGCAGAACGTGAGGATTAATAGGAGATGGGCGGAGGAGGAGGAGAGAGAGAGGGCGAAGTTGTGAGTTTGATAGCAGGACCAGCTAGGGATCAACGGATTAATCTGAGTGTGATGGAAACTGTTTCTTTCTTGGGCTCCTCATGGTAAAGGCGTAGAGGATGAGGCGGAGGAATTCCTAGCTCTCGCGGTGACTTCGTTTGGGCTGAGATATATACTTCCAGGCCTAGTCGCTCCTGCCGTTGAGGACTTTCATCCCATCTCCTGCACGCCGGGTCTTTGAGAACCTCCCCCCCCCCCCCCCCCCCACCAGACAACAGTTGCTGAGCTTTCTCTTTTTTCTCAATTCATTCGTCCTGGCTCGCACACTAGCAGTTTCCGGTCGGTGTGCTGATGTACTGTGTCGGCGGCGTCTGCTCAGCCCTAAAGCACTCTCAAAATTCCCTATTGCGGTATCCATCTTCTTTGTTCGCGACTTCCTCATCCGCCTCGGTGCAACCCACACCGGGACGCCTCCTGCTCGGTACGGCTTCTGCTCTCGCCCTTCTATTGGCATTACTTCTTCTCATATTCCTGTTCTTCGTTCTTCTTCGCTACTCTCTGAAAAGCCACTCGGCGCAAGATAGCTGCTTTGAACGGCTGACACCATGCCTCCACGCAATATACTCGAGTGGATGGTCGGGCAGAGAATCCCCGCAAAAAAAAAGAAGTCTGCCGTAAAGGTTAGGCTCGACACCAACGATGAAACAGAAGAGGATACTGTCACCGTGACGTTCCCGCGCCACGGCAGCGCCATGCGGTCAGCCGCCGAGCGCCTCGTATCAAAGAATGTCCGATTCGAGACCACTGTTGGCGGCGAGCCGTACGACAGCGCTGACGACGAGAAACCGGCTGCTCCTAAGCAAGGAAAGGGCAAGGCTGCTGCCAAAGATAAGAAGAAGGAAAGCAAGCAGGTTTCTGAAGACAGCGATACGACCCTCCTCCCCGAGGATTCTCAACCCGAGAGCGAGGCTGAGACGGCGACCTCGAACAAAGGAAAGAAAGCCGGCAGGGGGAACAAAGGGAAAGGTGGTAACAATTCGGCCAAGCCACAGAATGACAACAACAAGGGCAACGACAAGTCGGAGAACGCCGAGAGCAATGGCGGCGACAAGACGAAAGAGGGAAAAGAGTCAGCAGCTAAACCAAACGACAAGACCAAATCCCCAAAGTCAGACTTGAAGCCTTCTCAGCAGCCAAAGTCAAAGTCCCCTCCAAAGCCAGCCTCAGCCCCAAATCCTGCTCTACAATACCTGTCCGACGACCCCAACCTTATTATGCCAGTTCAGGCACATACTGTTCGCGTGGAACATGCCTTCGAGGACATCTCGGGCGGCCAGGATCCGCAACCAAATGCTTACTTTGATCCTCACAGCGGCCGCTGTCGAGTATATCACGGCCCGAACTGGGGCCACCGCTTCAGGGAGCTCTATCCACAAACTGTGGTTGCTGGACCTGAGATCTCAACCAGCGCGCCTCCTGCGCCAAAATCACCGCGTGAGCTTCACTCCTCAAGCTATGGATTCGGGAATCCACCCCCAGTTGCGCCCCCTATTCCAGGAAAGCCTGCCGAGTATCAGCCTCAAGCACCCATGTACTACATCCTCCCACAGCAGAGTCCGGGACATCATAATCAGTCGGGATACCAGCAACTTCCAATTTACCAGACGCAGTTGGGTTACCCGCAACATCCCGCTTACCACCATCCGGCAGCGTACCCGCAATTCATGGTCCCTCCACAGATTGCCGAACAGCAGCCGACAGCCCGTGAGCAGCCGCCTCCGGCCCATCTGAACCTACCGCCCGTGAAGAGCTACCAAGAGTGGATGGACCGATTCATGGGGTCTACTATAGGTATGACCTCAGCTAACGAGGCACACCGAAACGCAACTCACAATGATAAGGATAACTCGTCCCGGCGGGACGATCCCAACCCTCTAGGTCCACGCGAGAACAGAGGAAATAGCGGTGATAAAGGCAGAGGTGGCACGCAGTATTTCTGTAAGAGTCCTTTTGCCTTTGGCGGAAACAAGGGCAAAGACAAGGCGCCTTCCAATGGTGCGGTTGGTCCTTGGGGTGAAAACAAGAAATATACACCATCCCCAGCTCAGTCGCAAACCAACAAAGACACCGGATGGGGTGAAAATACTGGAGATGCATCTCATACCGGATGGAATGACAGCAACAGTAATGGCAAGGCGCCATCCCCAGCGCAGCCGCAGAATAACGACCCCAGCGGATGGGGTGCTGGCAATGACAAGGCGCCGTCCCCAGCGCAGTCGCAGAACAACGACGCCAGCGGATGGGGTGCTAGCAACGACAAGGCGGTATCCCCAGCCCAGTCGCAAGGCAAGAGCAACAATGGTGATGCATGGGGAGGTGGGGCATCTAGAAGCAACCAGGGCGAGAAGAATAACCCGAATGGAAGTAATCGCGCCGACAATACTTGGGGAAACAATGGGGGAAGTAACCAAGGTGGCAGCCAAACCGGCAAAGACGCCTGGGGTGACATCTCCGGAAACAATAACACTGGTAATAGCTGGGGAAAATCTGGCGAGAGCGGTGAAACCAACAATTGGGCAACCAGTGGAAGCAACCAAGGTGGAGCCAACAACTGGGGAGAGAGTTCAGGAAATAACGATGCTAGCCATAACTGGGGAAATCCCAGTGGAGATGGAGTAGGCGGTTCACAGACTGGCAGTGGTGGTGGTGGAATTTCAGACGCCTTCTTCCAGGGGGGCGGCAAAGACAAGAGGTACGGCTCGCCTCGGAATAAAGAAGACAATGAAAACCACGACAGGACTACTACTGACGAACCATCAGCACCGGGTGGCATTGACGAGGAACGGGAGAACTCAGACAGCCCTATGCCTGGTGCTTGGGATACCTGGAAGGGCGGGGCCGATAAAGAGATAAACTCGGGCGGTGTTGCAGCGAAGATGGACTCCGAGGGACGCGGTATCTTCACGAGTCTCTGTTCGTGGGTAACAGGAAGTAACGCAAGTCTGAAGCCGGCTCCTGCAGAGACCTCAGCGGAGGATGGAGCTGGGAGCGCCAGCAACGTCGAGGGCCAAGAGAGTACCTGGGGTGCTGAAGGACCTTCGGCCTCTGGCCAGGGCAGCTGGGACAACCCCACGTCCGATTCCCCGAAGAATGCGCAGCCTTGGTAGTTGGCGAATCCTGAGTCGCTCATGTGTTTTCTTCCTTTTAGCTTTGCCTTCTTTTTTCCCCTTGAAGGCGATGACATTGCTTTATCTTTCCCACCAGCGATTGGAGGTTGATCATTGGGAGCGGAAGATGAAGGGTGTATTGATATAGGGGGCATGGGTAGCACAATCTGCACTGGACGAATGTGCTATCAAAGTTCGGCTCCTCGTATGTACCAATTTTGTTGAGATAGTACTGGCAAAAGCCTAGGCAGCAAGCATTAGTATACAACCCTCTGATGTGGTATGACTGTCCACGTAGGCAATACATGGCGGAAAGTTGAATACTCCCCTGAAACATGATTGCAGAAATACAAACTGATTTGTACGTATGCAACAAGTATTTCACATCCGGCCAGGCCAAACAAAAATGTGTTGAGGGTTGGTAATAGTGATTTATCCTTGAATGAGTGGCGTCTGATATCTTGACAGACCCCAAGTCGAATCTGTCGAAAGGACGTGTTTGGCTGTAAAGCGTTGTTTTCTGCAAAACGCAGAGTGTCTAACTAATATTGCTTTTGGGCCGACATGCAAGGGACATTCTTGATAAAAATCGCTGGCCAAGGAAATGAACACACACTACACAGGTCTGCCCCAAATCCCACCAAACCGGGCCAAAGAGCCAAGTAGGGTCTACTCGTCCTCCTCATCCGACTCCTCTTCCGAAGCCTCGGCAAGCCAGGTGATGAAGGGCTCGGCAGCCTTGCGAACCTTCTTCGACGTAGAGAGGTCGACATACTTCTTGGAAGCCTTGGTGCCCCACTTGGTCACGACCTCCTCGGAGATGAGATCATGGTGATAGTAAAGCTGTAGGATCTTCACAACCTTCTCTAGCATGTCGGGGTGCTCATTGAGCAGCGCACCGATGAGGCGCTCGGTACCACCGAGGAGTGCCTTCTCGTGGCGCTCAGATGAGATGACCTAGAATTCACGTCAGCACATTTGTATGAACAAGACAGTCCACATTGAGAACGGACCTTCTTCAGCATGCCAGCGCGCTTGCCAATTTGGCTGCAGATGTTCTCGTCAAAGATGGTCTGCACCAGCACAAGAACGGTGCGGTGCTTGGCATCGATGCCGAGCTCCTGCGCCTTGAGGTAGATTTCGATGTCGTCAACGTTGTTAATGCCACCCTTTTGCTCAGCCTGCTCCTGAATCCAGGTGCCCAAGTGATCATAGGCGGTGATGCCACCACCCTCGCCCTCTTCATCATCGTCGTCGCCATTGAGGACGAGCTTCGCCTTGAACTCGCCTGGCAGTTGATTCTGGCGAGCCTTGACGGCTTCGGCGCTCATGTCCACAGCCCACTCGTCGTCATTCACCTCGACTTCCCTCTTCTCCAGACCCTGGGCCTCGGTCTTGATCTTGCGGGTCAGTTCATCGTCATCACTGGCGATTTCGATATACGGGTCATCGCCGCCGGGTGAGGCCTGGTCGGAGTTGTCATCACCTCCAGATCCGTTGCCATTCTCTTTGGTGCCGTTCTGCTTTGCCTTGCGAGCCGCCTTGCGCTCGGCTTTGTCCTTCTTGGTCTTCTTGGGTACGTTCTTGAGAATGAACCCACTGAGCTTTAGGCGCAAGTCAACCTGAGTGCGCTGCCCACAGGCTTTGCAGTCAAGCAGGATGTTGCTTTCCTTTAGGTTGACATTGACGTCGGTCTCAGGGTTCTTGCACTTCTTGCAGAGAACGAACTTGGAGATGAAGCCATCAAGGAGCTCTTGGAGCTTGTTTGCCTCGTGGGCGCCGTTGATGATCCAGCGGTCATCTGGAGGATCGATGTTGGTCTGGGCACCGAGCTCAAAGCCGAAGTACTTGATGAGGTACGCGCCAGGACGGGCGAGGGACTGAGCAACGCTGCTCAGGTTGACAACAACGGTCTTGATGCCGTTGCCCTTGCCCTCGATCTTAGTCTGAATACGCTCCATCTTGTAGCGATAAAAGGGGTCGCTGACATCGCGACGAACGTTAACGAGAGCCATTTTTGCGGTAGTGGCGAAGGCTGAGTTGGCAAGCGGAAGGGGTCTTGCGGTGGACGAGAGGTGGTTTTCTTGGTTTTGGTGAGGTTGACGGAAGAAGTCGAAGGGTCTAGCAGAGCTGACTGGGGAGCATGAATGTCGTTGGGAAGAAGGGCGATACGAGCCACTGGGTCAGTAGGAAATCTGAGGTTGCGTTGACATAGGGTAGACCTGATCGTGTTTGTCGAAGGTAGGCATTAACGCTGGTATAACGACCTTGGCGGTGCTTTTCAACCGTCAGAACTGAGTTGGGGACTACAAATTCTTCGCGCTATGCGAAAGAGATGCAGCTTGATGGGGGGTGAGTGTCGGAAGACGGAGTTCTGATCGTGCTGATACATAAACAACGCCGTGCTGCGTATCAAGCTTGGGTGTTATACTGTTTGTTCCCGGTAAGGAGACGTCGCCGACAAAAGCGAGAGCGGGCTGCGCGATGGGACTGATCGGTTGCGAAAAGTTTTCTTTTCCACTCTGGGGCACTGGGGAGTCGACTCTTGGTGGATGAGCCCAATCAAGTGGGGAACGGCGGACGGAGCCCGAAGACGGAGGTGAAGGATGCAAACGACGGGACGGGTTCTCAGTTTCTGGAGGGGAAACAATGCGGTCTTTGGGAGGACGACAAGAACTTGCCGGGGGCTAGATTTAAGTACGTTGGTGAGAAAAAGTGGGTGTTGAGGAGAAAGTTTTCTGATGTGGGAAGAAAAAAGGTTCGCCAGGAAGGCGCGGCACAGCACGGGCGGGCGGACAAGCAGATGCTGGGCGAATGACCATCAGGCAGAGATCGGTTGGAGGTGGCCATAGTGGCGCCTGAGGTTAGTCTGCCGACAGGGCTGCCTCGACCTCCGGCTTCCATCCCTCCCCCTCCCGCGCCTGCCTGCCTGGAGTTTCTAGAGCCTCCCAGGGTTCCCTCCTGCTCCAAAAGAACCCCTGGATTTTCAGTCCCCTTGAACCGGGATGTCTGACTCGTTGCGACGAGAGAAAGCAGGCTCGGCAGGTAACGGTTATTCCCATTTCTCTGCTGAATTCCGCGCTCTGTTGGGCAGCCACGGTTTGCGAAATGATTGATCGGACACACCTGAGCCGACGTGAGAAGAACAAGAAAGCCGCGCCACAGGACCCAAAGTCAAACGGGCGGCATGTCACGCGCCAACCACTTTGACAGCTCTGCGACGCCTTTGTGTCCCAGCTTCCTTCACAAGCCAAGCCAAGCCCAGCCCGGCAGGCTGCAGCCTGATAAAGCGGCCTCGTAATTTCTCGATCTCAATGGGAAATCTGATTTCATATTGTTCTTCCCCCGAGTCACGACACGTGGGCTCTCGCCCCATTTTATTCGCTTCCTACATGCCCAGCCCCCCACCCAGCCAACGAGGGGTTGAATATCAATGCGCTCAGCAAAAGCGAACGTTGGGCCCTCCTGTGCCCGATGAGCCGACATGCAGCTGTCGCCCCATGCTCTTGTCATGCAAGGCGGCCAAGGAAGTCGCCCTGTTTCAACAACAGCTTGCCCATGGAGACATGCTGCCCCACATGCGGGGAGTAGCAAGCGGTTTACTTATGGCGCCCAAACTCAGTCGAATGGAGGGACGAACTGTCCAAATGCGACGTGCTTGTAATCGCTGCGGGAGTACGGGCATCACCGATAAGTGGGCTGAACCTGAGCAAACACTTTTGACCCTGGGGGCGCGATGAGATGAGTTGGTCTGCCATCTCCATGTCTCTGGGTGACATTGTTGCATCCGGCACAGTGATGAACTCGGAGTACACGGCCCGAAGGAGTATCTTCATCTCTGCGAGCGCAAGACTGGCCGAGTCATCAGCGTGGTCCTTTGACGTGTCATAAAATAGGCAAGCTGCGCTTACTGTTTACCGATGCAGCCTCGACCGCCACTCGCAAATGCAAAGAAGAGCCTCCTCCTTTCAGCATCGCCCTCGCGGTCCAGCCATCGCTCAGGTCGAAAGACGTCTGGGTCCGGAAACACATCGCTGTCAAGCCTGTGTACCGAGTAGGCCTGGGAGCTGACGATTGTGCCCTCGGGTAGGAAGAAGCCGTCGATATCACGGCCGCCACGTGGTACGTAGCGAGGGAGCGACATGGGAATCGGCGGAAAGCATCTTAGGCCCTCCATGACGACGGCATCTAGGAACGGGAGCTTGTCAAAGGCAACCTCTGGGTTTGCGAGTAACTCCGCACGTAACCTCTGTTGGCAGGAGGCAGAGGATGGCTGGGATAGCTCCCACATGAGGAAGCACAGCCCATCACCCGTTGTATCTATTCCGGCCGACATATGATCGAGACACTCGGCAGCAATGTCCAAGTCGTCCAGTTTCAAGTTCTGGCCGTGCAGACGGTCAGTTAATGTGAAAGCGGCAGCGTCTGTGGCAGCACTCGAGCCAAGGACGAAGTCGTCCGCCAAAGGCGTCTCGCGCGGCTTCGCCAAGAAGTAGAGGAACTTTCCAAGCAACTGATGAAGCTTAGGGTTGTAGTAGTCTAGAAGACGGTCTGTAGGTTGTCAGTTTGCTGCCTATTGTGGGAGGTTTATGTTCATGCTCACTCTGAAGGCTGTCGTCAAAGGCAACCTCTCGCATGATCTCTTCATCCTTTGCGCTCTGGAGTGAGTCTGCCCCGTGAGGGTGGAAGAGGTGATGGGTTACGCAGTCGAATGCGTATGAGTGAAGGTCTAGCTTGGACAGAGTCGCCTTAAGTCAGCCTTGGACGGTGTGGCCAGACTGTCAATCTTACAAATCTAGCATCGAGTCGTCAGTATTGAAGGGCGTTTGTGACCTTGAGGTACTCACAAAAAGATCAGCAAACCCGTTCCTGGTCTCAGTACATCTATGTATGAATCTAGCGGCCCGCTCAGATATGCCATCGAGGGAAGGCTGTCTGACGATATTTGTGTTGGCATATCGATCAGCCAGCATGCGTTTTCTCTTTGCGTGCTGCACACGGATCACGGTCAGCACAGAGACAATACCAAGGGATTCGGAACTGGTAGGCACCACTAACGTCCTCCTTGTTCAGTGTCGTAAACATGGTTCTTCTCCCATACACCTTGAACAGGTCATAGAACTCGGTCTTATCATAGCCACTTCCTCCAGAGCAGTAAATCTCCTTGACTGCGGCGGCGGATGCGAAGGCCGCCTCATTGGGGGCGATCCTCACAGCTGGGCCAAACTGCAGATGCAATGAGTGGACATATCTGGTCCGTTGGGCCCGGAACTCATGCCATTTCAGCACCAGAGACGTAAACTTCGCGAACCACGGGCCGGGGAGCCTATTGAGCGGCGATGAGAGAGCTTGCCGTAAGAAGTTTGCGATCAAGAAGACGCCTATAATTTCCAGAGCTGAAGACGACAACATGGTACCTCGTGTGCTGTTGAGGATATCGGACAAAGCCGGAAGAAGCGGTCGGTTCGTATCAATGACACCTCGGCGACTGCTCCGGGGCGGTGGGAACCCTGTGAGCGGGGTCCTGAAATCGTATTCGTAATTACACGTTACGGGAATCTCGACATCTACCTGTGAAATATGAAATACCCAACCAATACACCTCTCGTATATCGTACAGGAAACCAACTTTGCATCTGTTAATGCCATCACTTCTGAGCAGAATTATCCCCTGTGGCATTGTTGCTACTACCGCCCATCCAAGAAGTCATCCAGCTGGGCAGACCGATGTTCATCTTGGCCGAGGGCGGATATTTCTTCCCATTGATTTCTGTCTTTGGCTCACACGTGCACCATTTCTCCTCTGGCACGTTGGCAAACACCGCCTGAAGATGGCTCCCGCAGCCTCTCCATGACTGCTTGGCTGTGGTAATTTAGCTTTTCTGGCTACAAAACATAGAGTATATCGACTCACAGCAAGTCGGGCAGGTTGCGCTCATACACATGATTGCGGTGGTGTCAAAGTTGGTGTGAGGCGTGTTTGATGTAAGAAAGTGAGAGTGATGGGATGAGGTGGTGTTGTTTGAGAGAAAGTGGAAACCAGGTCTACATCCAGATGGAAACTTGGTCCCTGATATGTAAGTGTGGCAAGAGATTCCTCGGGCAGACAGAATTAAGTCGCCGGGTTTCAGGCTCATCAGCAAGACGGGGTGGTCGCCGAATCGCCCCGACACGGCAGAAAACACGGGGTCTGCCTCCGTTTCGATCGCCGACCTCACTACGATCGCCGACGCATATACGGGGACCACCTTAGTCATTTACTGTTATTCAACGCATTCGCCGACAGTATCTTTCACTTTTCCAGTCCCCGCCAGAAAACGAGCCACGCGGTCGGCGAGCCAGTCCTGGGCCGCCGAATCGTCGACCCGATGGTTTGCGCCCGGGATGAGACCGCTGAGATCGCTGGCTATCCCCGGATTACAGAACGACTTCCACCTCCCCATCTGTCCGGAGACATCGACCGACGCCGGCACAAACTCATCCGCGTCGGATAGGACAATCAATATCGGTTTCTGCACTCTCCCCCAGAACACAGCAAGCTTTTCATCAGACAAATCCGAAGAGAAGTAATCCTCGTCGCCCCTTTTCAAACACCCCAAATATCAGCACGACACCATCAAAAAAACAAACAAATTCAAAGGAAAACTCACCCTTTCGCCGCCAGCGAATACCACCGATAGGCCGTAATCGGCGATCCCCTCCACTCCTCCGGGAGTTTCTCAGCCGGCACAACTTCCTCTCCTCTCCCATCGCTCACCATCCCCTCCGCCACACTCACACTCTCCCTCAGCACCTCCATCCCGCCCTCCACGCCCTCCGCAGCAAGAACTATCGCCTCCCGATCCGACACCGATCCCTGCAGCACGAACCCATCCACGCCCTCCTCCCCCTTGGCAGCATATTCCATACAGTCCTGACACCCCGTCGAATGCCCCATGAGCACAATCTTCTCCCTTCCCTGCCCGGCGGCGCGCAGATACCTCACCAGGGCGGCGATGTCCTCGATATCCTGGGCGAGACTGCCGTAGCCAAAGGCCGAGTATGCGCTCGAGAGACATATCTCAAAGACTGAATACGGGAGGTTTTCAGAGGTGAGTTTTGAAGCTATGGTTCTGATGTATGGTACATCGAACGGGCCATCACCAAGCCCACCAATGAAGATCAGGGCGTTGCGTGCCGGGGGTCCATACTCGTATGCCGCGCGTGGACGACCGTCGGGTCGTGTGGAGGGGTAAGGGTGGACTGTAACGGGAAAGGGGGTTTCCATTTCTGCGATCTGCTGTGGCCGGCGGGATATTTCTCATCAAGGTAATTCTCCTGAGGGTTTTGACTGGGTAGGCATGTACTTGTGTAGGCCAACGACGGGACGGTCTCGGGCATCGGAAATGCCAAGAGATGCCCGCATCAATCGGGCACCCGCTGGACGTCACCGACTGATTGCCTCACCCCACCAGTGCGGCCCCGCATGTCGAGGAATGCCCCGCCAGTTCACCCCTGTCACACCTAATTCTGCCATCCATCCCTTCCCCTAACCCTGCCCCGTATTAAACGATCACAGATGGAGGGCCTAAGAGCGTAGATATACCTATACGCTGCAAAAATGCAATGGATGATTCAACGGTGCATCTATAATTGCTCCAGGTATGCTTAAGCTCTATCACCTCGCTCGGCCAGTATTATTCTCCCCGCCTTCCGCCTCGGCAGCCAAGTCCCTCTCCACCATTTCGATCGACGTTAGGCTCGGAAACCTCTTCTGGAAGTCCCGGAGATAGTCGTCCCTTTCAGCTGCCGTCATGGGGAGCGTCAGCTGGGGTTCCGAAGCGACCAGCCCCGCATTGCTTCCCGCTGCCTTAGCATTACTCCCTGCTATCGATGAAGCGCCTGTCGTCACCATGCCCAGGTGGATTGGTTTCGGCGGAGCTGCTGGCCTTCCGCTTGCGATTGAAGACACCGTCCGCCCCGTGCTCGCCGGTTCTATCGAGCCGCTGCCCACCTGCCGTGCATTGCCGATAAACTGGGTGCTGCTGCCACCAAGAGGCTTTCGGGGTATTACCGGGCGTCCGTCGTTGCCAGTGGCCCGCGACGCAACTGAGTCAGAATACTGGCCGTAGCCCTGTGCCGTACGCGTGACGTTGGTAGACGAGCGATTCGTCTCATCCAGCAAGCTCTGCACCTTGTTCTGGATCGAGACGGCGCGGGATACGCCACCGATGCTCTTGGGCAACGGTGTGGGGTTTGCACTGGCACCACCGGTACCACGTTGCGCAACTCGCTGGCGATATTCCGCCTGCGCAGCTGCGACGCGAGCCTCCTCCTGGGCCAACATGCGCGATTCCTGCTCGCGCCTCATCTCAGGCGTCATCTCCTCATAGTCGCGCACTTGCCCATCGTCGCTCCGACCATCCGTCGCCTCGGACCCAGCTATGGGTGTCAGGTCGCGCCGTTCCATGTCCTTGAGAGGGGATGGCGTCCGAGGAGGCGCCGGTCCCCCACCTCCCTCAAATCGTTTGAAAGCGTCGCCGAATTTCCCTGCCAGAATATTCTTTGTTCCGGCCCCTAGCGAGGTAAGACTCGACCTCTTGGTATGCTTCGCGCGTCCGTCCTTCTTTTTCGGATGGTCCATGTCTTCCATAGCCCGAAGGAATTCTACGTTCGACTCAATATTGGTCTCATCCTCGGGCTCGGGTGGGGATGGCAGGTCTTTCTCTACCGAGTACTTCGGAGAGCCGTGTCCTGGAGATGGCAAGGGCTTCAAGCTCATTTCTCTCCCACGTAAATATTCCAAGTTCGATTCGAGATGGGTGCTAACGGGTCTCGGTCGCGAACTAGCTTGCGGCTTTGACTTGCTGGCCGAGTCCAAGAGGTCTTGGCTGGGGCGCCCGCCCTCCAACGATGGTCTCGAGGATGAGGGATGTCTAATATGGACTGGCTGTAACTGAGGTTGTTGAGACGGTGTCCGTGAGCCAGTGGCACCAGGCCAGACTGGATTTGGTTCCGCGCGTGTCGAGGCAGTACTTGCCGAGTCTGGCTGTCGAGGCAGACTTGATGCTCGGTGGCGATCATCTGCGGGGAACCGGTAGATTGGATATGGTGCTTGGGAGCCAGTTTGCCTCTCAGGAGGCGGCGTTGTCATCGTGCCAGTCGACACCATGGACGGCTTTTCTGGTGCAGGCTGGGACGAGGGTTTCGAGGCTTGCGTAGAGATCGCCTTCAGCTCAGGTGTGCTCGAGATGATAGCCGACGCACGGCTCATCTCCGCCTGCTTTGGAGGAGCAGAGGTGGATTTCAGGGGAGGCGTGACGCGATGTACGTCTGGCGGAGCGGCAACTCGGCTGGATTCGGCAGATTGTCCCTGACTCGCTGCAGCGGGTGCTAGAGACGGCAATGGTCGTATTTGGAAGGCATCATCTGCCAGTTTCTCGGCAAGGCGCTGGGAGGGGTCCTTCGCCTGCGGCTGGGAGGCTGGAGGGAGAGTGCTGTCAAACTCAAATTTTGTGCCGTGATCGTGCAGGATGGCAAACTGATCAAGTGTCGGAAACCTATTCGACAACTCGTCACCCGCCTGCGCGGGAAACTTGGTGTCAAGCGCGGCAAAGGGGTCTCCGTTGGTAACCACCTTGGCCGAACTGGCCACTACCTTCGCCGGCGACGGATTCTGCTGGGGTTGCTGAGGCGGCTGCGAAGTAGCAGTTGGTCTTCCTCGCCGCATTCGCTCGACCTCGGGGAGGCTAGGTTGTTGGCTGGCTGTCTGTGGAACGAATACAGCACCAACCACCGGGGGTGTTTTCGTCTTTTGGCCCGAAGAGGACGGTCCCTGTGCTGTCGAGTCGGCTCTTGGCTGCCCGGCGTAGATCTGTTCAGAGCGGTCAGCACCAGTTAGGAGACCTGGTCAGCCACTGCAGAAAACTCACATCCTTCACTGGTGGCTCGCGGCCTTGCATAGCACACGCTTCTTTGAGCACCTTGTAGATGTTCGGCCTGTCCAGTTGATTTTCACGCAACATGGACGCTGTTTAAGACGATCAGTCTGGGCCGAGCGAGATCATGAGGATTCCAGGCCTTACCGATGAGCTTCTTTAGTCTATCCGAGAAGACAGGGTAGCTAGGGAACTTAAAACTAGCATTCAAGATAGCGAGTTGCCCCTGCTCCTCAAAGGGCGTGGTGTAGTAGCAGAGCTTGTAGAGAAGGACGCCCAGGGCCCAAATGTCAGACTTCTCGTCAATTGGCTGTTTCCGATACACGTCAATCATCTCTGGGCTCCTGTACTGCATGGTTGTGTGCTTCTGCACGTCCTCGTCCACCAGACGGCACTCGGCAACAGTGGTAGGTGCCGGGCGCGGCGAGGCGGCAGAGCCGAAGTCGCACAGCTTGAACTTGCGGACGGAGCCAATCATGGTGATCAGCACGTTCTCGACCTTGAGGTCGCGGTGCAGCAGTGGCGGCTTGAGATAGTGCATGCACGCGACGCCTTCGGCGACGTCGGCGAATATGTTGAGGATCTCGGGCTCGGTCAGTCGGTGCTGCAGGCGGGTGTTCATGAAGTCGATCAGTCCGCCGCCGTTGCAGTACTCCATGAGCAAGAAGACCTCGTAGCCGCCGCCGCGCAGCTCCGAGGCATGGGAATCAATGTAGGTCACGATGGCCTTGTGACCCTTGAGCCGCTTCATGGTCTCGACCTCGATCCTCATCGCCCGCAGCGAGTCCTTGTCCGGCACGGCCACACGCTTCAGCACGGCCAGCTCGGTGCCGTTGATGGGCGTCGGCATCTTAACGAGGTAGACGTGCGCAAAGCCGCCCTCCGAGAGGTATTTCTGGATGACGACCCGGTGGCCGCCGCATTGGATCTTGGTGCCCGGCGCAAAGGTACCGGCCGGGGCGACCGGGGGCACCATGGCCATGGGCGCCGCATAGGTCGCCGGGTATGCTCCCTGCCGGGATGACGCTGCGGGCACCGCCTGGCCGTAAGAAGCCATGTGCGGATCCGATTGAAGAGTGGGGAACAAAGCGCAATCTGTCGGGAGCACCAGGTGTACTTCGGGGGAGGATCGTGTCAGTCGGCTTCGGGACGGGCGTCGTCGGAAGTGTGGTGGGCGGAGAGGGCGGAGGGGTGGCGCGGAGGTGACCTGTCACTTTAGAGGGAGGATTGCAGCACCGGCTTCAGGACATCGAAGTGGAGAGTCGTCGGCGCGCGAGGAGGGAGCGTCTAGAGTAGACAACGCATGGCCGAGGGCGCCGTAAGACGATTTAGAGGTGGGGCAATTATATACCAAAGTGTCGTTGTAACGTGTGAGGACGATGACGGCGGATTCGCGGGCAGCGGTTGAGTTTCGATTGTTGCAGGTGTCCCGGATATTCAGGTACCAGCACAATGCAAGCCAGCAAGCTGCGATGCGAAACGTCAACTACAAAAGGCGGGAGCAGCTGGCAGCAGCTGGCAGCTTACTTTGGGCAACGGGATTCCTGGCTCTGCCCAAAACAGGGGCACAACGGTGATTTATAGAAGCGCAAACTACCGGTCACAGACGACGACGCCAAATAAGCGACGGCTGCAGGCAGCGACATTCTGCAGTTTTCAGTGCCCGAACGACGTCCAGGCTCGTCAAAATTGCTCCCATCTCGGCCCAGATAGAGATACGAACGCCGCATAGCCCCTAGACATTTCGAGCTTCGGGCCACGTGTTGACGCTGTAATACTAACGGCGCAGCGGCTTGCGTGTCATCCAATCCATTCGTGGTAAACACCATCTCATCGGGTCCTTCGATTAGTTCCAGCGCGTTTCTGTGCTGGCACCCACTCGAGAACAAGATACATTGCAGCAAGAGTCATTTTATGACGCAATAGTTCCGCTCGAATCTCATGGCTTCCGTGTTTACACCCAACCCAGGTACCTGTCTTCATGTTTGAACCAGCGTTTTTGTTGGACCTATGACATGTGCTAGATGCCATGTCAGGGAAGCTCTCACTACCGCCCACTACAGTCTCAATATTTTAGGGGTATCATAGTCCTGCATAAATCAAAACGGTCCGGTCTAGCTCAGCTAAGGTACCAAATATGGGTCCAAAATCTATCTCGCAGTCTGACATTCCATGGGGGCAAAGCTAGTCCCTTCAACCATCGGCTGGGTTTTCGGTTCTGCGAGTCGCTGTCCGTATAGCACCAACCAGACCGCATCAGCATTGATTGTCTCGAGCGCGTCGCGGATGGCACCATTTCGTGGGATAACATCGACCAGTAGGCCCAATATCTCATCAAACATATCGTCGTCTACGCGTACGAACGACACAATGGCACCCAGAAGCTCCACCGCCGCATCCCATATCTGTGAGGCCTGGGCGAACCGACCCAGCCCCCCAGAGAGCTGCAGCGTTCCGCCCGCCACTGCTGTCGCTCCTCTGACCAGCAGCCCCTCAGAAACTTCCGAGGCCTCAGGTCGGCCCGGGAGGAGAATTTCCGAAGGGGAACTGCCGCCGAGGATCCCTGATGTCTGATTTAGTGAACGCGCAACGATGGTGGCTTTCCCGCCGCCAGAACCATCTCTCGCCTTCGTGGCTTCAATTCGGGTTCTGGCAAACCATTTCGCCAACCCGCTGGACCACTCGGTCTTGAAACGGCTCGAGAGGAAGTCGCCTGCTGCGCTGCAAAGAGCGGATAGAGCCTTGCAGGCCGCAATCGCAACGAATGGCTCCGGATCCTGCAGGCGTGTGATGATGACAGGCCATACTGCGTTCACAAGTGGGAGGAAGGCATTTTCGTCGGGCGCTAGAGCCGGACTGACGGTACTGACTAGATCGAGCAGCGACTTTCGGAGCGTCGGTGTTGGTGAGGTGAGGTAATGCTGCGTCAGGGACAGGACCCGGGTCAGAAGCGTATAAGTTGGTGTGCTAGCTGGCTTGGGCGTGTCCTTGTCCACCGCCACGTCAGACTCGCCCTCACCCTCATCTGCGTCGGGATTCTCTAAACTATCGAGAAGAGACTTGGCCTGACTCTTTTCCGGTCCCCAAGGCTCTGTCGGATGGCCTTTGGTACTGTGATCCTTCTGCTCTTCCTCGATCCTCTTGCTTCTCTTCCCACGCTTCTCCAGCGTGCTCAATATTCCCAGTATGCCAAATTCCCTTGCTCGTTTCTTTTTATGATCCACGGTTTTGGAGCTCACATCCTCCAGGAGAAGCGTGTCCGACTTGACGCCCTGTGACACAACCTCCGACAAGACGGAGAACAGATTCTGCACAAAAATCGGATAGCCGTGATAATTATCAAGCGCTGCAAAAATGGCAGCTATGACGTCGTCCAGGAAAGGAATCAGCCTCGGTCCCGTCAGGCGAATCATCATAGTCAAGACCTTTGTGGACGCAGGTGAGATATCAAACGTGTTGAGCCGCAGCGACACAGAATTCACCATATAGTCGGCATTGTCAACGATGAGCTCCGAGACGCTGCCGTAGCCGCAAGATGCTGCAATTATGTTCAATGTTGTGATCGCGTGCCCGCGTAGCTGCGGAGTCTGGGAGCCGAGAAAGGTTGCCACGGGGTAGAGTACATCGACAAGCTCGATGCGGAAATCTGCTTTCATGCGCGAGGCCGCAAAGGCCGTTACTTCCAAGGCAATCGCCTCGAGCCGCCAATCTGTTTCGACCGAGTCGGAGTGCGACGACAAGATTGATGCTGAAAATTCATATAGTTCCTGAAAGGTCTGTTCTTGATTCTTCGTCTCCTCGAGTGAGGAGAGATCAAGAAACTCGTCAAGGCCTGCAGAACGAGCATAGCTCGATTTAAGGAGCTCAAAGGCAAGCCAGTAGGATGCGATCTGGTCGACGCCGTCCAAATCCTGTACATTCGCAAGCATTGCGGTAGTGAGCTTGATTTGCTGTGCTGGAGAACTAATGTTGGATACCAGTGTCATAATATCGGATCTCGTCGCTTTTTGTGCTTGTAGGTCAAGTATAGTCGGGCGATATGCCGCCATTCCTACCTGGGATTTCTCGATTCCAGAAGTTCCTGAGGTGATCATGTCCGTCACATCGCCCTCGAGCACCTTTGCGGGCTTTGAGGCCTTCACAAGCGCTACAACGCTATCTCTCAGGGCATCGCCCAGTGAATCATCGAGAGTAGAAGAGTCCAGGTGCAAAGAAGCAGCATGCTTGCTACCCCTGAGTATGTTCCTCAGGGCCAGCTGTTTGACCCGGTCGTCGTTTGACTGCATCACTCGGGGTAGTCCAGTAACCCAGCTATAAAGAGCCGATTTGACGTTCTCGCCAAGTTCGGGATAGATACTGACAAGGTCCTGAAGACTGGTCTCGATGGTCGGCCGCGTGCTGTCTTCATCTTCGAGCATCATTGCACTTTCGACAAGGATACCTTGGCAATCAGCCAACGAGGAGTGGCACTCATCCAGAAGTGAGATGCAAAGCTTATCGAGAGCGGACTGGACCTCTTCAGACTCATGGTTCCGGAGCTTGAGGACCGATGATAGCGCAATTTTCACCTGCGCGGTTGTCGCTTTAAGCCATGACGGGGACAACTCGATTCTTAGCTTTGGGCTGTCGCCGCTACCGATTGGTGGGCCTGTCTCAGCTTCTGTTCCCGTTTCGATTTGCTTCAGAATCCCGCGAACTGTGATATCCCCGATACTAGTGGCAAGTACCACCCGCAAGGCCCCCAGAGCGCTAATCAAGACCCTTCTCTGTGTCTTTTGCTGCTGCGGGGCGGATAAAATTTTGCTCAGACACGACACAGTACCAGGCAGAAACTGAACTAGCATCGCGGTATCGCGAATTTCGGTGAAGACGGCTTGCAAACACTCCAAAGCCTCCAGCTGGATCAAGGGAGGAACGCCAGCGACGATGCCATCCAACATTACCGTAACACTGTGTCCTAACGCAGGAATTATTTGGTCATCCAGCTGTGGCGAAGATGGCAAGGCGAGCGGGCCGCCGATCGTGGTGATGAGGACCGTAAGGGTACGGTACCCTTCGATTATAGTTTCCTCGGGCAAATCCCGCCTTTCCTTCTGGCCTGGTGCACCACCGATGGTGAATGATATGAACAAGAGCAGCTGCTGAGAAAGATCTTGCGGGATCTTTGTCTTCCAGCCATGTTGAATGAGTGTTCTGAGAAGCCGAATGACGGCCTCAATTACGCGTACTGAATAGGTTTCTTGCTTGCGAAGAAGGTGGGAGATAGGGAAGAATACGTAGCCCGCGAGCTTTTCGTCAAGGATCGCGGCATCTTGGCTCACTTGAGCCGTCCAGGTGCTGCGTAGAGATTCAAGAAGACGTAGGGTCTCCTTTCCATTGGGGGTGGGACCCTCGGAGCGAAGGACTAGCTGGCTCAGCGGAACGCAGATCGCCTTGAGCTATGATGCGCGTGTCAGTGTCGTCTCTAATAGTAGGTACCAGCGTTGGCGGGAGAACTTATCACCTCTTTGAAGAACCCGGTCCGCTGAGCGGAAGACCCAACAGTCGTCATCGTGGATCTGTCTTCATCACAAAGTGTCAAAATATGAGGGTGAAAATTGCATAAATTCGGCTGGTACAGTTGTACCTCCCACTTTCTCGCCAGGTTGAGAGCTTGCTGCAATTCTGCTTGAAACTTGAAGACAGAATGCAGGGACACGAAAGGTCAGGCAGACATCGTTTGTACTGGTGAAGCTGGCCCCACCCAAAGGCTACGGTTCGAAGCTTACCCAACCCAACAAAACAAGTAAGGGTGTAGCAGTCGCGCACGTGACCACTCCTCGCTACCGTTTCGGCAAAATGGCTCGCCCCGACGCCGGCTGCAGTCCGATCAGCGTTGCTTTTTCTTGCTTCCCTGACTCTGCTGGGGTATGTCCGATGTCTTGTCTTACGTAGACGCCTCAGGCCGCCGCTGCCACGGGATTCATTTGCTCTTTCCCTAGCATGGCACCCATAGGCGATGCTGGCGAATCGTCGCCGATGGAGCGAGACATACCGGGACCGATGCGGGAAAATGAGCCGGCCCGTATCAGGAGAAATACAGCGTGCGTTCGGTGCCGGGACGCCAAGGTCCGTGGTCTCCACCACTTACAACCCTCACAGTCACCGCACCCACCCCGGAATGCATCTTCCCTGTGATTTCGGGATAGGAAATTGAAGGTGGAAGCTGCGACTGGCAGGCTGACCTAATTATACGCAGGTAAAATGCAATGGAAGTCTGACGCCGAACCAACCATGTTTACGGTGCTCCAAGCTGGAATTGCATTGCGTCGTCGACAAGAGCTACAAGAGAACGTCGCGACGCAGCAAGCTCGAGGAATTGGCAGCAGAGGTCCAAACCATCAAGGATGCCGTGGCACCCGGCCGGCCCATGCTCTCGGCACCGCCGGAGCTACCGCCCGTACGCCCGGTACCATTGCCGTTGCCGGTGCAGCAGGTTCAGCTGCCACGCCCTCAGTTGCCCCCGCAGCCCCTGGCGGATAACACGTTTCTTCCCGCCCCGCCAAGTCTGTTCAGCCGCCTTAGGCCGTACTCCCTTCAGAGTGAGACACCAGCTCCAACGCCGGGGGAGGTCCGCATCAACGATGTAGTCCTGCCACCCGGGCAACTGGCACGCCCTGCCGAGCCTCGAGCCCTCGGCTCGCGTGTTTTCTCAGGCGAAGAAATCAACTACTACTTTGACAAGTACTTTGAGCATTTCCATCCCTACCTCCCGATCGTCCGTACGCGAGATCCGGATACCTGCTACAAAAGGGGACATGTCCTGTTCTGGGCTATCATCATGACGGCCTGCCGCCGTTTCGCGAGGGACGACAGCGTCTTTCAGTTTCTGATAGACTCTCTACTGCCAGAGATATGGAGCTCTGTGTCTCAGCCCCCCTTGCGCCTGCCCATCATCAACTCCCTGCTACTCCTGGCCACCTGGCCCTTCCCAACCATCCGGTTTCTGTCTGACCCGTCTATTATCTTCGCCGGAATCGCCATGAACTCATCATTTCTGACGGGGCTCCACACGGGTCAGGGCGGCCATTCGGAGTTTAAAGGGCTAGGGTGTAGTATGTTAAATCACCGTTTTTAAACCCCCTTTTTGGCGATTCAGTTCTCTCTTGCGCGTCTTGGAGAAGAGCAGCCACGCCTGAGGCTTTGCGTTGCGTCTTGTTTACTTTGAAAGAGGAAATTAGCTGACACTTCCCACTAGAGCCGAAGGATACCGACGAAGAGGCGACGTTCACTTGGGCGGGGTGCGCCATCATATACCACCGGTTGGTTTATCTCTGACAGCCCTTCTCGCGACTCGTTGCTCACTGCTTGTTTGTGGTGCATGTATCAGGGTATCGGCGTACATGGGATGTCCGTCTGCTGGCGCACTGTTCAATAAGACCATTGACGACCTTCTTGACGGTTCGGGCCATTTCCCGGTCCCTCGATATTTTGCCATCCACCTTGAAACCTCGCGGTTTTCGAACAGGGTCAGCAGAACCATGTGTGCTTCACTGGAAGAGGCGCAAGGAGTATCGCATCATCTAGTTGCCCAGATGGAGGACGAGTACACCAAGGTCCAAAGGACGCTCTATCCCGAGAATTCAGGTATGCGCCGTTTTTATCTGTACTTCAGAATGTGTGAAGCGTCACTGACCACCACTATTTCCAGATCTGGATAACCTCACTATTCTATCTACTCTCCTTGAAATTCAGACATATTACTTTATGCCACTACCTGGTTACTCTCCGGAGATGCTAAAACGAAACCTGATAAAGTGCTACACAACAGCCGAGGCAGTGATTTACCAAGCTATGCGATTACATCGGGAGACTTCTTTTTTACATTACGCACCGCACTTTGTCTTTCGGACTTTGCTTAGCGCTATCTGCGTTATCATGTCGGTGCACTTGTCCTCCTACACCAGAGGGTTACAGGTCGACTCGGTAGACCCACTCATCAAAGAGGCCATTCGAGCTATGCGCATCTGCTCGGTCCAGGAAGGAGACCTTCATATTCGAGTCACGAACATGATCGAAAAATATTGGAATCTCCGGGCCCATGTCCCACGATCCGACCCTTCGGATGCAGGTGTTTCCGATTACACACGCCGGCTTGGCGCAAGTCTCACCTTCTGGTGTCTTCGGCGGTGGAGAAAAGACGTAGAGCAGACTCGGGACGCATCTACGCCAAATCCCACTCAGCAAGGGCTCGAACTCCCTCGTAAGTAGTGACCGGTTTTACTGTTGAGTTTAGTTTTGATTGAGCTGACTCAAATGATCAGAGGAGGGACCTCGGCCTGGTCCTAATGCAGATCTCTCGCTTGCAGATCCATTTCACCGGTTTGACTGGAACGCATTTATGGATGACTTTGACTGGAGTTTTACGTCCAACTACCTCGGGGTTGGGTAGGTTTGTTTACTCGTCTTTATCCGGAGTTGAGAGATTTGCATCGCTTGGTTTGAAACTGAACGACACGATGGCAGAGTGTTTGAAGTAGAAATACCTTATGCCTCATAGTATGCAATGTGCATCTTCAGACTCTCATCTGCTCTGGAGAGACTCCCTGCTGAATTCCGCGTGAAAAGGGGTCAGGTTGAGAGGAGGGTTAGGGTTGTTGCCGCCAAGCAATATCGACAGGGACTGGAACTGCAACAACCCGATTTCCCCTTACCAAGAACCCCAAACAACAAATCCACACATTCAGCTCGTCCGCCAGGCAGAGTGTGGAACATCTAGCTCGGCAACATGATGGATTCTAGTCCCGGCGTACATCCGTACTACCCTCCCGAGAGCCTTATCTTGGGCGGTTATGCGCCAAATGAGCTTGGTCTTCCGGCACTGCTCAGCCGCTTTGTTGGCACAATTGCCATTCACCTTGGCACCACTTGGATACTGGCGCGGCTTGCCAACAAGAACCTCGGAGTTGGGGACCAGCTTGCATTCTTGTGGTTTATGCTCTGTGCGTTTTTCTTCTCGTCTTGTGCTCGGCCAACACATTTCACTGACTTTTGTTGACATTGACCTGACCAGGCGGATTTCTGCACTGCTTTTTCGAAGGTGAGCCCTCCCCTCTTTATTTCCCCATACACATGCTGAAGGGCCCCCTCAGGATACTTCATCACCCACCACAGCAATATCGCCTCATCGCAAGACTTATTCGCCCAGCTTTGGAAGGAATATTCCCTGTCCGACTCGCGTTACATGACCTCTGTGAGTACCAAATAGGACAAGACTTTTTCTCCGTTTCTGCCTTTTCCCACTTGCCTCGGGAGCCATGAGGCAATCAATCCTCCTCAAATCTAAAAACGATATCCTAGAAAGGAGACATTCACTGACACACCCCACAGGACCCATTCATGCTATGTATTGAAACCCTGACTGTCTACATCTGGGGGCCTCTGTCGATTCTCACTGCAGTCCTCATTGTGTGTGACAGGAAGGGACTTCGTCATGTTATTCAGATTGTGGTATCGGTTGGACATCTCTATGGTGTTTTGCTCTACTATGGGACGTGTTACTTCGAGGAGCACTTCCGTGGTGTTGCGTACAGCCGACCAGAGTTTCTTTACTATTGGGTCTATTACATTGGGCTCAACTCCCCGTGGGCAATTGTCCCCTCTTGTAAGTCCTAGCGGCAAACTTGATGCCTGGAATTGGCTGCTGATCCATGAATGCAGTGTTACTCTTCCAAAGCGCGAGGGCTATCCATCGCTCATACAGATTGAGTTCACTCAATTCGACACCCAAGGAGGTCAAGAATCGGTAAATTTATAGCAAAAAGCACCAACTTGGAAGTAAACGCCTCTTCTCAGGCCTTTCGTTGTCGTTACTCCAGAACCCCTAACCCCATTTATCCGACCAAACACCTTCCGTTGTATCAAAACACCTCATCCCAAAACAGATTTACAACTTCTTTCCCTTAACCCCCTCGGCCAATACATCGATACTCCCCAACGGCGACGCCCCAGGACTGACGTCACTATACTCGCCCTCGCTCGTCCTTCGACCTGGGCCCGCCGCCCACGACCACTTGCCGAGCATCTCCTGGTGCTCCAAATTCATCTCGTTCAGGGGTCGATCTCCGGGGTGGTCTCCGGGCTGCCAGGGCGCTTTCCCTTGGGCGTTTTCCGACAACTTGCGCGGTGATTTGGATCTCCTGACCCATATTCGGAGGGTCTCTCGCTTTTCGTCGCTGTCATTCGAAGCCCCTGTTCTGGACTTGGAAGAGTGGTGCCAGGTGGTGAGGGTGCGGACGAGGCGGCGCTGGAGGCGGGCGGGAGGTGCGGGGGGTGCGGACTGCACGGGAGCGATGTCCGAGGAGGAAGAAGAGGAGGAGGTCTCGCTGGGGGATGGTGGGTTCGAGCGTTCGGTGGGCTTCCGCGTAAGAATGCGCTGCCACCGGCCCTTGATGGACATGTTGCTTCGCCTCGTGTGTGGGTTGTGCGCTCAGATCAGAGAGTGGAGAGTAGAACGGGCGGTGGTGTTGAAGGATGCAGTGGAGTGGACAGGGGCGGGGTGTATTAATAAAAATAGGGATCTTCTCGTCGGTTTATGATCCCAATGGTGGTCCGCGATCCAGAGGCAGGCAAGCCGCTGACTCTTATTATTCGACTACCGCGTGGGCGAGCCAGACCGCGCGACGGTATCGGAACGTACCAAGAAACGAGGTGGGGAGGCAGTGCAGGTGGACTACGGGGAGCTCGGATGCCGGTCATCGACGCTTCAACACGAATATGCCATCTTACATTCCACTATCCGCACAAAGCGGTTGAGGCGCGTTGATAAAGCCGCCCGTAGTAGGTGAACTGCTCGATACGTCATTGTCAAAGGGGGTTCGGGGACTCACAGCGGTCCGACTCGTGGAGTCAGGTACTCGTGACATACGGTGTAAGCGCAGCTCGGCGACGGGAATGTGGCTGGTAATAAGCGTGGTAAACCTACCTAAACTATGCCGCGAACGTCGATGCTGGGCCCAAGTTTGCCCCTTCTCATCTTACAATATAATCCCACGATGAGTGATGATTTCGCCATTGATGACCAATTCGGTCAGCATGCGTATATTCGCCCGAAACAAAATGCCGCGTATATCGACATTCTGCCCTGGATGGTGGACCAAGGCTTCATGTGAGAACTAGGTAGGTTAAGTAACTTGTAAGTCCAACAAACCATGAACGGAAGTGGCTATCTAATGGCGTATACCTTTAAGTCCGGAGCACAAGCGTTTAGCACTTACAAAGTAGATAGTTCGTACCCCGCGCCGCTAGTCTCAGTGGTTGAGGACCCCTGTCGCAGCGCAGCGTAGCCTTCTTTCTCCAGCTGGGGTTCGGGGTCTCGGCCCCACAATTCACCACGGACGTCGCGGTCCGCAAAGCTATAAACACCGTGACAACCGTCGAACATCCGTCCATAACCAGACTCGCGCGCGGCAAGGCCAAGATGTATCATCTCGCCAAAGGCCTCTATCGCCTGGCCACGAGCAAGGAAGAATACTCGGTCATCCTCCTCGGCCTCGACAATGCCGGCAAGACCACCTTCCACGAGCAAGTCAAGTCGCTCTTCCACCCCGACCAGCCCGAGCCGAAGCTACGAACCGTGCCGACAGTCGGCCAGAATGTGTCAACCATCACCCTTCCCGATATGTACATCAAGCTGTGGGACGTTGGCGGTCAGATGAGCCTGCGCAAGCTCTGGCAGAGCTACTACTCGAGCTGTCACGCCATTGTCTTCATCATCGACAGCACCGACATTGGCGATGGCTCGCTCGACCACGAGGATGACGGCACGGGCCGCTTAGACGAGTGTCGTCAGGTGCTAGAAGATGTGTTGCAGAATTCCGAGACGGAGGGGGTTCCGCTGTTGATTCTCGCCAACAAGCAGGACCGCGAGGACTGTGTTGAGGTCGTGCGCATCAAGGAGGGCCTTGTCAAGCGCGTTTTTGAGGGCGATAAGGCCAGCAGCATTCGCGACTCGCGTGTGCTACCGGTTTCAGCCCTTACCGGCACGGGTGTTCGTGAGGCCATTGACTGGCTGCGGTCGAGGGTCAAGTGGAATAAAGAGTCGAGGCCGCCGGTCATGAGGTGACCCGAAATACGGGGAAAACCGATACAGCGTACGGGATTTCCGCGATCAACACGAGGAGTCGTGAGTGGGTGGATTCCGGTGAGGTCTGGTGCGCTCAAGGCGCAATATCCGTCTTGACGAAACGACGCTGGAATGGAAGTCCACACGGTTACGCCCTAAAGGAGCCGTGAAGCGGCGGGGATTGGATCGCCGACCACGCTCTGATTTTGAGCCAATTGAGTTCCTCTGCGTGGAAAAGAGTCGCTGGGAGATATCCGGCTCCAGATGACGAGAGTCAAGGGCTATGGTACGACTTCAATCCCTCCCACCCGCGGATGTGGACCGCATGTTGACGGTGAGGAGTGACTGTCTGGGGTATTAGAAGATAACCTGTATCTTGAGGCTGGTAGCCCACCCGTGTCTTCGTTGCAGGCTCGGTGGGTTAACGCAGCTGGGGAGACCGCCTGCACATAAGCCCACCAGCTAGGGTCTACCTGTATATGATATCGAGGGGAAGAAGGGATATGGTGCTTTTTCACTCGACACGTTGTTACTCGGGATTGTATGGTGTGCTCAAGCCTAAATCAGGTCCATATATAGCCTTTACGCCGTTGGGTATCTTTGTTTTGTTCCTCATCCTGAACTTGCGCCGCAAAACTATACGTCCCGACCCAGATGCATTTTTATCTATCATTTTCAGCCGACAACAGCTCCGCGATGACACCGCCTTTATCCCTCCGCTTAACATCTTCTGCCAACTTTTTGTCTAAGAGGGTAGAAAACTCCTTCACCTTCGTCAGGGCAACATTGGTGCATTGGAGCAGACCAACTGCTTCCACCGGAGTCCCTCCCAATTTCGCAATCTGGCAGATCTCACCGTGTCGGTTGAGACTGATTGTGCAGCTGCCCACCCGAACCTGTTCCTCGCTCCACGTAGCGTCCAGCAATGCCATCTCCCCCTCTTCGCCAAAGAAACTCCAGGTAATGCAGAAAGGCGAGTGCAACCAGCTGAGCGGCACGGGTTCCCTCTCGGCCGGAGTGTAAACAGTCAGGATACCGCCCTCCATGCTTGTATCTGGTTTCCTAAAGTGACGTAGGGCCGCCACCACGGCGAAGCACGCGGCATCGGTGAGATTGCCATCATGCGACAGGACGTGGACATCCACACGAACGGACCAGCACTTTTGGCCCGCCACTAGGCACAGGGACTCGGTATCCATGGCGCCGGATCGTCGCACCGTCTTCTCTAGCAACCGCGAGAGTAGAACCTCAGTCTCTGTGGGGCGGTTGACCTCAAAGGTGGGTGAGGCCATCGGACTGAGTTCTGTGGCGATGGTGAAGATGCCGTCCAGCGGTCTGTCGACGTACGGCACCGTCACTTCGGCTGAGGTTTTGGCAAGTACTCTGCTGCAATTAGCAACCACCTACAATAAATCTTGAAAACGGAGCTTACCTTGTCTTCCCGAGTGTCACATTTGCAACGCCATACTCGTCTCCAAATGTGAGTTCTAGAGGACGGTATTGGTCGAATTCGCGCCCATCAAGACGGAGGTTCTCCTGGAGGGCTTGCAGGACAAACACTCGCTCATTGAGCGACGGCTCAGCTTCTCGGGGCATCTTGGGTTTTGTTCTATTATCGTCGCGAAATACTGAGTAGTGGGGCAATAAATGACGGTTGTTTGAAGCTCCTTCCGCGTACTTGATGCTTTTGTTTGGTCTCCCTGGAGGGGCTCAATTTCTGCCGTCCAAGCCCGCCAAAATTTAGCCCATTCTGCCGCTAACAGCGTTGTGCCTCCCAAACACCACGTCCCCCCCCACTTTTGGCGCTAGTGGAGAGTGCCAGCCCCTGACTTTTTGGACACGTTATCGGGGACAGACCTCACGGCTTGGCCGCGTTGCCATCGGAATTCTGCTTTTTGGGCCGCAAAATCGTCGTTTCCAGTGTAGTTTTTCGCTGTCGCTTGCAATCCGACCGTTTCTGAACCTGTTACCGTGTCGTTAGCCATAGTACGATACACTAACCACGAGCAAAAGGCCGCGATTTACGCCGCGATTATCGGCGGCGAACGAACCGAAGACATCGCGCTCACCTGTAACGTTTCCCCGCGCCAGGTCCGCAGGTATAAGAAGCTATTCGAATTGACTAGGTATCCATTTTCGGAGCCTAGAACTCCGCAGAACGCCTGTATTTTGAAGCTTTGGGCGTTGGAGGTCGGTGGAGGTTAATTGCGCTTGTTACAGCTCGCTGACGTAGTCTAGAAAGTAATAGAACTCCTTACCCACAAACCAGACCTGTATCTTAATAAAATCTAATAGTTTCTTTTCTTCGAATGCGAAATAATCTGCAGTACTTAAACGATTAGCTACTGTCTGAAAGAGGAGGAATAGACGAAGAAAAGAATAGAACACTAAGCTTCTCAGCAGAACTCGGTTCTTCACCTTAATTAGAAGCGAAAGGTATCTATATTCACTGCGGAAATGTTAGTCTTTTGCGATAAAAGTAGTACTAATAAAAGGGATAACTCCCGCAGAACTAGCTAGTCGCCGAAAGGCGTTACTCCGTAGTCCTTAAGTTTACTTACTTAAGGACATCGCTTCCTCCTGCTTTTAACTATTACTGTTAACGGTCTCCTCGATATGCTTATTTATAAAGGTTTAATGACGAAGGAGGGCTTTATTCTCTAGCTGAAAGATTACCTCCTGTTAAAGATAAAGCTATTCCCTAACTGCAATAGTATCTTAGTAATAGATAACGTTTCGTGGCATTATAATGTAGTTATTTAAACCTTATACACTGCGGCCAGAGTTCTCCTTTAATACTTACTGCCTTATTCTTTAGACTTTAACTTTATTAAGGCTTACTTTAGCAATCTTAAATCCTATATCCGGTGTTAATATTAGTGGGAAGGTGGGGATAAAATACTAAAGGCAGACTTCCAAGAGTTCTTACTTAAAAGTGTAATTATTGTAAGAAGTAGAGTAAACAAGATACAAGGCTATTATAAGTAAGCTAACGCGCTGTTCAGAGATAGGGATAAAGATGTAGATTATTGTAAGGTTTACGTAGAAGAATTATATAAGTTTACAGTAACTGGAATAATAAAGTAAAGTAAGGAATTAAAGGTAGAAAATAAGCTGGCTGTAAATAATTTACAGGAGGAAGAAATTGGCTAATTAGTATAAACTTACGCTGTAAAAGTAAAGTAATAGTAAACCCTGAAAGGCTTAGAAAACGCGATTTTCGCTCTTTTTCGCTGTAGACTAGCAACCTGTAGTAGCCTCTAAGATGCTAGCTAGCAGCAGCCCCACACAGTTATTTTAGTTATAATAGCTTACTAGCTAGTAATCCTCCTTTTACTTATCTACTTCCAGCCCTTTTTCCTAATGTAGATCAGCTAATGAAGACCTGCCTTCTATATATAGCTGTAATTATATTATATAGGTCTAACTAAGCAGCTTATTATCATTGTAAAGTTTATAAAGGTTAGCGTTATTAGGGGGTTAAGGCCGTTGTAAGAATAAGGTAATATTAACGCCTAGTAAGAGACTTAAATTAACAGGTAGTTTAAGGTTAGATTTTTACAGCTTACTAGTATTAGGAGCCTTATTACTAACGGTTAAAAGGGAGGAGTGATAAGTAGAAGAGGGATTTTAAAGAGGAGATAGCTTATGCTAAGAGCTTTTTACTAAACTACTTAAAGAGTCCTTAATATAATTGTTAACCTCTGTTTAAAGGAACGCCTTTACTGTTTTCTTTAAGTAAACTGTAGTCTTTACTAAAAGCCTGTAACGAGTGAAGTAATTGTTAAGGAGCTTTTAGATATCGCTTACAGTCTTCCTATATACAACTAATACCCTTTTAATCTTCCGTAACGCTAATTATACCTGTGAATAGTTATCACTACAGAGTAAGTATTTAGAGAATTCCTTAAAGAAGTTGTTTAGTAACCTTATAGGATCGCGTTTAGGTAGAGGCGCTAGTAGCGATAAGGACTGGATTAGTATATCTAATTAACGATAGGTTAGTTTAGTAGCTGGTTTTTAGGGTTGCTCTGTTGATCCGTTATTTATAAACTGATTTATTTACTGAGAATTAGCACTAGCAGGCTTATTATTATTACTATTTATAAAGACGATATTTGGAAGCTTAGTAATTGCTAACTGTGTTATATAGTACTGCACCTGGTTAGGTAGTCCCTTAGAGCGTTGTTTAAGATACTCCTCTTCCGTAGAATAGGAAGTTTTAGAGTTAGACTTCTTCTTCTTTAACCTCGCTTTAATTAACTTCCCCTTTAGAGAATCTGTTATCTAACGTTATAATATCGTTATTAAGGGTATTTTATATATTATCTTAATGCGCTTAATTACTTAAGCCTAATCTTTAAAATCTCTAACTGGGAAAGAGTAGTAAGTTTTAGACTTAAAGATAATGTAACACTATTAGAATTTAACTCCTTTTACTTAATGTTTGTAATAAGACCTATCTTTATAAAGCTAGCAGTTACTTAGTTCTAAAAAGGCCAGTCGTTAGGGCTTACTAATTCCCCTAAGCTCCTTTCGACGTATAGTGGTAACCTCCCTGTTATTTATATTCTAGTTATCGACCGTATTGAGTATACTGTTTGTTTTAAAGTAACCTTTTATCTTTACCTAACCCTATACCGTTATTAAAGTATATAAAGCCGGTAAAGTATAATGTGGAGTATTAAAGCTAGGTATTGCGATGTTAGTAAACGGTTCAATACGCTAGGGCAGGGTGTTAAGATTGTTACCTGTAAGGTTAAACGGTATAGCGGAATAAAGAGGTATAATATTAAGTGTAATTATAAGCGCCTCAGGAAGCTCTTCTAAGCAGAATAAGTGCGTTAGCTTAAAGAAGTAAACTGGAGCTAGTAACTGTGTAAGGGCTTCTATAATTTCAGCTATGTTTAAGGGATTAAACTGGCTGTTATGTGTAAGTTTTAAGCGCACTTTTTGTGAGAAGAGGATAAGGTTACTATTTTTAACTGTTTTAACAGTAATGTAAATAGAGAATACGAAAGCTGGTAACCTTATATGCGTAACCTTAAGCTTATCAGACATTACCTCCATTAACAGTAATTGTAAACTGCGAATAAGACTAAGGAGTACGGTCTTTATTAGTCTATTGGCTGTAACAACCAGATCCTTTAATATAACAGTATCTAAAAGCTTACCTAGAAGCGGCAAAAGCTTTGAAAAGGTGTGTATCTTCTTTTATTGAATAATTACTGTAATCCAGAACGTTATCTTTCGAATAGGGCTTGGAGGGCGACTCTTTAAGGAAGCGTGGTAACCGTTACTAGCTTACAATACCGACTGACAACTTACTCCTTTCGCTTTACAGCGACCAGTATTCTCCAGCAGAGTGGTATTATTATCCGGTATACCCTCCTTTTCTTACCTATCCTCGGCCTCCTTACCGGCGTTATCCTTATCTTCTTCGCTGTTGGTAGGACCGTCATCCTCATCTTCTTCGCCGTTAGTAGGACCGTTATCCTTGTCTTCTTTACCGTTATTATTCTCGTCTTCCTTGCTGTGCTTAGGGAAGCTGTTCTGGAAGAGTCGCGTCGGGTTACATCGCGGCATCGGAGGCCTAATACAGTTCTAAGGGAGCGACCACCCTGAAGGCTGCCGTGGGGGCTCTACGGAGGGAGTAACAGGACCCCTAGAAGTAGCCGGAGTGTTAGTAAAGATTATCCGCCTTCTAGGGCCGCAACTCAGGGTCTCCGCAGCTGGCCCACTGTTGACTAGCCGAATCTTTAGTACGCGTGGGGGCTCCGGCTCAGCGGCCTCCACAGCGGCCTCGGCCGCTTTCTTCGAGGCTTTGTTCGGTCTGCCGGAGCGCCTAGGGGGCTCGTTGGTATCGGCTCTGGGGCGCGTGTTGCCTTGAGGCATCACGAATCGGACTGTACGACGGAGTTTTCGGGGGCGACGGAGCCGCTGCGGCGTGGATTTTGGACCGCTAGGGGTCCCTGGGCGCTTCAAAATCGATTTAGGGGTCACTGGAGTAGTTTCCATAGGTAGAATTAACTGCAAGTAGTAGGCAAATACGCTGGAATTGGTTGCCCTGAATAGTTACGATTTTCCATCATCCCAAGTGCTGGTGCTGTCAGAATCAGCGGTGTGGCCCAACCTCCACTAGCGCCAAAAGTGGGGGGGGACGTGGTGTTTGGGAGGCACAACGGGCGGTGAACCCGTCGTCGCGCCGCGCTGCACTGTGCATCCCAGCATCCCTGCTCTCAATCGACTGCTGGTTCCAAACACCACATCCTCCTTGAATCCCCATCACCCCGTCGCTCTCCCACGTTCGTCATAACCTAACAAGATGACTACAGCACACAGACCGACCTTTGACCCGGTAAGAACCTTCGATTTTATTTGCTCAACCCGCCCATCGCTAACGGACCCACCAGGCTCGCGGGAAGGACGCCCTCCGAGGCCCAGCCTACCATCAACGCCTCCTCCCCGCCTACACCCAGCTCAAGTTCCGCCAGGCCGGCCAGGGCGGCGATGCCGACCGCGACACCCGCGATCTGCGCGCCGAGCTGCTAGCCGCCGAGGCGGCTCATTTCGCCAAGGCCAAGGGCGGCCCTGCCCCCGCGGTCGAGGATGCGGACGCAACCACCAGCCATGCGAAGCGGCCTCTAGCGCTAGAGGGGCAAGCTGAAGGCGAGGAAGACCCGGAGGCGAAGCGGCGGCGGATACTAGAGGAGACGCGAGATATAGACGCGGACGACTCGGATGAGGAAGAAGACGAGGAGGACGATGACAGTGATGACGACAGTGATGACGACGATGCGGAGCTACAGAGGGAGCTGGAGAGGGTTAGGAGGGAGCGCGCGGAGAAGCGCGAGCAGGAGGTATGTTCGGACAGGGGATATGGTGTTTGCTGATGATGGTGCTGACAGTTGAATGCTGTAGGAACGAGAACGCGCCGCAGCCGAAGAGGAAGTCCGGGAGCGGGACATTGCGCTGGGGAATCCACTACTGAACAAGACTGATTTCAGCATCAAGAGGAGGTGGGATGACGATGTTGTCTTTAAGAACCAGGCTCGTGGAACCGAGGAGAAGGGGAAGAAGAAGGAATTCATTAATGTAGGTTGGCATAGTCTTGAAAGTAAAATGCACCTGGCTAACCCCTGTTGTAGGACCTTCTGCGCTCGGATTTTCACAAGAGGTTTATGGGCAAATATGTGCGCTAGAAGGTTGTTTTGAGTGTACGAGAGAGATAGATACCCTGCCCTGTGAGCAAAGTGCCAGTTAGAATAGAATGGCCCATAAGCGCACTTCCAGTGACTAAATGATTCTCAGTTGCCCGATTATGTCGCGCGGCCATTGTTCAAATCACTATCTGAGATGCTTCAGATGCTGGGCATTCCGGACTTTTGGTGTTCATCAGGTCTTCTTAGCAGGCATCCATGATGCAACATTGCCGTTTGGTACCATTGAGCCAATGCCCCAAAAGCTACTTGAACCGATATTTAAATGCTTTCTATAGGGATACTAGTGCGTATTTCGAGTTTGGTTCAATTATGTGACATCAGGGTATGCTGCGGGTAATTGACTCGCAGCTACCCGTTGTCACCTTACTAAGGCGTATCCGTTTCATCAAGGAAAAAGGACCACCAGCTGCAAAAACATGTACTTCGCACGCCGTTTACAGTCACAAACGTCGAGAATTCTACCTGTGTCTCATCACCCACTCAGCTAATACCGGCTAGCTAAAATCTGGTCTCATCAAGCCTCAACCATGGCTTCCGGCGACTCTTCCAACGTCCCAACCCCGGCACGGTGCTATGCTGATTTCTGCATCATCCCAGTTTGCCCACCCTTTCTTTTAGAAATCCACTTAGTATAAGCCTGACTAACCCTCAAAACTCGCAGGTCGGCACGGGCAACCTCTCCGTAGCGCAGGAAGTCGCCGCAGTGCAGAGACTCCTGAAGGCCAGCGGACTGCAGTATACCATGCATTCAGCTGGCACCACAGTTGAGGGCAGCTGGGACGAGGTGATGAAAATTATAGGTCAGGCTCATACTGTAGTTCATGAGACCGGTGCCCAGCGAGTTCAAACCTCGATGAGGGTAGGGACGAGGACGGACAAGACACAGACGGCTGAACAAAAGGTGAAACGAATTGAAGAGATCCTGGGGAACGATAAGTGAGTTCAGGGGTGAACATTGAAAAGCGGTAGTGAGAGATAACGCATAATACCGCCCGGCATCAGCATCGCTTTTGTATCGTATATTATCAAATTATATAATAAGTAGCCAACTCATCCGTTTCCTACACCATGGTGAGCCCCCAAGACTGAGAGATTCCCCAACAGCGGCTAGCACATACTCGACAAAACAGCAAAGTTCTAAGCCCGAGTTGTCTGCTTCTTGCCCGCCTTTCGCAGCTCCTTCTCGCGCTCTCTGTCAAGATACTTCTTCTGCGCTTTGGCATCCAGGGCCTTAAGTTCGGCGTCGCGTTTGGCCTTCTTCGCTTTCTCACGCTCCAGGGTGCGCTCCTCGGCCTTCTCATCCTCCTCGACCTTTTGGATCTGCTTGATAGCCGCGTCACGAGCCGACTTGACCTTGCGAAGAACCTCGGGACGGAAGCGGGCTGACTGCGCGAGCAGATCGGTAACGCGCAAGAACTGCTTAAAGATGGGAACGAGGGGCTCGTAGTTATTGTCGGATGGGAGGCGATACTTAAGGAAGATGCGCTTGCGGGGTACGGTCTCATTGATACTATAGTGCAGTTAGACAAACCCCCAAATCGGACGGGGGGGCACCATCGTGCGACTTACGTCGTCGGCTTTTCAATCGGCTGGTCAGAGATGATCAGATACTCAAGACGGTCACCGGCGGCCTCGGCGGCCGCAATGAGCTCAGGTGTAAGCAGGAGGTCGGTGATCTCGGCGCTCTCGGTCATGACAGTCAACCAGCTCGGGAGCTTGGCGTGGTCCTTGGTGTACGTTAGGGAGACATCGTAGCGATCGTCGCGAACCTGCTTCATGCACTCCTTATGGACTAGAGCCCACACAAACCCGTCAAAGGAGCTTTTGCTCTCCTTGGCACGCAGCTCGGCGGCGCCGGGAAGACCGGGGACGGTGAGAGCCTCCTTGCCATCGAAAGGGTACAGAATAGCCTCCAAAGCATCCTCCGGCTGTGTGAAGCTGTCAATGAAGAACCCGAGAACCTGTTCGGCGAAGGTCTTGAGTGGGTTGAACCGCTTCTTCAAGGTGATCTTGACATCGACGAAAGCAACGTTGGCGCGGCCTGTCGCGTATGTAGCGAACTCGAACAGGCTCTTCTCTTTGAGGACGTTGTCGCCTTGCTGGACATTCGAGGCGGTAAGCGCCTGAAGAAGCTCGTCACCGGCCTTGTCACCGGCGGAGACGGGCACGCCAGAAAAACCGACAAGAGCGAACTCGGCGGCCAAGGTCGCAGCATGGGCGCGGATCCACTTCTTGGCCTTGGAGCGGTTTAGGCGTGCACCGATGAGGTGAAGGCCGAGGACCAGTGCTACTACCAGGAGGATGATGCCTTCAGTCTTGAAGTCAGACAATGTGTAGCGCTCGTGGACATTGTACCATTTCGTATAGGGGCGCGCCGTCTGGGCCGGGAGACCAGCGCCTGAGAAGATGTTGGACGCGGGTGGGAAGGAGACGGGAGCGGGCTCGGCGCCCTCTGCGAAGTCGGCAAAATCTATCCGAAGATGTTAGTAAGTGCAGCAGTGAAGCCGATAAAGTAAGGAGCCATGACGAGATAGAGAATCGGAATCTTTATTGTCGCGGAGGGTTTAGAGGGGATGCGCAGTGGCGGGCACGAAAGTGGCCTCTCGAGGCGCAGCGCACTCACGCATTGCGCCATCGATTGCCAGCTGATCGAGCTTGAAATTCATCGAAATATAGCTTACCAGAGTCGCCAGCTTGAACCTTCACCGGGTCAGGCGAGGCCTTGCCGCCTCCAAAGAGGCTGTTGAGCACGTTGGCCATGTTCAATGAGCGTGCTGGATCGGCAGGTGTTGCGTGCTCACTCACGCGAAGAGATGGAATCGAGTTTGAAGATCCTAGGCTAGTTAACTCGCCAAAATGTCCGTGCACCTGCGGCTCTAAGCTGCATGTAGCCGGCCCCTACCCTGCAAGTTCCCTCACTCACTTTTACTACAACTTTGGTGAGCCTCTTTTGATCACTGTCAGGAGGTAGCGTGAAAGAGGCTCAGAATTATTTTAGCCAAACGTGCAGAGTAGTTAGTGCCTCAATGGGCCCATTTTCCAGTGTTTTACTGTTCTCAACGTTCTGAGACCAGTGACGTTGGTGGTTGATGGTGGCGCTTGACAAATGACGCGAGACCTGGGGTGAGCTTACCCCAATCCGTTGCCCTTGACAACAACCTAAACATTCAAACCAATCAAGTTCAAAGCGGACAAAGGTTGTACATCCACTGCATTGGACCGTCCTCAACTTAGGTGAACAATGATAAGAAGCTCTCATCGGAACCAAGTCTGACAAATCTCACCAAGACAAACTCCAAGAGTTCCACATTCAGGGGAAAATAATGTCGAGAACGACCACAGTCCGCAAATATGGCAAGTCAGTCAAAAAGTCCAGAGCCGAGGAGCTCTTCGCCGAGTTGCCTCGAAGCCCAGTAAAAAGGAATGTACAATCAAAACAGCAGCGATTGAACACCCCTGAAAGAGATAGCATCGGCGAGATGGCGGACAGGCTCTTGACGATTACGCTTGACGACAACTCCCTCAATGCCGAGTCAAAAGCAGATCAAGTCGATATCTCTCCATACCGAGATGCAGCTCCCAGGCCATTGCCGTCCACACCTCTTCGGCCACTGGAAAAGCTAGCACCGCCGAAAGAGATCCCACAAGAAGTACCTGATGAAACTCCAGTGGAAGCTCTAGAGGAAGTCCCAGAGAAAACCCCCGAAGATGACCTACGAATCTTGTCTTGGGACGATGTGTGTCCATTCGGCGACCGGGTTGAAAAGATTGCGGAGGCATCATACGCCGAGGTTTACCGCATCACCAACGAGCGAGGAACGAGCATCATCAAGACAATACGGCTCGAGTCACCCATTAAGCCGCAGACAAAGACCCAGCAGAAGTCCGGCCTGGTCGATGAGGAGCCACACTCGGAAGCCAACCTTGAGGGTGAGCTCAAAATATCAGAGTGGCTTGCTGACATCCCCGGTTTCGTGGTATACAAAGAGCGATATATCATCAAGGGGAAGGCCCCGAAGGCTCTTCTTGAGACGCACCAGACTTTCCACCGCAGGATGAAGAGGAAGGACCCCGATCGCCTCCAGTTCTACCCGTCGCCCAGCCGGTACCTGGATGACACGAAATTTCTGGTCGTGGAGCTGGGTGACGCCGGGACAGCACTCGAAAACTTCGAATTGCAGTCGGCACATCAGCTATGGGATATCTTCCTGCACACAGCGATTGCCTTGGCGAGGGCAGAGGATTTGGTTAGATTTGAGGTATGGATTATACTTATCGGCGCTGCGTATCTCGGCTTGGGAGGAGTAAGACTAACAGCTCCCAGCATCGAGATCTCCACGAAGGAAACTTATGCATCCGACAAGCCAAGGCAGCCAGTCAGAAAACAGATGATAGCCTATGTCAGTTCGGTTACTCGGGCCTAGAGATTACCATCTTGGACTATGGGCTCTCCCGTGCCGAAGATCCCGACGCAGACGGCCCAGCCCTGATTTCGGTAGCATACGATTTCGAGAAAGAACTGGGCATTTTTACCAGCACCCATGCACCTCAATGCAAGGTGTACCGGGAGATGCGCTCGTTTCTCCTGAAAGGCGACCGCGTTCACTTACCTCCGGCTGCACATACAACACCCTACGACGCAGGTCCAGAGGGACCAATCTCATGGACGGCTCACTACCCTTACACCAATGTCCTCTGGCTGGCCTACATTTATCAGTATCTAGTCGCGCACTTTAAAGGGGACCGAAAAGATCTGAGCAGCTTTAAGCGCGCCACCAAGGAGCTGCTGGCCCACCTCAACCCTGAGGCGCCCCGCAACGTACTTTCGTTTCCGAGCGCATGCGGTGTGGTGCGATACGCGGCCGAGGCCGGCTGGATTGCCGAGCAACAGCTGATCGATGAAGCGAGCCGCCTGGATGACTGGGAAGGTGGAAGCGTTGCGTACAACGAGAGCATTGTTATCGAAGCCAAGATAACTGAAATGGACCATTCCCACCTACGGAGGTCGCCCAGGAGGGCAGCTACATAGGGAAGGTGGATGGCTCTGTGCTGGGTTCTGGGTTGACGGGTGGATGAGACCGGTGAAGCACCCGTGATGTACGAGATTGATGATGATGATGATAGCCGGAGGAAAAACCCAGATGGAGGAAGGATATGCAAGGCACCTACGGCACTCAGGGCTCGATACCCACTTGTACATATATATAGCAACGACATACTTTACGCTCGGATCGCCAAGATTCGTTCCGCGCGATTAATAGATGACCACGGCGATCTTACACGTTGGTTCGCAAGATTCACCAAAACCAGGGTGCGGGATATTCCACCATCGTAGTCCGTACCTGGCTTTTATCCACTACGCGCCCCATTCTTTTCCCGGAACAGAACGCGGGTCGCATCATAGAAATGGAATTGCGCAGCAGGCCATTACACCATCACACTATTACATACTTGCAAACCGCAGCGGCTCTCACTCACTCACACACAGGACAGGCACAGGGACGGGACAAGATGTCTGTCGGCTCGCGTCTGACCAGCCAGCCACTTTCCGGCCGGGCCGGACATGGCCAAGCCGGAGACCTTGTCGAAAAGGGGCTAGCGCATGTCAATTGCCGTTTGGTTCCCGGAGTTACACTAGGGCGGCCACACGGCTCAGCAGCCGATGCAGGTCCGACGGCAGGCTGACAGACGCCTGACTGTTTATTACGCTGCAGCTTGTTGCTTGGCTCATTTTTTCCTTGGGAGAATATTGTTATTAAGGGGAAATCGGACGCGTGGATGGCGTGGGGTGAATTTAAATGGCTAAGATGCTAACATGTGTCTCTCGAAGTTTCACCGGTCTTCCGTGAGAAGAGATTGGAGATTTTAGACTGCTGGTGTTGGTCGTAAGCGTACAACGTAGGTACAGAGTACAGGACGAGGAGGCTGAGGAAAGAGGCTCTGCATGTAATCCCAGATCGAGCGACTCACCATGATTATCTTATTTGTTCGGTTCCCTTGACTGACACCCTGCCTCCTTGGTTGTACGGTGAGGCACCAGTCGGAGTGGAACGCTTGCGTGCGTACGGATAGGCTCTTGGCGACGAGACGCACAGATGCAGGCTTGGAGTTTTTCCATGCCAGCAACGAGCTTCTTGATGTCTTGAGTGTATTATTCCCTTCCCCTGGTCCTCGTTCACCCGCAGTGGGTACAACATAAGGTAGGCCTCCGAGCTCAGATCCACTTCATCATCATCACGTCACACAAAGCTCCCACGCCAACTGCCCCGTAGGGAATTGGATAATCCCCAGAAAAATTGGGTGATGCCCGTGTAACTTGGGATTTATGGGGGCTCTGGAACCGCACCGAGTGGTCTGGGGCCGTAGTCCGTCGTCACCGACAAGGACCAGCAGCCTTGGACCTTGACCAGGTTGCCGCCAACCTGATGTCGCCCGGGAACCATCGAGGATCACCCTGGCTCTGGTCCCGGGGTGTAAGGCGTGTGCTCTTGCCCCAAATAAGAGGCCAGTAGATCCGAATACCAGATAGCCTGTCCATATTCCCCAGCTGGGTGCTCGCTGGGCGTCCTTTGTTGATCAACTTGAGATCCCGCGTTGGGCCGTGATATCCCGCCCAAAGTCGGAAAGCATGAGTGATGAGCGAGATTCGCACAGTGATGTTTTCCCGGTGATTGCAGCCACGGCCCACGGCCCACGATCGCACTGCTAGTCGGGGTGGGGATCCTCGCCGCTCGCCGCTTGCCACGGCTTGGCACAGTTAGCCACAAAGACACCAATTTCGAGAATATAAACTCATTGTACCAGCCGAGTTCCGGGGCCTTGCGTCTTCTCTCTCCTGCAAAGTGACCCGATTCCGCCTCCCCACTTTCCTAAGCCTCAGAGCAACATGCATACATGTAAAGCTCTCCTCACGTGGGGCCTGCTGTTGAGGTTATCCAGGGCAGCATGTCCCTACGCCGCCGCTGTCAACCAACGCCGCGATACCCAAGCCGAACCAGCCGAAAATGAGTTGTTGAATAAATACGAGGTCGATGACAGCGAAGGCTTCCTGACTTCTGAAGTCGGCGGCCCGATTGCTGATCAAGCAAGCCTGAGAGCCGGCAAGAGGGGTTCAATCCTTCTCGAAGACTTCATTTTCCGTCAAAAGCTCCAACATTTCGATCATGAACGCGTCCCGGAGAGAGTCGTCCATGCAAGGGGAGCCGGGGCTCACGGCACATTCACAAGCTATGGCGACTTCAGCAACCTCACCTCGGCCTCCTTCCTGATTGCTGAAGGGAAAAAGACGCCTGTTTTCGTCCGCTTCTCCACAGTTGCTGGCTCGCGAGGTAGCGCAGACACAGCCAGAGATGTCCATGGCTTCGCAACTCGTTTGTAAGTAGCACTCTCCTGTGCACCTCAGCGTTGTTCCCCAAGGCTTACATGTCTGTTCAGTTACACCGACGACGGAAACTTTGATATCGTCGGGAACAACATCCCAGTATTTTTCATCCAGGATGCAATTCAGTTCCCTGATTTGGTCCATTCCGTCAAGCCCAGCCCTGATAGCGAGATCCCGCAAGCTGCAACAGCACATGATTCGGCGTGGGATTTCTTTAGCTCTCAACCGAGCACCCTGCACACTCTCTTTTGGGCGATGGCGGGTTCCGGTATTCCAAGGAGTTACCGTCACATGGTGAGTCCTCGCAGAAAGACCAACATGCCGTCAGCAGCAATGTACTGACATGGATAAGGACGGTTTTGGTGTGCACACTTTCCGTTTCGTCAGGAACGATGGAGCTACCAAGCTCATCAAGTGGCACTGGAAGACCAAGCAGGGTAAGGCGTCTCTGGTCTGGGAAGAAGCTCAGGTGTTAGCAGGGAAGAACGCCGATTTCCACCGCCAGGACCTGTTCGATGCTATTGAAGCCGGCAACCCGCCGTCCTGGGAGCTTAATGTCCAGGTGGTCGATGAGGATAAGGCTCTTGCTTTTGGATTCGACCTCCTCGACCCTACCAAGTTTATCCCTGAGGAGCTAGCCCCTCTTCAGCCTCTCGGTGTGATGACCCTCGATATCAACCCGACCAATTATTTCGCCGAGACAGAGCAGGTTGCTTTCCAGCCTGGTCACATCGTGAGAGGCATTGACTTTACCGAAGACCCTCTGCTGCAGGGCCGTCTCTATTCATATCTGGACACCCAGTTGAATCGTCATGGGTCTCCCAACTTTGAGCAGCTGCCCATTAACATGCCCAAGGCGGCGATCCACAACCATCACCGGGACGGCTTTGGCCAAAACTTCATCCACAAAAACATTTATCACTGTTAGTCCCCCCGGTATGTAGTCGATATGGGCCTGGCTGATGGTAACTAGATACCCCCAACACTCTCAACGGAGGGTTCCCGGCTCAAGCGAACCAGACAGCCGGCCGCGGCTTCTTCACAGCCCCGGGTCGGACCACGAGCGGGAACCTAGTAAGGGAACTGTCGGCCACATTTGACGACCACTGGAGCCAGGTCAGATTGTTCTATAACTCCTTGACCCCTGTTGAACAACAATTCCTCATCAATGCCATTCGCTTCGAGGCCAGCCATGTGAAGTCCCAAACGGTGAAGCGCAACGTGCTCACGCAGCTCAATCGTGTCAGCAATGACGTTGCCAAGCGCGTCGCGGCTGCCCTTGGGATGGAAGCACCGGCTCCCGACCCGACCTTCTACCACAACAATGTGACAGCGGGGATTTCAATCTTCAACAACACGCTGCCATCGATCGCGACCCTGCGTGTTGGTATCCTCGCCAGCACCAAGTCGCTGGAGCAAGCCGTGTCGCTGAAGGAGCGTCTGTCCCAAGATAAGGTCCTCGTGACGGTGGTGGGTGAATCGCTCACCCAGGGTGTCGACCAGACATACTCCTCAGCAGACGCGACTGGTTTCGACGGCATCATTGTCGCTGCTGGGGCCGAGAATTTGTTTGACCCCAAGAACACTTCGCCGCTCTACCCAACAGGTCGGCCTGGGCAGATCCTCCTAGACGGTTACCGATGGGGAAAGCCAGTAGGTAGCCTTGGCACGGCATCGGCGGCGTTGGGGTCGGCTGGTGTACCGTCGACGGCGGGCGTGTATAGCGAGGAAGATGTGGAGAAGTTTGTGCAGTCGTTTGAGAAAGGATTGGCTACATTCAAGGTGAGTGCCTCCCTGACCTTGACCGTCTCCCCGATCGCGAGAAATTCCCTGTTGTATGTATGAAGCTGACTGGCGACGACGTGGCAGTTCACGGACCGATTCCCACTCGACCCGGATTCGGAGTAAGGCTGGTGATTACTGGCCGTGGTGTTAATGGCGGTGTTTGAAAATAGCGGACCTGTTTTTTTGTGTATACCTAGATGGCGGTCGGCTTGCTCTTTTTGGCATAATACATAATACCAAAGTTGTTTGTTTGGTCTGACATCGGACAATTCGAGCTGAGTGCTACCGAGCTCCTTCACCGTTCGCCTTTTCGCTACTCAATAAACACTGCACGACATAGATGCATCGATGCATCGCAGGAGATGACCATCACGTGGGCGGTCGCATAACAGGCCGGCTGAGGACTTCCCAATCGGGCATCCTGATGAAGTTGGCGGGTGCGTAATCTCTGGCGACGGGGGCCAAATCTATGGTGTTTGTTTGTTTGTTCTCCTGCAGCATGCAAGGCACTCTTGTCGCTCAGGGACACCAGCCTTGCATGTTCTCGGGCGATTTCAGCATCGAGCCGAGTAGCCGGCCGGGGGAATTATACCGGAAGAAGAAATGACATCTGGTGTGACTTGTCTGCCGCTTTCTGAGAGTGGAGGCTGGATCGACGTGGCACGCTCAGGCTCTGGCTCCTGGGGTCCGAGGGGCCCCGGGCAGGTGGAGGCGGCCTTCCCCAATGAGCCCGTGTGGGGCGGCTCGGTGACCACCTGGCACTGACCTTGACTGAGGGCGGGGGCGGGAGGAGGGCATTGAGTGGCAGATCAGCAGAGTGTGGGGCTGAAGCCACATTTGCGGAATACGGAGAGTTCCGGGTGCCAACGGAAACGTTACTAGATAGCTTATCAAGGCCCACGCCACACCCTGTGTGACCCATCGGTAATCCGTATCTCAACCTTATCGATCTGCCACCTGATGCCTGTCGCATCGTTTGTGACACTAGACGCGGCCGCATGACGCTCCCCATCTGTTACTCCACGCTGATACCGACAGACAGCCTCGCGTTTTATGTAAACCCAATGACCAGGCGACACTCATTGACGACCGTTCGCTGAAGGAATCGCGCCTGCTGGCTGGTTAGTAGCGAATCTGCGAGGATAACGGAGACGCCAGTTGGTGAAGCGTGACCATCCACACGCACCTGCTGGTGGCTTCCAGCTGTCCTGGTCGATCCCAGCCCCAGCGATACGGCAGGGCCGGCAATCGACTACGGCGGAGTGTCTGGTCTATCTGTATACCTACACAAGCGCTACACGTTCTTGGCACGGGTTGCAAATGCCGCAGAGGTTGATAAAGGGTCTTCGGCGTGTCTTTCCCTTTCCATCTCCAATCCCTGGGGTCTCCAGCACCAGGGTAATCAAAATGGAGAGGATCAAGTCGATATTCAGCCCACCCAACTCGAACGATGGCGAATACGAGCCACTCAACGACGCCTTCACCGATGACTCGGGGACGCTCGAGGGGTCCACATACGAAGACCACGAAGACGAGTCGCCATTCTTATGGATAGAGTACGGAATATTTGCCCTGGTGGGCGTCGCGATGCTGTGGGCATGGTATTACAACCCCTCGTCCCAGGTGTCTTCCCATTTGCGATACGTTGACAAGCACTAATGTGAGTAACAGGAACATGTTCCTCGCGGCGACATCCTACTTCCAGATACGCTTCGAGGAGGATGAATGGACCCTCCAGAACCTACCGTCGGCTATCACCTCGGTGTCGACAATAACAAATTTGGTTACCATGGTCATCCTGACGAACATACAGTCGTCAGCCAACTACCCGTTTCGCATCAATTCCGCATTGTCCTTGAATATCGGCGTGTTTGGGTGTCTCGCTGTATCGACAAAATACTTTTTGGATGTGTCGACACAGGCGTACTTCGTATTCCTCCTTTTTATGGTCTGCCTGTCCGCATTGGCCGCGGGTCTCATGCAGAACGGCGCCTTTGCCTTCGCGGCGAGTTTCGGTCGTCCGGAATACACACAGGCTATCATGGCTGGCCAAGGTGTTGCTGGAATCTTGCCTCCTCTAGTGCAGGCCATCTCTTTCCTGGCTGTACCTCCATCGACCACCCCGGCCTCGGCTCCACCACCAGCCTCAGGAGACGCCGCTCGCGCCGCTGGTACGTCTGCCTTTGTATATTTCCTAACGGCCGTCGTCATTATGGCTATCACCATAGTATTTTTCGTCCCCCTTGTTGGGCGACACAATCGCTTGATTGAGCGGCGAATGACAGAGCAGATGGCAGCGTCGGTAACAAGCATAGAGGAGGCCGAACGCGCTTCGCGTCATTTCGTCAGCATCCCTACGCTGTTCCGGAAGTTGCGCTGGGTGTCGGCGGCAGTCTTCACGTGCTTCGCTGTCTCCATGTTCTTCCCAGTATTCACAGCGAAGATTTTGTCGGTGCGAGATGCTGAGCAGAGCGGCCGACTGTTTGCCCCGGGCGCTTTCATCCCAATCGCCTTCTTCTTTTGGAACCTGGGCGATCTGCTCGGTCGCATGGCTACCATGCTTTCATTTTCGCTGCGCCATCGACCCGCCATCCTTTTCCTCATCAGCGCCGCCAGGCTCTTGTTCCTGCCACTCTACCTGCTATGCAATATTCGCGGGAATGGGGCCGCGGTGAGCAGCGATCTATTCTACCTACTGGTGGTCCAGCTCCCGTTCGGTTTGACGAACGGGTGGCTGGGGTCAAGCGCCATGATGGCGGCAGGCGAGTGGGTTGCAGACGGAGAGAAGGAGGCGGCAGGTGGGTTTATGGGCACCTGTTTGGTTGCAGGGTTAACGGCAGGGAGTTTGATGAGCTTCACAGCAAACAGCATTTGAGCATGTGTGGGCAGGACTGGCTTTGTTATTGGCAGCGGGCGTTAGCGGCACGCATCAAGACTTGGGAGTGTCTTTTTCCCCCTTTACCCCATTTTCTTTTGGTTATAGAACGGAGATCCAGCGCCTCCTCCTAGATTCGATACCACTATCCGGTGCATGACCTTGGAGTTATCTTTAGAAATTGATACCAAAGATCATGCTCGAGTACTCTATGCATGCGCTTCATCCCCATATCATGCGGTGCTAGGGCGCCTACCGAGACTGCCGCTCAAGTATACAGCTGGTCTGCTGGTGTATTTGTTCCTTTCCTTCATAATAGCCCTCATCAATCAACCCCTGTTCGGTCGCCTGCCAATATTCTAGCTTCGCCTGCCAGTTCTTCTTGTCCAGGTCAGCGACCCGAACTTCGACGGGGCTTTCAGGGTCAGCGGGAATTCGCACGAAACAGGAGCAGTCCCGCAGTGTCATGGCCAGCTGGAAGTTCGGGTCATGGGCGTCGGCGACTAACGGGCCGGAGGGGTCAAGCGTCGTTTGGAGGTCACGCAGCCGCGGCAGAAGGGTGTTGGTCTTCAGCCAGTCGGCGAGGCGGGCGTAATTGCGGCTGCTAGGCTCGAGACTGGGTGCAAGGCTGGCGATAGCCTGCGAGAGAGATACCGCGTCTGCACCACAACCTAGCAGATCAAGGGGGCAGTCGATGGGCTTGGCGGTTTTTGACGGCTTAGGTCGTTCGTTGCGCTTTTGCACCTCCCTAGCACAGTTGCGGCATCGCGTCGCTGAAGGGGGCGCGCTGGGAGACTGGGCGAGCCATTTGGGCTTGAACTCGAAGACTACGTCGCCGGGGTGTTTCTTGGCCATGTCCTCGACCAGCATACCGACCGTGGCGTCGGAGACTCGGCTGCCTCTGAAGTCATCCCGGCGGGCGGCTTCGCTGCCCTCTAGGACGGCATTGAGCCGGGTGATGATATCGCCGGTAGCGTTGAGTTGGATGAGATGCTGCTGAACAAGCTCTCCTTCTTGAAATAGGGGGCACACTGACGTCTCCCAATAACACTGCAGCTCGGAATAGTGGTAGGCAGATGTGCCAGCTTTGGGCACTCTGAGAAGGTAGCCTGCATATAACTCAGTTTCGTGATATTTGGGGCAATATGGTCGGATAAGACCAACCTTGAGCGCCATGATCCTCGTTGCTTTCGATCTTAAACACAACGTTTGCAGCGCCCTCGCCTATGAGGCTGTACCGGCACTGGTCTGTTGGAGGGAGTTCGACGCCTGCCATTTTATTTCTCTGTTCTATGTAGTTGGGAAGAGACAATGCTGCTCCGATGATAGGATTCGGTTAATTGGGTCTCCAAAATCCTAGCTGGGACTAGCTCATGGGCGGACGGGAGACCTCCTGCCCGCCAATTCCGTTCACCACGGTGTCCGGGTTCCGGCCTTCGCCGGCGCCGGTGGCCGGAGTAGCACAAATCACATTGCCGGCCCCCCCGGATGAATGATAAGATAGCGCCCCACAGACTTTCGGTATGCACCTTTTGTTTGCTCTCCGTGTTTCCGAGCCCCACTCTGAAAGTTGTCTTGGCGAGGGCTTTCCGCGGTTTCGGGCTCCACCAGTTGGGATCTCAGGAAAACCATTGCCTAGGTACGGAGGTGGTGTGGTGGATCACCTGTGTATGTGTCAGTGCTCTGCCATCCCATCCATCATCCTCCCAGAAGCCTTGCGTCACTAATGCAACATGCGACTGCGCAACTGCGGTCTTTATTGCCGAGGCAGCATGTAGACTCTAGGGTAGTTCGACGTTACTTCCAGCCCCGCCTCCCCAGACGGGCGTTGACGGGACCACGCTGGCAGAACGGACTGACACGACAGTTGCATGCGCCTGGAGCCAGATGATGGCTCAGATGTTCAAACTTTGAGCCGACCTTGGGCTCAGGCGGTGGGCGCGCTCCAGCTGTCTTGTTGAAAGGAGGCCCCGGCGTGTATCCACGACCAAAACCCCCCAAGGCACTCCGTAATACGCAGAAGAAAGCTTAAAATAGTAAGGAGGGGAACAATGGTTTTTGTCATTTTACGGCGTGGCACCGTAATCAAACGGCTTCAATGCATCGAGCGGATGACACAGACGGCCCTGGCTGAGGGTGATCAGATGCTGCCATCGCGGGTCCCGCGCCCCACTGGGCGAAGCTATCCAACCAACGTCAGGAGGCTTCCCCCACAACGGGCGAGCTCCTCACTAGCCGCATACGAAAATTTCCATCCCCGTCGCTGAAAGCCGACTTGTGAGAAACCCCCCAAACAGCCGGAGCGAGATAGCGTCATTCGTTCGCCTCCTATCTAACTATCCACCACAATTCCCTCCCACGAAATCCGTCGGTCTCTCTGCGACTCTCGTTTCCGCATAATCGCCATCGCGCTGCCAGCTCTTCGTCATCCCGCTCGACGACATACGACCCAATCAATCGTGCTCCATCTTGCGACGTCGGGCTTATCAGTCCACCCCTCTTGGCTGCAATGCCCGTCTAGTCTAGAGGCAATTCAACATGGCCTTTAACTTCAACTGGTCGCCGCTCACGGCAGACGAGGACTTCTACAAGCGCGCGCGCGACCTTCTCACGACGGCTTTGAACAAATCGCCGAAACCCCCGATTATCGTCGATGATATCTTCGTGACCGAGTTCAACCTCGGCTCCGTGCCGCCCGACCTGGAGATCCTAGAAATCGGGGACTTGGCCGAGGACCGCTTTCGAGGCATCTTCAAGATGTGCTATTCCGGGGATGCGTTCTTGACGCTGAAAACAAGAGTTCAGGTGGGTGTCATATTACTCGCATTTCGTCCTACTGGACTTTCGATCACCGATATCTCGTCTTTTTGTCGCATTTGTCGCAAAAACAACGCATCGCGAGTGGGCGCATCCCCCAGCTCCAGCATTGACCCTATACAACACCTCTAGCAGGGACCTACTACTGTTTGCCGCTGCCGCGGTGCCCTACCACAGCCCTACCACAGCTGAAAAGCCTTCCTGTCGCAAGTGTTGCAGGATGAGAGCTCACCAAGCACTTGATTGTCGCGCAGAACGCCCGCTCTCAACACGCGAGTCACAACATCGAGCACATCCAGCTCGCTTTCTGCCATCCCAGTTTTGAACCAAAACTCCTCAAACCCCTTCGCGCATTGCCTTCCAAATTGCTCGGAGCTATCCGGCAGGGGTTCGCGTCCACCCACGCGTGTCCGCATTTCTCCACACCACTAGAGCTTCTCGGGTCTCATAACATGGCTAATATATCGACAATTATAGGCAAACCCTTTAAACACGTACTTGTGTTCAAAGCCAAGCTTCACGTCGCCGCAACCCTTGGCTGCAGCGTCCGGGCTTACGATACCTCTTCAGATCACATTGTCTGAAATCAAGCTCTCAGCCTTCATCATCGTGGTCTTTTCAAAGCAGAAGGGATTGACGCTAGTCTTCCGCAATGATCCTCTCGAGTCTCTCAAGGTCTCGTCGACCTTTGACTCAATTCAGTTCGTCCGCGACTACCTGCAGAAAACGATTGAGGTGAAGCTGCGGGATCTGATGATGGATGAGCTTCCTGCTATTATTCATCGTTTGTCACTGCGTCTTTGGTGCCCCGACCAAGTGCCTAAAGAGGACGAAGAATTAAAGGAGGACGAAAAGGAGCCCACGCTAAACCCGCTGTCCTCGCCACCATTGGACCCTGTTGACGCAAGTGGCCATCTTCTCGACCCTAACGAAATCTCGTCGTTGTCGCTCGACGGAGGACCGGAAATGCAGTCCCTTTTCTCACAAAGGAACCTCATTCGTCTAACTTCCCTGACATCGTCTCACTTCACCTCATCACTGGTCAACCCTCTGGTGCGGGAGGTTATTTTTCGCGCATGGGCTAGGCCGTCAGACCGGTTTGACGCAACCAACACTCCATCAACGCCGAGCCTTGCCCGATCTCAGTCTCACCAGGGTAACACACATACCTACACATTCTCCGACAGCGATAGCCAGTATTCGGGTCTTTTGCCCTCCCGCTCATCAATGGTTAATCTTAGCTATGCGACGGCAGGCCTGTCGTTGGGCTCCGGAAGGCACACCAAGGCCGGCCGGAAGAAGAAGACTCGTGTGGTTAACCTGCGCCGCAAGACAACGAGTGAGGTCAGCAGTGAGGCTGGTGACAGCATCTCTGACGCAACATCCGTGCAAGGTCCCATATCCAAGCCCATCATGCCAATCCGAGAGGAGTTGGAAGAAGTCACGGAGACACCGCCGGCTTCGAGTAAGGTTCGTTTCAGGCCGTCGGTAGACGCATCGCTACCGCTTCCTGGCGCAACAATATTAGCTACGGAGCCAAAGGATGTTCCGATTCGGCTCGCAGAGGAATCCACGCGCAAGTCTGATCTACCAGAAAAGCAAGACCAAGTGCCTGTTGACAGTAAATCATCCCGGCGCAGAGGCGGGCCCGAGTCAGACACATCATCCGTTATTCTGGAACAAGCTTGGATAATGAAGATGGCTGGCGAGATTGCCCGTCGTGTTTATGAAGAAAAGCACCGTAACCCCGCCTTTTGGGAGGAGCGGGACGATGCACCACCTGCATACGAGCCAAATTGAGGCTCTACCTTTCTGGGAGCCTGTACATCTTTCCCTATTTTTTTCATTTGTTGTTTGGGAGCGGATCAAGACGTGGAATTCTCAGGCGTTCGGGTAGCGACCTCAGCATCTTTCTCGGCTCGATAATGTCTGAATGGTCTGCCGGTGGTTGGGGGTTGTATTCTGGGGCGGCCGATATAAAAGGGAAAGGGGGTTGGACTGGGTATCCGAATAGACTGGTGGGATGGGGGTATTTGTCTCCATCTGAAAATGGCGGGAATATGGGATACGGCTCGATCCCTCTCTTGCGATAGCAAGCCCACAGGTACCTACACCTTCTTTTCCTTTGTCTCGAATGGTGTGGCCGGGCTTGGAATGGCCGCCGCTGTATTGAAATGTGGGATACGTGTTGGAAGAAGAACCAAGGCATTTAATCCTTGGGGGTGTGTGTATTGTCAGCGAAAGGCCCTGATGGGAAAGCAGGGGTTCTACAATCGGGAACCTCGAGAGTAAATCCTCAACTCTACAAATCAAATCATTTCTACGCATCACTGTTGGTGTGAACCCCATCCTCTCACCCCATCAATCAAGATAAATTGCTTCTCGGAGAGCTGAGGTGTTAAATCGTTCCATTTGTCTTGGCCGCCATGAAGCCAGCCTCCCGTAACGCCAGGATCCCATCGTTTTAAATACAAAGGTATCATCGTCGCCCATGTCTATTTGCTATTTACAGCTACTCCAGCCTACACTCGTACGCGCGAACACGTCTATCCTAGCGCTATGTCGTCTTGACGGCGCCGTCGGCTTTGAGCTCCTGCATGCGCTGATTCTTCTGTTCGAGCTCGGCCGCCATTTTCTTGGTCATGTCGTGTACCTTGGCCATGGCCTCGTTGAGTTTCTTGATCTCAAGCTGCTCCGTCTCGCGGCTGAAGGGTTGTCCCGGACGGTTAGTCATGGGAATCATAGCGCTCCGCTCAAGCACGCCGCCCTCGGACCGCTGCGCCTCCTGTTCCTTGCCCTTGGCATTACTGCCCTTTCCCTTACCACCGGCCTTGCTTCCGCCCGCCGTACCGGGCACAGGCAGCGCACCCGAGGTCAATATATCGTAGAAGGCCTCGTACGGTTCGTTGAAGATTTGCTCCTCGTATGTCCACGATATGACCTCCCCGCCGTTGAGGCGCATGGTCTCCTTTTCCTCCTCGGTGCGCCCGTACGGATGTAGCCGTAGGTGATGGTAGAGTGTCTGTGGTTTTTCGCCCGACTCGGGCACGTAGTATAGCTTGATGGTGATTTCGAACTCGCCCCAGCCCGTCTCTTGGATCTGGAATGCCTTGCCCTTTTCGCCTTCGATCATGCGCACGTGATTAGGAATCGATTCGTGAAGTTTAAACTGCACGCGCCGCAGCCAGTAGGTCACATCGACGTCGTCGATGCCCTTGACGAAGACGATCCAGGAGTGTGTGTGGTCGTCGGGCACCCCGGGGGGCTTGGGGTTTGTCTTGTCGTCGAAGGGTCGCGCTGTTGTGCCGTATACGAAAGGGCGGAAGATTTGCACGCCCTTGACGCGCTTGCCTGCTGGCGGCGCCATGGCAGGTTGGCGAACGTGTGTGTGATCGGTGTGTGTTGTATGTGTGGATGGAGAGAAACAGAAACGGTGTCGCACGCAAAGGCGGGAAGTTCTGGGTTCTGATCAGCCTAGAATGCGGGGTGTTAGCGCTCCTACACAGTACCTAAATCCTGCGCTAGTTATCCCCTGCAATCGAGCGATAAGATAAATTTTGAGCATGGGCCGTCCTTCATGATGCAATGAATCAACATCGGGACGGCACAGGCCCGGGGTTTCCACAACACACTCGTTTTCTATCTCGCCAGAGCTAGAGCTCCCACCTGGCCGCTTATCTCCGGATCTCCTGGCAAGATGTCTGCGACAAAGAGGCTCGTTGTCTGCGGCGGAAATGGGTTCCTAGGATCAAGGATATGCCAAGCAGCAGTATCCAGGGGTTGGGATGTCACCTCAATCAGGTATGAGCACTGAAGTGAGGCCCGAGTTGTGACCAAATGGATACCTCGGCTCACTCATCATCTTCAGCCGTTCTGGTGAGCCCCAATGGCAGCACGTCACGGCATCGCCCTCACGACCATCCTGGGCGCACCGCGTATCATGGGAGCGGGCAGACATTTTCCGGCCCGCGCAGTACATCTCTCTCCTCCAAGGCGCCGACTATGTCGTCCACAGTATGGGCATCCTCCTTGAGGCAGACTACAAGGGCGTCGTATCAGGCCGTGAATCTCCCTTCTCCGGACTTCGAAAGGCATTTTCCGCGCATAGCTCGCCCAACCCCCTCGAGCGCGAGAGACAGGGCGATGACCTCAAACCGCCCTCATCGCCCAGCCAGCTTACCTACGAGATGATGAATCGTGACAGCGCTATCCTTCTGGCAAAGGAGGCCGAGAAGGCCAAGGTCAGCGCCTTCGGTTATATCTCAGCTGCTGGCGGCGCACCGGTGCTGCCAAGCCGCTATATCACGACGAAACGGGAGGCCGAACAGGTCATTGCCGACGAGTTCCCTCAAATGAGGAGCGTCTTCTTCAGGCCGCCATTCATGTATGACAGCTCGAGGGCCTTCACCGTTCCGCTAGCTGCCATGACCGCCGCCGGGTCGCTTTTCAACAACCTCACAGGAGGGGCTTTGAGCGGGTTTCTGGGCTCCGCAGGGGTGAAGCCGCTGAAGGCGGACCTCGTTGCGGAGTCTGTGGTGGAAGCACTGAATGATGAGCTTGTCAAGGGGCCCATTGAAGTTCCACAAATGGAGAAATTAGCGAGCAAATCATGGAGGAAGACAATGGTGTAATGTCGGAGTCAAAAGAGACGCCACACGTGGCTGTACGCTTTATGTATCATATTGATGTCGTCCTCCCCTTAATCTCAACTATGGGGCCTTAGGCCCCAGTTGTGTACACTATACCATCTGTTCGCGCCCCAGAAACACTCCCATGCGCCGTACTATAGAGATACTCCAAAAATGCAAAAAGAATCAGCTCGCCTGCCGTCTCATATCATAGTACCCCGCTCGAAGCTTTCCCGTATCTCGGCTGTGTACTTGTTGTAGAAGCGACCTAGCTTCTGGTTGAACTGCTTGTTCTTCTCGTTGATGTAGGTAACATCAGCGTCGTCACCATTCGCTGCCTGTCGGTCCCTCCTCTTCTTTAGGGCGACCTCCTCGGCCTTCCTCATACTCTCGACCAGTCGATCAACGGCGGCCTTGTCGGGCTTGTGCTGAGCAAAGCTGGTGGAGTCCGCAGTGCTGAAGAACGACCCGTCCTTGTCAACAGCGATCATTTCCCCATCCTCGGTCTCAACAATCTCGAGCGTCCCGGCTGCCGCGGCCTTCTCAATTGCTGCCATCTTCTCACGCGTGTACCGCTCGAGATCAGGATCGCCCATCCCCCGCAACTGCCGCTTGTACGCCTTTTCGCTCTCGCGCCCGTAGTCGCGGAAGGCCGTGTCGTCGCGGTGCGCATCCTTCTTCTTTACCCGCTTGTCCCAGCGCTCGCTCTCCTCTACCGTCCAGTCCCACGCGCGCTTCCGCTCGAAATCGCCGCCCGAATCCTCCACTTCCGCCTTGAGAAGCTTGTGTGAAGCGATGGCATGCTTGCGCGATAGCGCCGTCAACTGTATCGGGTCCGCTTGTAGGCGGTGAGACTCGCGCGTTGCTTCCTTGAGGTTCTGGGTTGATGATGTCTTGGCACGCGCCTGGAGGGCACGAAACCGGGCCATGCGCTCCTGGGCCTTGGAAGCGGCATCTGAGGAAGTTGCCTCTGCGGTACTAGGCTCTGACTTTGGGTCTTCGGCAGGCGATTTGCTGGAGGTGGGTGGAGGTGCCATTTTGTGTGTCGAAAAAACAGAGTTTGTACGTCGCTGTCGGTTGTTGGGGGTTATGAGGCTCTGGGTTTCGCCAAAGAATTGCATACCGGTAATCCATAAGTAGGCAGGCACATTGCGGGTCGCGGGAGTGCACGTGCCAGCCTTGAAAAAGAAACGTCAGTGCGCATCCCAATTCCTCCCATGTTCCTCATGTTCCTATTAACCCAACCCTCCCGCAGTCAAGGCTTCATTTCTTCTAGGCTTCCTTAGGTCAATTTTCTGTATTCTTTGTCACTAGACAGATCCTTTTAACTGTTTTAGGGGCTTTGCAGTGGTGTCCTGATTATACCCACATGGCATCCTGCCGTTTCTCCCTGTTTGTACCAAACTCAGGCTGAAATACCTACGACATTGCTCTCAGCAAACCAAACCATTCTGGACAAATTACCGACATAAAAAACCCAGCAACCCGATTTCTCTGCCGCTCCACATGCGGCTCCTCAGGCCCCCAGCTTTACTCCGCCAATCCGTCGATCTTGAGGAGCGCCACGCCCCACTGAATAGTCAACCCCAGTACGTCTGTTGACCACAGCCAACTTCAAGCAAAGATGTCGATACTCCTCCATTCAAAGGCTGATGGTATAACCCAGGATATATACGACCCCGACATAGGCCTACGATACCCAACATAGTCAGGTTCCGTGAAATGTTGCATTTTCGGACTGGTCTTCTTTATCCTACCACCTCTCAGGCTCCCACACGGACCACCGACGATTTTTCGAGGTTGTACAAAATCGTGGAAGTCGGGCCTTTTTGGATGTTCTAACTCGCTAACTCTGAGCTCATGTGTGAGCGTTCTCGTCTTCGTCCTGGCCCGTGGATCCCTGAATACATTCCGCAACCTTGAACATGGCAACTGAAATAAGTATATTAGTCTCACGGCCTCCAGGTTGAGTCCAGATGTCCCACGTAAATATGTCACATCACACCTTCTCTCACCTCGTTGACAGCTATCAGAACACGGGAAAATAAATGCCTTTGGCCAGTGCCGTGGGCTGCAGGGCGCAGGTGCCGGATGTCTATCAGCATCAGAGCTGGCCAGACGCTCTGCGATCCGATTGGGCCAAGTCTGGAACACGGGTGCAAATCGTATATTGCTATCTCACCACCTACGTACCGCAAATGTTGGCCATGGCAAGACTCACAAGTGCTTCCGCTTGGCCGTTGCGGAAAACGCGACCAACATGGTTCCTCGACATGCTTCTAGGCTTCCCAAGGCCGTTGTCATGCTACAGTGTTCGTCCTCCCTCGTCTGCCCATCAAATCAGTCTCAAGGCTTCACCTTTGAGACAGGCCTGTGCCTCGCTCCGATAGGGCCGGGGGCTGGCTCTGGGGATCATCGACGCCGCCCTCTTACAGCTGAACTCCAACACCAGCCTAGTGATGCAGTGACGCAGTATTCGGTCGTCGGGCGCCCTGTGTAACATGGCCGCTATACGCGACCGCTCTGGCCAGGAGCAATCATTCGTTAGTTCACATCCTACTATGCAAGCTTGTTCTCGCCCATCTCACATGACAGTCGCGTTACCTGCTGTTCACTCTCCACCACGGAGGCTTCTTCTTTTCTTCCTTGCTCCTTTGCGATGACGACCCGTCCCGTCACATTTGTCTATCAGTATTGAACCCTCGTGAAGCAAGCCTATCTATCGGCTTCAAACTCGTTTGCGAAGTCGGGCATGGCTCGGTATAATCACCATTCGGCGTGATGTTTCCGCGACCGCTATTCAGTATGGTGGGGATAGGAAGTCCAATCCGCCGCCATCGCATTAACCATTCGCATCAGTCGCGGTTAATTTGGAAGTCGCTGTTGTTATTCGGTTTGGGATTTTTCAGTCAGGCAGTAGCCGCGCAGCCTGATCCGGTCAAGAACTTTTGTAGGCGCTTCGGCCATCAAGCGGCCGTGGTCGACAGAAAGCTCTACATCGATGGAGGTCTCCTGAATTATTCTCCTCCATCACAATACCCTGGCAATTATTCGAGTACGTGGCGCCGCGATGTAGCCCATTCTATCTATTATCGCCCCCTGCCCTCCTGACAGTACAAAACCTAACTACCTCCCTAGACACAGGTCTCCTATACCATGACCTTGACACCACCGGGTCTGGCGGAATGCCACAGCTTTTTGCCAACCTAACCAAAAACAACTCTGTTTCAAGTGTCCATGGCGGCACCCTCTGGGTTGACAATGTCAACAAGCGCTTCTACCTCTTTGGCGGTGAGCATTATCAACAGCCACCTTCACCATACTATACACTTTGGTCCTTCGATGTTCTCAACAACCAATGGGTGTCGTCCGATGCTCCAAGTTATATCAAGAGTGTATCCTATGGGGCGGGTGTATCGGTCTCTGAGCGTGGCGAGGGCTATTACTATGGTGGATGGCTGTCAAATAACTCTGTGCCGGACTGGTCTGGTCCGCCCGTGCCAACTACTGGGCTCATCAAGTACAGCATGGATACAAACACCTGGTCCAACGGCACAGGGCCTGATTCTGTCAAGAGGGCGGAGGGCGCGATGGTGTTTATTCCCATTGTGAGTACCTAATCGCGGAGAATTTCTTCCCGTTCTGTCCTTTCCCTTTTCTCTCGGGGGTCCTGAGACAGACCCTCCTCCTCCTTTTCCTCCTCAGATATGAAGAAATAACCTTAAAATGGAGAACACTCGCTGATATTCACTACAGGGGGACGGCGGAATGCTCGTTTACTTTGGGGGGGTTCAGGATAAGTATTCTAACGGGACAATGGTTGGGCAGGCGATGGAGCAGATTTACCTCTACGACGTGTTGAGCTCAAAGTGGTATTCGCAAACTGCAACGGGCACGGTGCCACAGATGCGAGCGAAATTCTGCGCCGGTGCGACATGGGCGCCAGACAAGTCAAGTTACAACATGTGAGTTAAGTTGTCCAAGACGAAGAGCACCCTTTGGCTATCAAGGGCAAACCAACACTGAGATCGCAACTCACACCGTGGCGCAGTTACCTGTACGGTGGTGCGGGTATCGCTCCCGACACAGCAGGATTCGACGACGTATACATTCTCTCTATCCCATCGTTTCAATGGTACGAAGCTTCCCCCAACGAGGGCGGTCACACACTTGCTCACTCGCCCCATGTATCAGGATCAAGCTCTACCCGAACGACAACAAAAACAACGAGACAGGCCAATATCCACATCACTCACTCACCTGCAACGTAATAGATGGTGCACAGATGATGATCATCGGGGGGACGTTCCCCCTGACCCAAGACTGCGATGTACCCGACCAGTTCGGCTCACACAATCTCGACCTTGGCCAACAAAACTCCGAACGGTCGTCATGGCAGCTTTACCGCTCCAACCTTACCAGCTATGTTGTTCCGGAACCCATCATTAGCATTGTCGGCGGCTCGGCCGGTGGCGGTGCGACAAAGACTTCTCCCGCCAACGGCTTCTCCAATCCCGATTTGAAAGTTCTCATGACGCGGAAAGCCAATATCGCGATGCGTACCCCGACCCGAGCCATCAATGGCCCGACATCCAGCGCCGCCGGCGGATCAAACAATAGCAAAACACTATCTACCGGTGCGATTGCCGGTATCGCATTCGGCTCCACGGCTGGAATTATTTCGGTCCTAATCGGCTGCATCTGGTTCATGAAGCACCGCCGACGCGGCGGTCTCCGGGCTCTATCGGCCGGTGACGACAAGATGACAGTACCCTCTGGCGCGCACATAGACGGGCAAGGCCCATGGAGCCCACAGTCAACGAATACAGCATCCTACCTCACGCCACAAAGCAATCCGAGCAGTCCCTTCCAACAGGTACGATCGCCCATTGAATTAGAAGCACCTCCTGGATCGAACGTCTGGCGCAGCGCAGACGGGTTGACGTATGAGCTTGCTAGCCCTGGTACTGGCCAAGGGAGAGAGCATACAAGATCACCTGGGGACAGGAGCTGGTCTGGCGGAAGTGGGGAGCTACAAACAAAAGTTGACTCGGAAGGGCGAATGTGGGTGCAGGTGCCGCTTCCCTTCCACCACGGGGGTAGTATTAGTCCTGGAGGGCAGTCGCGGCAGCCGGGATACTCGCCGGTCACGCCGATGAGCTCGTATAATGTGAGCCCAGCCCCGGTCCCGGTGGAGGCTGTTGAGCCGCAGGAGCTGCCCGGTGGTGCTTATCTCCCAGTCGAGGTGGTGCGTGAAACTGGTGGTGAACCCGGCCTTGAGGGCGGCGGCGGCGGCGGCGGCGGGGACGTCGCGCATACCGGGCCTCGACATCAGACGTATTACCATCCGTGAGAGATGAGGGGTATGTACATAACGGGCACTCTTGTTGTCATTGGACTGCCTCTACGGATTTGGAATTGTGATGGACGAGATAGTGGCGTTTGGGTTCGAGCGACTTGTCTGACATGTTGATTAGCTAGACACCATCAAAGGCAGTCTTCATGCAAGGAAGAGCCCGACTTCGGCGCTGGGAGAGACCGGCAGAATCGTGACTAAGGTCGCCAAATTCCGAAAGCCCTTCGCCAGACAGCCGGGAAATTTCGGAGTGTGTAAAACACCAATTTCGGATGAGTCAGTGATATGTTTCTAATGCCAGAAACTCGGCTGGGCAGGCCCAACCTGTCGGTACTGCTCCGGCCAAGCGTGAAAGGTTGACTCCATTCGCGCCCTCGCATATTCGCACATTCGCATCAACGGATAACGCGAGAGACTGGGCCGTTGGTCTGAACTTGCGCCGGATCCCACCCCTGATAGCCAATACAAGCAGCAATGCGTATCGACATCACGAATAGCTTTCTCTCCTCAGGCGGCATCCGAACCCAGACAAGACAGGCAGGCGCCGGGCGGAAAAGGAACTGCGTAGGTGACTGGCGAAAAGAACAGGAGGACGGAGACCCATCACAAGGAGGACCTACCGCCCGCAATCTGCTAGGTCGAGAGTAAGATAAGGGTTGGTATAATACATGTGCCTTGCAGGAGAGAGGACTCCTCATCTTCGTGCAACGTCAGGGCGATCTCGCAAGCGGCTGCAAGGGAGCAAGTGTTCAAGAACCTCTGGGTGACTCTTGAAACGGAAAGCCGCGCGCACCCGATCCTATCCGCGCCGCGGCTAGAGGACCTGCGATCGACCCCAGGTTCCGTACGGACGACTCATGAAGCCTCAAACATCTTCATATTACGGAGTCGCTTCGGAGCGGGCAACGATAAGGAGTGCCCTGTTCGCCTTAGCTATCAACGGCCCTCCTTGGGGGGGGATTGAGCCCGATCTGCTGCACCTGCTCGCTTCCGCTCTCCCGCGGCAGATGACGTGCAGGCGTCATACATACACGTCCCCCCTTTAAAGGCGAAGGGTGGTAGGACACCCACTGGAAAGTTGTCCGCCCGCGATGCTGGATGCGAGCCGGCTTTCCAAGACCGGTTCGGATGCTGCAAGCAGGCCCCGTCCCGCCTGGGCCGGTCAACGGTGCCCCTGTCCCGGGGGTTGCACAGAGACTTTGGGACCGCGGGATGGCTGCGGGCGCCTTCTCGGTCAAGCGATTGGTATCACTCCAGGGCTGCAACATGCAGCCGGAGAATATCCCCCTCGCGACACGATGCCGTGGGGAGACAGGTTTGAGATCTGCCCGCGACCGAGATCCCGCGCGCCGGTTCTTTGCGCAAGCCCGTGAAGACAATTCTACCGCGGCAACATCGAGCAAGAGAGGAAATCTCCCGCGCACCGGTGGATATTGAGAGATATTGAGAGGGGCATCTGCTGCGGTTGTCAGGTAGGACCCCGTTTTGAAGGCGCCCAGATCGCCAAACCCCCACGTTTTGGCCCAGTGGGTCTAAAAAAGACTTCCACGGCTCGGACGGCGAGACGGCTTGACATGATATGTCCTTCCGGGGCTTCTCAGGGCGCCCTCTCTGGAGGCAGGTCGCATCGATCCGACAGGTTCCAGGCATTGAACCGAAAGGTAGCGAGCGACGCGTGCGACCCTCGACGGGGTAGGCAAAGCCAGGTTGGGGAGACGCAGCAGGCATGGACCGATTTGCAGCCATCGGATGGCGCACCCAGCACCCATCCATCTAAGGCACGGACCCAGTGACAATAGATAGGAACGGTCCCGATCTTGGGTCTTGGAGCGCCCATCTTGTTCGCCTGCAGCCCCCGCATGCTGCAACAAACACCAAGAGGAGACTGAGGACTTGGCCCGGTGGATCGCCTCCCTGAATCGCACTGGGTCTGCCCTGTCGGGCAAGCCTGAGGAGTCAATTGATGGCGTGTATGCTTCTCGGGCTCTGGGCCAGACTCAGCAGTATGAGCAACCGTATCATCGTCGTCTATGGGATAAGAGGCTTGGCGGGCGTCCTCAGTGAAATTTTTTCTGACTAGATGCTGAGCCAAGATAGCCAAGTGACGGGGCCCTCAATCACCTGCTCATCCGACACAGCGACATGTCGTTTTCCCACAACAGCTGCTGCGCCTGGTGGTTGGAGATCCTTTGGATGGGCACAGTATAAAGAATGCGGGGGCATGGTCAGGACATATGTAAAGGCTGCAGCAGCAACCGAAGCTACTCTAAAAATACACTGTGGTGGTAAGGTAAGTAGCCACTTCATGAAGGCGTCCTCGTCCACCGTCCCATTGTGCACTGGTCTGTATACCTAACAGGTGGGTGCCTGCGAAGGCGGGATTCTTACGTAGACTGCAACATGCACGCTGGAGGCGTCCTGAGCGTATCGATGGTGGAAGAATGGCGAGATCGTCCATCCCGCCGCCGCCCTTTCTCCCCTTTCTCGGTGACGTGATCTCTTCCAGGATGACTCTATAGACGATTGGCACGGGTACGCGAGACGGTGAGATTTGCTCGGTCAGTTAGCGGGCGCTGAATTGAAAGACAATGGTGGGGTTGAGGCTGCAAAAGAAGCAACAGAAAAAGAAAAGAAAAAACCAAACATAATTCTAACGTCAACGTCGAACGGAGGCCGAACCAGGGGGCCAGAAAGGCGCTCGGTGTGATGAGGAGGGGAACCGCCCGGTGTTCGCTGGCGCGGCGGGCTGCGGGCTCAGCGAAGCCCATGACCTGTAAGTGTGCCTGGACTGTTGGTTGGGAGGTCCCTGCCGCCATTTGTGAGATTTCCCAGAACGTCGAGCAGCAGCCCTCACGCCGCCCTCTGATTGGCCCCGGCCACCCCTCCACTTCGAAACCACACCATGTTCCGACGGAATCCGCAAATCCATGGGGTTCGACCACCATCTCAACACATGGCTCGCACCTTGCGCCTTGCACCTCCAGGTGCGGGAAGACAAAGTCGGTGCTAGCTCACACATGCAGGCCAGCAGCAATTGCCGTCATGCCGTGGTACCTTACAGGATGGCAGGTTGAACACGGGCTCGCTGAGCAGCGCTCATCTGAAGCATGGCGACAGAGACACTGAATGGCAGCGGGCTGAGGAAATATCACAACATTCTCGCAACATCATTCTGCTCCGCCAACCCCCGTCATCCATCTGTCACCGCCCTTTGCAAAACAAGCTCACGGGCATTCCACAAATGTGAGAAAAGGCGGCCATGGGGTTTTTTGCCAGATGAAGTCTGACTGGCGCTCCCCACTCGGGTCCATCGGGGTGGCTTGTGTCGTTTGATCACGCCTTCTGCCCTGTCACCCCTCCTGGCTTTTTCTGGGGACAAGAAGCAGAAGGGGCCGATTGCGATTGACGCGCACCCAACAACCCCCCCCCCCCGCCCCATCTATCAACTCACCCCACCCCTCTCGGGATGCTGCAATGCACAACACTGTGGACTTTGGAGGTGTTAGCTAATAGAGAACTCAAGGCGCCAGCTGGATACGGTGACAATACAAGACTCAAAGGGCAGCCCAATTCCGCGGGCACTCCTTCACCCTTCACCCTTCACCCTTCTCATCTTCCCCTCTCACTCCTCTCATAATACTTCCACCCTGCCGCTAGCTACCCATTCTCCTTGATCTTGGTGCTCTCTCAAGACTACCAAGCACTGGGCCTTGCAGACCTCATAGGCTATCCATATTTACTCTGGGCCACACACCCCAAGCTGTGGGTTCTAGACTCAGGGACACCCCAAGGAAACTGGGGGGTCGACGGTGAAAGACGATTGGCCAGTTCTCGATCCCGCTGATCTCCGTTCTCGGCTCAACGGGCACTGGAGCAGGGAGTCTGTCGACATATCACACCAAAACGAGCCCGACTCTGCGAAGGAGTCATCCAGGACATTTTCCCCCCTGCGTGTTATTATATGAGCGTCGGCGCGTCGCCTTCTCTCTGACGGGAGGTGTTCTCGATACCAGCGCCATCTTTGGTCTTTCTCCACTCCCCTGAGCCTGGCGCAAGCCCCCTGCCTCACCTTCCCCGCAGACCCCTCTCCTGCCTTGCTGCTCGCCCGTACGCATTGCACAGCACAGCACAAGCACCCCCTTGCTCAAGGTGTTCGCTTCTTGCTTCACCTCGTTTTTGTGTGGCCGGGGCCCTCCCTGCGTCATCTTCTCTTCTCCCTTGCTCCAGGAGACTACAAATTGGCCCTCTGACGACCTCTTCTCGACCGACCCTTTTCGTCCCGTGTAATCCGTTGTTCGTCGTTGATCAACCACATGGGGGATCGTCTCAACCCGTCCAACTGAAGACCCCGACTACGTCAACCCGGTTGTCACACAACGGCTTGGCCCGAAGCTGATACCAATTACAACAGCAGCTGTTCCCGCTGGACAGAGTCGAGCGCTCCGTCTACGCTGCCACAAGCGTCGATAATTCCAGCTAGCCAACCGACCCAGCAAGCTCGGTCTTGCAGCTCACAGCGCACCGCTGCTCGCCCATCGTTGCTCACTGTGCCAGCCGAGTCAACGCCTGGTGGCATTGAATACAGCAGAGTTCGCCCATCGCATCCACAGCCTCCCGCCCCATCCGCCATTTTAGCCCCTGTTCACCAGGAGCAAGGCCGACTTACGCCGACATCTCGCGATTATTATTACACCAAGAAGCCGAAGGGATAAAAAAAATCTCTTCTTGCAGCATACATATTCGCCACCGCACTCACACACCACACAAATCACTCCGAGCCTTAGCACCATCAACGGGCAGAAAAAAATCTTCTCCGGGAATTCAAATAAGCCCTCCCAACTGGACGCCTCATCCGACAGCCCGTTTTATTCTCAGGTCTGGATTCATTGAGAAGCCCCAACTATTGTCGATTCCTCCCCCGCCTTGGACAGCTCCCCGCGTTCCCAAGACTCCGCCAAGGCACATTACCAACAGCCAACCGGCAAACCCCCGGCGCACGTCCAGGGTTTACCCAATCCTCAGCGAGGCCAATCACCGTCACCCGTCCCTATGCACCACCAGCGCCGAAAGTCCGGGCACGCCTCTGGCAACTCGTCCATGACAGATGTGCGCAAAGCCGTAGGCGCATCACGACCTGCCATGATGACGAGGAGAACGACGTCACAGTCTGCCCAGAAGCTAGGGAAACCCCCGCGGGACCGTGAGAGGGAATGGGAAGAGGAGCGCTGGTGGGATGAGGAGAGGGAGAGCTTTCCACAGTACTGGTATGTCCCATTGCACCAGCGTTTACGTTTCATAATTCTTTCCCCTCAAAGGACTTCCTCTTTGGTACACCCGCATCGTCACCTGATATGCAGGTGATTTGTGTCACCTTGGGGAAGTGTTCCAATGAGGGGGCGGGGCACAACTCGGCCGGCGTGGGAAGTGCTGTTCCTGCAGCTGTTCTCTTTTATGCTTGGCTTTTTGGAGAAGGGTGCTGACCAGTGTGACAGCATGATTTGCGAAAAGCAGTTCGTTCCGTCGGATGACCGGTTTTTGTATTGCTCAGAGACGTGAGTTTTGGGAGAAAACTGTCAAGCTGGCCGGGCGTCGCTAACTTGTGAGGACTAGATGTCGAATTCATGACCAGACAAGTGCGGGTGGGGCTTCGGTCCCAAGTCGCTACTCCGGCCACCATACCGCATACCCATTCTACTCGGGCGCGCAGGAACCCAGAGATATCATTCCCCGCGCCTCGCCATCGCGGCCTAGCTCGATACATTTCTCCCCGCCTATCCCGCCGGACACTAGCCACACTTCGGCCATCTCGGCTCTCAAGTCACTCTCAGTCCGTCCGCCCAGCCCGTCATCCCCAATCGGGACCTATCATCCAAACATTTGGCCCTTCGGCCGCAGTGTTGCGACAAGCCCAAGTACTTCGTATTCAAGACCGGTCTCGGGCCTTTTTTCGTCAACGTACGACGGAACCTACTACGGCTCTGGTGGCTATGGGACAAGCGCCGACCGCCCACTTCCGACCCGCAGGCCGGGTATCTACTCGCGGCCAAAGAGCATTGAGCTGGTGACACCCATGGTTGGGCGGTAGCACAATGCGATGTTGCTCAATGTCAATGTGAGACTCTGTCTCTTGCCAGACACAACGGTCCATGGCAGCACTGCGGCATGCTGAAGGTCATGTGAGCGTCTTGGGCGCGGGTGGTGTCTGTGCATTCCCAGAGCCAAGCGTCGCTTTGGAGCGCTGACTGCAGGTGCCGTCTGCATGCCCTCCGTCTTTATCTACGACGTGGGGGCAGCACGCCTGCGCTTTTTTTTTTTTTTTTGCACTGCGAGTACGCAGCAATTTTGCGATGGGATCTGCTCTGTCTTCTATCAGTCAGTTGGGAAACGCGTGGCACGGTACCCCACAAAATGGCGGAGAAAGCGGGGTTTAGGGCGTCTGGGGCCCCGTCTTCTCCTTGATTGATTATCAT